>Ga0256839_1000322_pt1 | contig 61106 bp, 44 predicted proteins | sample 354166metaG_FD_185968 | JGI IMG/M metagenome (GOLD analysis project Ga0256839, IMG submission 185968) | Hydrothermal vent microbial communities from Mid Atlantic Ridge, Atlantic Ocean - 354-166 | ecosystem: Environmental > Aquatic > Marine > Hydrothermal vents | place: Atlantic Ocean: Mid...
CAAATATAATGAATGGGGGGGGGGTAACAAGCAAGATTTTTTGCACTTTTTTTAAAAGAGTGCTTTCCCCGATAAAGGGCACCAGCATTACTTGTCGTTTGCGTGTGATGTATTACTTTTAAGACATCACCTTTATGCCAGTAGGAGCAGTTCGTAGCGCAAGAACACTGGCTCTTCATACCAAAACACCAAACAGTATGACACACTACGCCCTCCACCTCGCCTGTGCGCGACATACTGTGCCTTGCTCTGTCTACACCCTGTTGATTTTGTGTGCACTACTGTGGTGTGGATGTGCGGATTCCAACTCTGAACCTGCTGCAGTCACTGATGCCGCGACACTACAAGCTACAGCACCTCGTCAGATGGTACGCGTACAACCCGTGCGGCGCGGTTCATTTGCGGTAGTGCGCCATGCTACGGGTCTTGTGCGTGCAGCGCGAAAAGTGGATATCGTGGCACCGCGCACAGGGCGTATCCTCCAGTTAGCTGTACGTGAAGGACAACGCGTAAGGCGCGGAGCGCTCATCGCACTGATCGACACCACGGAGCTGCACTTTGAGCTGCGCGCAGCGCGCCTCAAAGTAGAAGAAGCTGAATACCAAAAGAACGATATGCTTGTCATGCAAGGTGGGAAATGGGGTGTCGATAGCAGCGTCAGCGAAGCAGTACGCAACAACATACTCATTGTGAGCGGATTAAAACAAGCACGTGAAACACTCCACCGGCTGGAGCACGCACGACAACAGTGCTTTGTTCGCGCCCCTTTCGACGGGCGCATCGCCGAAGTGCAAGTAACAGAAGGTGCCATAGCCACATCGGGAAAAAAGCTGTGCGTCTTGCTCGACGCCTCCTCCTACGAAGCCGAGTTCATGCTCTTAGAACAAGAAGCCGTATCCGTGCACCCTGGCATGCAAGTACAGGTACAGCCTTTGGCCCTGGAAGCATACAACTTCCGCGCACACATCCACAGCATCAATCCGGTCGTCAATGAAGAGGGGCTGGTCCGCGTACGAGCACGCATACAAGAAAACAGCCGGGCAGCTACATCGCTAATGGAAGGTATGCAAGTATCTGTAGGCATAGCGCAAATGCTTCCCGACCAACTCATCATACCGCGTACCGCCGTCGTACAGCGATCCGCTCGCCCCGTAGTCTTTACTTACGACACGCAAAGCGAGCGTGCTCAATGGCACTACATCACCATTGCCGCACAAAACAGCGAAGAGGTAGCCATCGCTGAAGGCCTTCAAGCAGACCAGCTGGTCATCGTAGAAGGCAACCTTACGCTTGACCACGATGCTTTGGTCGAAGTTGTAGATTCCTTGCCCCAATTGGCAAAGTGACAGCTCTTTACCGTTCAATGCGATGCCAACAAAAAGTAGCACAAATACCAAATCACGAACCACATATCCACGACAGCAAAATAGATCTCAATATCAGTCCTGTATTTTCAAGCACTCCAATCCAAAGTATAAAAAAGCAATCATGCCCCATCCATCATCTAAACAACACTTTTGTAAAGTAGACAACCACAACCATGAGGTAGCAGCTCGCTACTTCTTCCCAACGTGGCGATATATCTATTCCAGTGCGGAGAGGGCCAGGCCACCTGCCAGGTGCAAAGCCTCTGAAAAAATGCTTTACTCAAGTTTCAGGGGTTAAAAAAGGGGTAAAAAAGTGGGAGTTGATTGTGTTTCAAATGTATGAAAATCAGTATATTGAATATAAATAAGGGCCAAAACAACTCCCGATGCGATATACGAATAATCTACAAATCACCTCTGGTTACTTTGCTTCTTTTGATAAACTGAACACCTTTTTGAGAAGTTTTTGAGTTTATGCCGGCTCAAAGGTGTGGTTGGCCAAATATCCGAGATTTTCGATTTTATACTCATGGCGAGGTGGTTTGGGAGGCTGACGCCTCCCAAACTTCTTATCTTTCGCTGGCTTGTGAGTTGTAAATCTCCCAAACCATTTCGGTTTGGGTATAGATGTAAAAAAGAAGATAGGCTCAGTAGTTCTAAAAGGCAACGAAATACTGAAAATCTTTAACTTGAATCAATTGCTTTTGACTACCGAAACTTGGCTTTATATTCACCCTATGGGAATGCTACCAGTCGATCTTAGGCAACTGCAGCATAGAAAAGGGGTGATTGTAGGCACATTATAATCGTACAAAGTAAATTAGGGACAATTCAGCATATACCTACCAAACGCGATTTAGCATGCAAGAGGCGTTGCACTTTCTGGTGCGCCGACCCATTGGTGTTACGATGAGCTTTATGGCTGCAGTGGTAATGGGTATAGTGGCAGTGCTGACCTTACCTGTCTCGCTCATGCCCAAAGCAGACTTACCGGTGGTGCGCGTGCGCATCGAAGGTAACGGGATGGATCCGCGCACCCTGGAAGAAAGTGTCGTACAGCCCCTGCGCCAACAGCTCATGCAGACAGGGGGCTTGCGCGACATCCATAGCCGTACGCGGCCGGGCGGTGCGCTTATCGAACTGCTCTTTGATTATGGCCACGATATCGACTTGGCCTTTCTCGAAGTAAATGAAAAGGTGGACCTGACCATGCCCCTACTGCCCAGCCATGTCGAGCGGCCACGGGTGGTCAAATCCACCATCACCGACATACCGGTATTTCTACTCAGCGTGGCTGCACGCGACACCATCGACCCGCTCGAGCTGGCACAGTTCACCCGTTCGGTCGTACAGCGCCGCATAGAACAGCTGCCCGAAGTGGCCTTTGCCGATCGCAGTGGTTATGCCCTTGCTCAAGTACACATCCAACCGCGCCAGCCGTGGTGGGACGAGGTCCAAATGGATGCAGCCCGCCTCGAAGCCCTTTTGAACCAATGGAACTACGAATTGCAGCCGATTACCATAGCTGATGGTCCTTTCGAGTTTGTGCTGCGTACCGACGCCCACATGCGCTCCATAGCCGATCTGGAACGCCTACCATTCAAGCAAGGCAATCGCCTCTTGCACCTAGGCGACGTGGCCGACATCCGTCTGGTGCCTGCACCTGCTCAAGGCATACACTTACTCGATGGCAAGCCAGCTGTAGTGTTTGCCATCCGCAAGAAAGCCAATGCGCGCCTGTTTGACCTGGTAGCGCACTTCGAAGCACTGATCGACGACTTGCGCAACAGCTACCCCCAGCTCGAATTTTGCGTCACGCACGATCAGACGGCCTTGCTGCGCGTGTCTCTGGCCAATCTGGCTTCGAGTTTGGCATGGGGTACACTGTTTGCCTTTGTCGTTTTGTTGACCTTTTATCGTCAATGGCGCTTGTCCGCACTCATAGGCATCACCGTACCCACGGCATTGATCATCGCTTTTGTGGGTTTCTACCTGATCGGGCTGAGCATGAACATTATTTCGCTGGCAGGGCTCATTTTGGGCATCGGCCTAATGATTGACAATGCCATCATCGTATTGGACAACATCCGACAACACGCTGCTCAAGGGCACAGTCTGCGCCATGCCTGTGTGCTGGGCACTGCAGAAGTATTTCCGCCTCTACTCAGTTCGGCCCTAACCACATGCTCAGTTTTTCTACCACTCATCTTCTTAAGCGGCATTGGTGGTGTGTTGTTTTTCGATCAGGGTGTTTCTATTGCATTAGTGCTGGCCAGCTCTTTAGCTGTATCCATGCTATTGCTACCCACGTTGGTGCTACTGGTCTGGCAGGGGCGCCATTTGCCGAAAGGCGAATTGACGCAATTGGCTCGTGGCTTTCACCAAACGTCCAGTTGGATTATCCGACATCCATATGGATTCAGCATAATCATAGGGCTACTGCTGGCTTCAGGTGTAGGGCTGGTCCTACACCTGCCCCGCACGCAGTTCCCCAAGCTGACGCGACCAGGCCTCGAATGGCACATCGTCTGGAACGAACCACTTAGCTTGGCTGCCCATGAGGCCCGTGTGCGCGCGTTGCTACGCGAAGCGGCGCCTGTGCTGCGTCATTCGAACGCCTTTGTGGGCACACAACAGTTTTTGCTCGAGCACTTGCCCTTAGAGTCACACGAAGCGCGGCTATTGCTCTTTACTCGTCCAGACATATCGCTCGACAGCCTCGCGCAGGTGCTCACCACATATCTACAACAGCGCTATCCCTTGGCACACTCCGAACTCGTGCCCTTACGCACGCTCTTCGACGAAGTGTTCCACATGGGCACGCCACCGCTGGTCGTACACCTTCAATCAGCAGCGCATCACCACACGCCAGATACTGCCGAAGTAGCGGCAGTACTCGCCTTACTGAGGGAAAAAGGCATTCACCTGCAGCTACCTAGCTACCAGCCACTCTATCTACTCCATCTACGAGAAGAAGCATTGTTACGGCACGAAGTGACCCGAGAAGTACTGTTGGGTGAATTACAACGCCAACTGAGTATGCATCGCGCTGGCACCCTCTACACGGGCAGCGAGCAGTTGCCTATCGTCGTGGGCAGCACGGCACGCCACACGCTCGAGCAGGCCCTACAGCATTCCATCCGCAATCGGCAGGGGCAGCCCGTACGCATTAGCCAGCTGGTATCGGTGCAGCCCCATGTGCAACCTCGTCTGATCACAGCAGGACGCAGTGGCGAAGCCCTCGAACTGCGTATAGAGCAGGTGACGCCAGGCTTACTCGACAGTATCCGCCAAGTAGTGCGCGCCGAGCCTAGCCTGGTCGCTACCTTTTCAGGTGCCTACTTCGAGCGCACGCGGCTTTTGGGCGAGCTGAGTATCGTCCTACTCATCGCACTGGCCTTGCTCTACTTCATTTTGGCAGCCCAGTTCGAGTCGCTGAGCTTGCCATTGATCGTACTACTCACAGTACCTGTAGGTATGACAGGTGCACTGTGGACACTGTGGCTAGGGGGGCAAACCCTCAACCTCGTGGCCCTCATCGGCATCATTGTCATGAGTGGTATTGTGGTCAACGACGCCATCCTCAAAGTAGACATGATGCAGCGCCTTTCGGCAAATATGCCACTCTACGAGGCGATACACGAAGCGGGCCAACGACGCCTGCGTCCGATTGTCATGACGTCGCTAACCACTATCCTGGCACTCATACCTGTCTTGCTGAGCGGCGGCCTCGGTGCTGAGCTACAGCGGCCACTTGCCTGGGCCGTTACGGGTGGCCTCCTTACTGGGACGTTGGCTAGCCTCTACTGGATTCCGCTACTGTTCGCGTGGTTCTATCGGAAAAAGCATAGAGCTTAGCCACAGCTGATCAGATAGTGCGACGCGGAGCATGGCGCGGCACGAAAAACAGCGGGATAAACCACACCACCACAACCACCGAAAAAAGTAGCCCGCCAATAGTGCCTACCGCCAGCGGCGACCAAAACACCTCGCTGCGGCCGTGCATGAGAAACGGGACCATGCCCAGCGCTGTAGAGACAATAGTGAGCATAATAGGGGCAATTTTATGTACAAAGGCCTTGCGATAGGCCCGTATGGGCGGCCAGCTCGGATATTTTTTGCGCAAGCCATTAAAATCGTTCAACAACAAGATCACACTATTTACCGATAACCCACTGAGCAACAAAAAGGAAGTGTATCCGCCTTGATCAAAAGGGTAATTGGTCCAGTAAAACGCCAGGAAAATGCCTATAAACGACACGGGGATCAGCAAAATAACGGCAAATGCTTGCCGCAACGATTCGAACATCACGGCACAGATGAAGAAGATGAGCACTACGACCAGGAGCAACATGAGCCAGGATCGGTGTGCCTCTTTCCCCCAGTACCAAGAAAATTGCTCCACAGTATAGCCCAACGGCAGCTCGCGGCGCATCTCAGCAATGGCAGCATTGAGATGGCGTTGGCCAAATCGACGCGAGCCCGTATACTCAAACTCAATGAGCTGCAAGTACTGCTGGTCGCGCTTGTGAATAGCTTGCGGCACAGTCACCTGCTGCCATCTGCCCAACAAGTCCAGCTTGATGCGCGTACTGTCGATTGTCCAGGACTTATGGCGCAAGGCATACATGTCGCGATGGGGCAAGGCCTTTGGCGCCAGCCGGACAACTTCTGCTGTTGGCAAGGTAGCTACTACGGGGCGCCGGCGATTGAAGCGGGGCCATAAGTGAGACAATGCCGAAAGGGTAAGCTGGCGCACGGCCAATGCCTCCAGCTGTGGTGTGAAGTGGTATTCGTACAAGTCGCGTTCCCACCAATTGAGGTTGGCATCGGTACGCACCTGCTGCACACGTCGGTGGCGCAATAGTTTTTGCGCAAAGCGCTCGGCAAAGGCCTGCAATTGAGGTCTGTTGTAGCCATACATAGCCACTCGAAAGCGCGGTGGCATCGCGCCAGAGGTGTTGGAAAAAGCTTGACCTACGCCATAGATATTCCACGAGACACCGCCAAAATTGAGGCTAAAGGCGATGAGATGGTTGCGCAGCTGATACGGAAAAAATGGATCGCCCTCCTTGGGAAAATAAATCGCCATACTGCCCTGCTGGCCCGACCATACGCGCGTCACGTACTGACGCACTTGGGAGCCAAAGCGACGCACGTATTCCTCGACGCGGCGCAACACCGCATCGAGCTGAGCGGCTGTAGCACCTGTAGGCATCGCCACCTCGACGTAGAGCACCGTTTCACCTGGATCGCGCCAGCCCGACCCCTCATACACATACCACGCAAAAAGGCGCAGCGTACCGCCCAACACGCGATTGACCACCGGCTTGATTTCCTCTACATAGCGCGGATGGCCCAACGTGCGATTGTACCACTCCCACCCCTCAATTTGGTTGGGCAAGTAAAACACGGGCAAACCAAAAAGCAATACCACGCCGGCAATAGCCCAAGCGCGCCGCTGCAGCAGCCATCTGATCGCCCAGGCATACCACATACCCCAACGCACCAAACGACGACGCCAGCGCCACGAACGCCTTTTGTCAGAGCTTTTGTCAAAACCCAAAGCAGCCATTAGTGCTGGGATAAGCCACAGCGCCACGACAAGAGATACCCCCAAATTAATGGCTAACACAGCAGCAAAATCCGAAAGGTTGAGCCGCCATTGCTCGGGCAAAAACCAAATGATAGTCAATGCCGCCAGTGTGGTGAGCGTGGCGGCAAGTAAGGCGGGGAAGACCGCACGGTTGCCATGATGCTGCAAATGATGCAGCATCACCACACTATTATCGATGATGATGCCAAAAGATACGGTGATGCCTGCCAATGCATACAAGTGTAGCTGTACGTCAAAAAGCCAATAGCCAATCAGTGCGAGCCCCAGATTGGCTATCAAACTGGCCAACACGATTTTTAGGTGACGCCAGTCACGGTAAACGACCAACACGAATAGCAGCAACAGCACCAACGACCACAGTGTGCGCTGGCGAATCTTGACCAGCTCGGCACGCAAGTGCGCTGTCTCATCGCGATCCAAATAAAGATGCCAACCAACTGGCAAGTGCTGCCGAATCTCATCGGCACGCCGATGCAATGCCTTGGACAGCACTAAAGTGTTAACTCCCTGCTCGGCCCATGCCAGCAAGCGGATGCTGTTGCGGCCATTGATGCGGTAATAGCTCGTCGGAGGGCGTTCGCGATGTACGATTTGTGCTACCTGCCCCAGCCGTAGCAAGTGCCCATCGCGTGCTTCGACCACGCACTGCTCCAACAAAGCCTGTAGCTCTTCAGCTGTAGCTGCAGGTGGAGGTGCCAGCCGCACAGCCCACTGATGCGTACCTTCAGTGGCCATACCCAACTGGCGTGCTCCAAACTGAGCGCGCAAAGCACGGGCGAGCTGGGCCTCTGCAATCCCCATGCGCTCAAGCACGTGGTCGTCGTAGCGAACAAGCCACTCCAATACGTTACCGCCCTCTACCTGCACGTGGCGCAAGCCCGGTACAAAACCCAAAGCCGGCTGAACGACCTCTATGGCATAGCGTCGCAACGCCACTGGCGTGACTGGCCCGCTGAGCGACCACACCACCAATGGCTGCTCAGCCTGCTCTTCTTCTGCACTGCGAATCGATATGGTAGGCCAGCTGACCCCTTCAGGTAGCTGAGGCACTAGCTGCCGAATGCGCGCACTCAAGGCAAAACGCATGAACTCAGGAGAAACCTCGGGGTCAAGTATTAGGGTGAGCTGCCCACTACCTACACGCGAAATCGATTCGATACGCCTCACACCTTCCACCAACGACAAAGCTGCTTCCAACGGAGCCGTCACTAGGCGCTCGAGCTGCTCGGGCGAAGCACCCGGCCATTGCCAGCGAACCACTACTCGCGCCGACCACAGCCTGGGCTCAAACGTTAAATCCAAACGAGGTACCAGACTTACACCCGCCACCGTGAGCAGTGCAAATATCATCAAGCGACGAAAGTAGCGGCCCGACATCTGTGAGTGCGTTTTCCCTGGCTGAAGATAACAAATCAACTGTTCCAAAAAGGCTTTCCATCACCTGTTTGCGCTACAGTACCTCCCTTATTGGCATCTCTAAAAGAACAGCAATCATCTGAAGCTGTGTCAATGCAACAGCACAAAACTGACAAGGCATATCTTTGGTGCACATCGGGCGGCAAACGACACTACCAAAGAAAAACCACTCCATCCCGTCACATACGAAGCATCCGTGCCATCCATGCGTGTGCAGCAAGTACCTACATTGCTCAATGAGTCGTCGAGATACGCCTCATAACCGTTTTCTTGCCCAGGGGTGCACTGCCATGAACCACAGTAACCACACGGCCTTGCACCCAATTTTGCAATGACAATACAAATCGCAGTTGAAGAAAGTATTTTCAAATATTCACAACTTTTTTTGCAAAAAATGAATTCACAGATTTTGCGATACTCCTAATTAATGACCCACAACGCCATCGCAGATGCACCGCAAAAGACCATCATCACTTCGCCATCGCAAAGAAGAATGGGCCAATACCCTTACACACGGCATTGGCCTCTTAATGGCCATCGTGGGGAGCATCTATTTGCTCTTCCATTTGCCCGACAGGGCTCCCGATCAATGGGTATGGGGTGCTGCGATTTTTACCTTTGGCATGTGTGGCGTCTATGCCGCTTCTACCATCTATCACGCCGTACAACATCCAGAGTGGAAGGCCCGATTGCGCCAAGTGGATCACATCAGCATCTATTTTCTCATTGCTGGCACGCGCACGCCTTTAGTCATTCGTTACCTGTCGGGATCACTGGCATGGGGGTATTTGGCCATTTTATGGACGCTAGTGGCGATTGGCGTGGCCTACAAGCTCTTTTGGTTTGGGCGTTGTGCTTGGTGCTCTTTAGCACTCTACTTGCTGCTGGGGTGGATGGCGGTGTTCGTATTGCCAATTATGCGGCCACACATGCCTTCGCTGGTGTGGTGGAGCATCATCGCGGGAGGGTTGGCCTATACAGCGGGCGTAGTATTCTTCGTGTGGAAAAAGCTTCCCTTTGCCCATGCCATTTGGCATCTCTTCGTCATGGCAGGGACATTGGCACATTTCACAGCCATAGTGATGGCTTTGCAATAAAGGGCAAGCATAGTTACTTTAGCAAGCCTTAAACGAATTGCCCATGTCTTTTGCCCGACTGTCGACCAGTATCAGCCTGCTGTTAGCTGTGGGGGTGTCGGGTAATGCTCAGCCAGAAGTAGACACCATGCTCACAGCTCCTACTGTATCGGTTTATGCTCAATCGGCGTCCAGGCACGCATTTCCCGTCGCCAATGTATCCACACCCCTGTTGCGCGTGACTACAAGCCAGACGCTAATACCTGCGCTCAACACTGTGCCCGGACTTTTCATGCAGCAGGGTGCACTCAACACCAATAGGCTATCCATTCGCGGTGTGGGCAGCCGCATTCCCTACGCAACGGGAAAAGTACGCGCCTACATCGACGAGATCCCACTCACTGATGGTGCTGGTGTGACTACCATAGAAGATATAGACCCTGCGTGGTTGCAACGCCTCGAAATAATCAAAGGTCCGCAATCGGGGCCATGGGGTACGACTTTGGGAGGTGTAGTGCGTTTGCGCACTGCCCTACCGACTACGCCCAGATCTTCCCTTTCTACACTGATACAAACGGGTAGCTTTGGCACCCATAAAGCAGCTGTGCAATGGACAAAAGCGCCACGTGGCAGATTTGCGCATACGCTTGGCCTTTCCTGGTTCCAGTCTGATGGCTTTCGCCAAAACAGCAACTACACACGTGGCCAACTGCTATGGTTGAGGAAAACACTCGACGATCAAGCTGAACAAACGACACTCTTGCTAGCTACCCTCATGAAGGCATACATTCCCAGCTCACTTAACGCATCAGATTTTGCGGAAAGGCCTCACATAGCTGCCTCCAATTGGGCTGCCGTACGTGGTCATGAGGCCCATCGCAAGCTCTTGATAGGACACACCTGGCGCCGAAGCACACCCACGCTAATCGCAATGGTCACGCCTTTTATGCGAATACGTCAAAGCTGGGAGGTACGCCCCTTCAATATCCTGGCCGAAGAAACCTGGATTGGTGGCTTACGCACTCACATCGCTTCTACAGTGTCGCGCCCTTTGCAATGGCAATTAGGTGGAGAGTGGATAGCAGAAGATTACACGTGGCGAACTTACGAACAAGTAAATAGTCAACCTGGTACATTGCGCAATCACAATCGAGAGCTCAGAGGGATAGCGCAGCTCTATGCTATTGCCACGTGGCGTAGTCCTAAAGAACGCTTTTACGCAGCAGGCGGCATAGGGCTGACATATGCTCGTTTCGACTATAGAGATCTATTTTTTGCCGACACCATTGATTGGTCAGCCAGCAAAAGCTTTGGCCCTAGCTGGTCACCACAAGCCCTCCTGCGTTATCATCTCACTGCCCGCTCAGCCATACACCTAAATATAAAGCACGGCCTCAGTTTGCCCACTATAGAAGAAAGCCGCCGCACAGATGGGACGATCACTTCAGGTATTCGCCCCGAACAAGGCTGGAATTTCGAATTGGGATTGCAGCACCGCAGTCCGAATGCAGCCAGCTTGGCACTTACTATCTACCAAATGTCGATTCGTGACTTGTTGGTCACTCGTCAACTCGGCCCCGACCTCTTTGAAGCTTATAATGCAGGCCGCACCCAACACAGAGGTATAGAGTTCACTTGTAGCTCCCCACAATGGCGTCAGTTTGCCTTGCACACCATGCTTGCCCTGAGCGATTATACCTTCGTGCACTTTGTCGATAATCAGCAAAACTATAGCGGCAACAAGCTTACTGGATGGCCTACGCACACAGCACAACTATGGCTCAGCTTTACCACTACTTCGACACAAGCCCATTTGCGCTACGAACGCGTGGGGGCCATGCCCATGCGCGACGACAATACAGTATGCACAGAGGCTTATGGACTACTCCACTTGCGCATAGATTACGAGTTGCCTTTCGGCAAACGCCATCGCCTCAAAGTGTTCGCAGAAGGCAATAACCTGACCAACACGCATTACGCATCCATGATTCGCATCAATGCCATTTCCTTTGGAGGCAGACCACCCCGATACTACTATCCAGGCCTACCGCGTCATTGGAATCTAGGCCTTAAGCTCATCCCCAAAAGAGCACATTGAGCTCAATAGCAAACCTTCAATACAACCCTAAGCCACTCGTATAAATCTTTCAAAATTGTTATATTCCGCTGCTCCGCCAAGCACCGCTGGAAAGCAGGCGCATTTGCGGGGCTGTTCATTGATTTCATCACTAAAACTATTTAACTAATGAATCAACCAGCTGTGTATCGAGCTTACAGCTTGCACAATTTTCGCAAGCTACCCCAAGTAAGTGCTTACCTGGGCGAACAAGCACTACGCGAAATGGAAGTAGTGGGGCAAGTGCTTCCATTCAAAGTCAACAACTACGTAGCCGACGAACTCATCGATTGGACCCAAGTACCCGACGACCCCATTTTCCGCCTCACCTTCCCACATCGCGACATGCTTTTGCCTCACCACTTCGACCTCATGGCACATACTTTAGCGCGTACGTCCGACAAGGCAACTATACGCAAAGTGGCCAACCAGATCCGCATGGAGCTCAACCCGCATCCTGCTGGCCAGATGAGCCACAACGTGCCACAACTCAACGGCATTAAGCTCACGGGACTGCAGCACAAGTATCGAGAAACAGTACTATTCTTCCCCGCTCATGGTCAGACATGTCATGCCTACTGTAGCTTCTGCTTTCGATGGCCACAGTTCGTCGGTATGGATGAGCTGAAGTTTGCCATGCGCGAAACGGAACTGTTGGTGGCTTATCTCAAAGCACATCCCGAAGTAACGGACGTACTCATCACTGGTGGCGACCCCATGATCATGAAAGCCAAGCGGCTACGCGCCTACATTGAGCCACTGCTCGAAGCTGACTTGCCCCACCTGCAACACATCCGTATCGGATCCAAAGCATTAGCTTATTGGCCCTACCGATTTCTCACCGATCAAGACGCCGACGACGTGTTGCGACTATTCGAACGAGTAGTACAGGCAGGTAAACACCTGGCCTTTATGGCCCATTTCAACCACGCACGTGAAATGCAAACTGAAGCAGTGCGCCAAGCAATTAGCCGCATTCGCAGCACAGGAGCAGAAATCCGCACGCAGTCGCCTTTACTACGTCACATCAACGACGAGGCACCAGTATGGGCAGAAATGTGGCGCGAGCAGGTGCGGCAGGGCTGTGTACCCTACTACATGTTCGTAGCTCGAGACACCGGCGCCCACCACTACTTTGCCGTCCCTTTAAGCAAAGCCCACGAAATTTACCGCAAAGCCTATCAGCAGGTAAGTGGGCTAGCCCGCACAGTACGCGGCCCCAGCATGTCGGCCCATCCGGGTAAGATATGTGTATTAGGTACCGCACAAGTTGGCGACGAACAAGTGTTTGTGCTTACTTTTTTGCAAGGTCGTAACCCCAAATGGGTAGGTCGGCCTTTCTTTGCGCGTTATGATGAGCATGCTACTTGGATCAATGAGCTACAGCCTGCTTTAGGAGAACCGTCTTTCTTCTTCGAGGCCGATGATACCGTATTGATCAATAGTGCACACGCGCTCAATTGATGAACAAAATCAAAAAAAAAATGAGGGGCTACAACGCTGTAGCCCCTCTAAAACAAATTTTTAGCGCTACTCTAGGATTTTAGGCTTAGTGCTTCCATCGCATTACTCCTTATCTTTTATTCTCGCCTACCAATCATTATACTTTACTTCCCAGTAGGTATCGGGAGTACCAATATTTTCGATGACGTTGAGTGAAGCGGCATGCTGCTGCATCATCATGTTTTGCATCATGTTGAAGGTCATGTCGTTCATCGCCATCCTCTGGCGCATCTGTTCCAAGTATAGCTGTGCATCAGCTTTGCTGCCACCCATCCCAGATGGAGAAGCGCCATAATTGTACTGCTGACCCATTGACTGGTCGCCCGTTGCATTGCCCGCATAAGCAACCAGCTGCTGCATCATTTGTGAACGCATTTGGGCCTGCTGATCAGGCGTGAGCTGCGCCCAGGCTGCGCGCAAAAAATCATCATATAGGCTCATGGCGCACAACAAAGCCTTTTGCTCAGGAGTCGATATCTGGAATTGTTGTACCAATTGCTGCGACAAAGCCTCCAGCTCTTGCTGTGTCAGTTGTACAGGTTGTCCTGCCACTTCCATGTAAAAAGCCCACACTCCAGCATAGCCTTCCACGTCGCGCCAGGTAAGTGCCAATTGAGCTGTAGGATCATAAGCCAATACCCGTGTATATTTGTCGATGAGCTTGCCTAAATAGGGTTTTTGCTCATAAGGCACCTGTTTATAGCTGAGATCAAGTTGGCCGACAATCATACTGCGTACCAAGGCCAACTGCAACAGATCCTCTATTTGATAGAACTGCTGCATCTGCTGATCGAGCGTGGCTACACTTTGCAAAAACAGTTGGGGCGATTGTTCAAATTCAGCGATGCATTCAGCCAGCGCTTGTGCCCATTCTTCTTCGCTGAGTCGATCCGCAATGATGAATTCAGCAAAACGAACCACTTTGTCAAAATCGCCCTTAGTTAGCGTATATCCATTGCGCTCGGCCAATACTTGCTGCTGTCCAGTAGCACTAGCACTACTCATACTCACGTTACTATTGCTGCTAAAACCACCAAAACCGACGGAAGGTGTACCTGCCTGAGTGATGCGCGAAAAGGCAAACTGCATCCCGGGTTGCCCATCGATAGCCTCTAACACCAGTTGTTGTGCATCGAGCTGTACAATGCGAAACCGCTGATCTTGACCATAAAAAAATGCGCTCAGCGTCAGTTGATCTCCTATAAGCGAGTAGGTATTTTTCAAGGTCTGCCCATTAGCATAAGTAACTTCGTAATTGCCCGTACCATCGAATTGTACACTGATTCCATTTTGTGGAAGTTGCCAGGTGCCGGCCAAAAGATTCGCTGGAGCCTGAGCTAGACTCCACACAGCACACATGCACATGCACATGCATAGCCCTATATATTTCATCTTGCCAAGGTTTAGGGTTTATAATAAAGAGGTATCATTATTGGCAAAGATGCGGGCTACATCCAGCTGTGCATTGCACTTTTACGCCATTGTGTAACTCATTTGCGACAAGGCTGCTGTTTATGAGGTAGGCTGTGCCTCGTACAAGGGATAATTGGCCATGAATGCATTGACTTGCCGACGGGTATGAGCTATAAGTTCCTCATTGTTCGGATCGCTGAGGATAGCATCAATCCACTCTACGACGCGCACGCAGTCTGCCTCGTTAAGGCCACGCGTCGTAATCGCCGCAGTACCCACTCTAATGCCAGAAGTAATCATGGGCGATTGGTCGTCAAAAGGCACCATGTTTTTGTTGACAGTGATATCGGCCTTGACTAAAGCTTCTTCAGCTACTTTACCTGTAACGCCTTTGCTGCGCAAATCGATAAGCATGAGGTGATTGTCCGTACCACCTGATACGATGTGATAGCCTTTCTCTTTAAAGGCTCGAGCCATTGCACGTGCATTGCGCACTACTTGCTCGGCATAGGCGCGAAACGAAGGCTGTAGCGCCTCACCGAAAGCTACGGCCTTAGCAGCAATAACGTGTTCGAGAGGGCCGCCCTGGATACCGGGGAATACGGCACTGTTCAAAATAGCCGACATTTTCATCACGGTGCCCTTTCGAGTCGTGCGCCCCCACGGATTATCGAAGTTTTTGCCCATCATGATAATGCCGCCACGTGGGCCGCGCAGCGTCTTATGGGTAGTACTAGTGACGAAATGGCAATATTCCATTGGACTACGCAACAAGCCGGCAGCGATGAGCCCAGCCGGATGTGCAATATCCGCCAATAGCATTGCACCCACCTCGTCGGCAATTTCGCGAAAGCGCTTGTAGTCCCAGTCACGGCTGTAGGCCGAAGCACCACAGATAATGAGCTTGGGGCGCTCTTTGCGTGCAATCTCAGCTACGTAGTCCATATTGATCAGGCCCGTATCTCGCTCTACGCCATAAAATACGGCTCGATAGAGCTTGCCCGAAAAGTTGACGGGAGAGCCATGCGAAAGGTGCCCTCCATGCGAAAGGTTGAAGCCCAAAACGGTGTCTCCGGGTTGCAAACAAGCTACATAGATGGCCATATTAGCTTGAGTACCCGAATGGGGTTGTACATTGGCATATTCCGCACCAAAGAGCGCTTTGAGTCGTTCAATGGCAAGATTTTCGACTTCGTCTACTACTTCACAACCTCCGTAATAGCGGCGACCTGGATAGCCTTCGGCATATTTGTTGGTAAGGCAAGAACCCATGGCGTCGAGTACAGCCTGACTGGTAAAGTTCTCGGAAGCGATCAGTTCCAGACCATTGCGTTGGCGTTCCAATTCGCGTTGAATAAGGGAGAAAGCTTGAGAATCGGCATGCATGTGAGCAAGTCTTTATTTTTTTGCAAAGGCAAGAAAACGAAAAGGCCACAGCACAGTTACCTATGTGCGTAGCACGCGGGCAAAGGTACAATAAAAGGCCGTGTACCGTTGTTTGTATTTATGTGCCCGAGGGCGAAGTTTTTACAGCTTTCAACCACCTGTATACCAAATCAACTCATGAGTCGAACTACACCTTTGCCACGTATCTTGTCTTGCACCATGCCCATTGGTTGGGTAATCGGGGTCTGGCTCATGACATCTGTGTGGGCTTGGGCCAAAACGGACAAATACCGGCTGATGTGGCGCTCCGACCCTGCCACCACTATGGTCATTGGCTGGAATCAGGTAAGTGGCACACAGCCCGTAGTGCGCTATGACGTCGTAGACCATGGACAACGCGCTCATGCTTATACCTTCGCCAAAGTCCCTGACAAAGTCGTATGGGCCAAAGGCATGCACAACCACTTTGCACGTCTGCACGACTTGAAGCCCAACACGGTGTATTACTTCATCATTGAAGACAGCGAAGGGGTAAGCCCGCGCATGTATTTTCGCACAGCGCCTGCTTCGCCCGATGTGCGCCTTTCTATTGTAGCTGGCGGCGATTCGCGCAACCACCGCGAGGTACGGCGCCAGGCCAACCTCCTGGCTGGCAAGCTACGACCCGATTTTATCCTTTTTGGCGGCGACATGACAGCTGGCAATACCAGTAGCGAATGGCAGGCATGGCTCGACGACTGGCAGCTGGTACGCACTACCGACGGGTACATACCCCCTGTGTTAGTAACACGTGGCAACCACGAGATGACCAATGAGGTATTGGTCAATTTGTTCGACCTGCCCAACCCAAAAGCATACTATGCACTCACCTTTGGCGGTAATCTGTTGCGTGTCTATACCCTTAACTCACTGATCCCCGCTGGCGAGGCACAGGGAGCCTGGCTCGAACGTGACCTAAAAGCCCACACAGACGTGCGCTGGAAGATTGCCCAATATCACTTCCCCATACGCCCACATCAGAGTAAAAAACGCCCACGCGACGACCAATACAAGTATTGGGCTCCTTTGTTCTACCGCTACGGGGTACGTGTAGTCATGGAGTCGGATGCGCACGTGGTGAAAGCCACTTGGCCACTTAAACCCGACCGAGGGCCGCATGCTCACGAAGGCTTTTCCATCGATAAGGTATGGGGCACAGTGTATCTGGGCGAAGGCTGTTGGGGTGCCCCACTGCGCATCAACGATGACGACAAGCCCTGGACTCGCGCCAGTGGCAGCTTCAACCAATTCAAGTGGATCTTCGTCGATGCACAACGCATAGAAATACGCACGGTGAAAGTAGAAAGTGCAGAAGCTGTAGCTGAAGTATCGCCCCATAACCGATTCAGCGCACCTTTTGGCCTCAGCTTGTGGGCCCCTCCTTCAGGAGAAGTCATTGTGTTGGAATATAGCCCTGGCCCCCCGGGACAGCCCATATTGCAGCCTGCTTCTACACAGAAAGGCCACCTAACAAATTACAATCGTACTACCACAAAAGTACCGACTCAAACTCAAAATGGCACAACCTTGCCTAAGGTAATGAGTAATGGCAGCGGTCATGTGCAGATCGCTTTTGAGCTGCCCCAACGGGTGAGCCAACTGGAAATATGGATCTTTGAAAAACCGCAACAGCGCGTCATGCAATTGCCCTTAGGCCCCCACCCACCAGGCAAGTACCTAAAAACCATCGATTTAAAAGCGCTCCCCTCAGGTGAGTATCTATTGATCGTACGGGCTGATGGGCACAACGTGCGCCGATTTCGGCTCAAGCATTAAACCGCCTCATTTGCAATTATCACCTTAACTTGCATGAGCAAGGGCTAATCGAAGTAGCTCAAACGAACCTTCCAGCTCATGGGCAAGGCAACAGAGAAATGGCAAGCAATTCGACTGCATCCCCACAGCAGCAGTGCGCGCACGGAAGAGATCGTGGTAGAAGAGCCATTGGAAATTCGGCTCACCTTTGGCACGCCACCACGCCGGCTCACTCATCGCGTAGCCGTCACTATGCGCACACCGGGATCCGATGAATTACTGGCTTTGGGCTTTCTCTTTAGCGAAGGCATCATCGACGACTATGCCCAAGTGACCCAGGTACGCAGGGGACTAGCTCGTCAGCATGCAGAAAACGTCATCGAAGTAGCTTTGACGCCCGAAACCCAATTCGACCTCCAACGTCTAAGCAGAAATTTCTACACCACTTCGAGTTGTGGCATCTGTGGCAAAGGGTCCATAGAAGCTATTGAGCTTGCTCGTCCGTGCATCATTCCCCATACAGCATTTCTCTTTGCACGCCAATTGGTGTGTACGCTACCCGAAAAACTCGGCGCTCAACAGACCCTCTTTCGAACAACAGGTGGGTTACATGCCGCAGCGCTGTTCGATGCCCAAGGCCAGATTGTAGCCACTTTCGAAGACGTAGGACGCCACAACGCCTTAGATAAACTCATTGGATGGGCCTGGAAACAACAACTACTGCCTTTGCATCATTACGGATTACTGCTCAGTGGCCGCTTGGGGTTCGAATTGGCACAAAAAGCGGCTATGGCGGGCATCCCGTTTATCGCCGCTATCGGTGCACCCACCAGCCTGGCCCTCCAACTGGCAGAAGAAGTAGGCATCACCACGATTGCCTTTTTGCGGCCACATGCTTGCAACTGCTACACCCATCCACACCGACTGATCCGCACCAACTCACCTTCTGCATAAACCCCCATATGGGCTTGTGCACGATACGCGAGGTCGAAACGACACCTACTATCACTTATACCCCTTACCCTTCAGATCAAGCCATAGGCGGCACCAGCTGCAATCAAGGCTAACGGCTATTTGTCCGCGTCCAGACGCCACAACTCGTATTGTTCAATGGTCTGGATAAGCGTCTGCGCATAATTAGGCGCAGTGGCATAGCCCAAATCCTTGAGTCCTTTCGCCCACTTGCGATAATCTTTTCCGTAAGCCAACAGCTTGCGGTAGCGCCCCTGCGTAAGCATAAGGCTGTGCGCACGCCAGCTTTCCCAAGCACTTGCGTAAATCCTGAAGAAATCTTTGTGGTGATCGTCGCTAAAATTGGAGCAGTGCCCCTTTTTACAGCTTTTAGAAAAGCACTTGATGCCAAAGTGATTGTTGTTTTCCCGCGCTAACCGACTGCTACCTGCCCGGCTTTCCACCAGTGCCTGAGCCATCTTCACGCTAGCTGGTATGCCAAACTTCTGCATTTCTGTACGGGCCACTTTTCGAAAACGGCGAATGTAGGCCTTTGCCTGTCGCGTGGTGGGGTCATCGGTAGGTAACTCGGCAAAAAAATCGCGTGGTGCTTCCTCCTCTGCCGACAATGCTGCACTAAAGGACGCAGCTCCGTGCTCAGCCCATTCAGCATGTACGATAGCCGCCGTATGTGTCTGCACCAAACCAGATGCTCCCTCGGGAGGCAACACAGATGCATCGCGACGCACGTGAAAAGACACATTTTTCAACAACAGTAGACCCAGTATTGCAGCAACCAAAAGAATCTTCAACCACCTAAATAGTTCTACTTCCCCCACAGCACCGTATTCCAGTCGTTGTCTATAAGCGACCACTACTTTGCGAAGACCAGACCACAACCGCCTGCATATTAGCGCTAGGGAAGCACGACGAAACGCCTTCTCAGATCGCACTGGTGGCCGATCGCGCATTGCTTGTCCGACATCTACCCGATGGGTATAGGTATTGTACCAGGTAAAATCATTGGTTTTGGCCGAATTCATGATCACATCGTTTTGGGAAACCGTGTATTTTTACGTTTGATTCTTAAATAACCAATGTTTCTTTTTGCCTGCACAAGGCAAAATTAAAACAAAAAGTTTCAAAATTCAATTTTTTGAAACAAAAATATTCAACAAATGAGACAATTCATCGATCACATCGTCAATAGGCGTTTTCGTCAAGTATATCAGGCATTAGAGGAGCTGCGGCTAATCAAGGGAAAATCGGATTTGGCCAAAAAGCTCGACACCTACAATCACGTGATCAACAACATTCTCAAAGGCCAACGCAACATCACCTTAGACCAAATCTTAAAGCTATGCCACTTCTATGGGGTTAATGCCAATTTCTTGTTTGGCTTAGACGAGCAAATGTTCCTCGACGAGCGAGTTTCGGAAGGGCAATTGCCTGCCAGGTCCATTGAATCGATGACTCCCGATTATGGTGGCAATATTTTATTAGTACCTATTCGTGCCCAGGCAGGCTTTGTACTGGAAGGCATTGAAGGGGTCAAAAACGATGTCAAGCGTTTTACCATACCAGGGTTAGAAGGCAATTTACTGGCCTTCGAAATCGAAGGGGACAGCATGCTGCCTACAATTACTAACGGCGATATTGTGGTGTGCGAGGAAATAGAGCAAGGGCAGCCCCTACGCGACAATCAGGTATATGTGGTAGTTACAGACGGGATTGTTGCGAAGCGCATTCAGCAGGTACGCGATGGCCATCAGCGCGTCATACGCCTGCGGCTCATTTCCGATAACAAGGAAGTATACCCACCATACGAAATAGATGTGCAAGACGTGCGAAAGTTGTACAAAGTCAAGTATCGCCTAACAGGCTTTGGCGTCAACTGAACCTGAAAAAAACAAGCCTGTGTTCAATGCCATTTGAAGGGTAAAACGCCAGCTTCGATTTTTAAAAGTCGACGAAGATTGTTTTTTGGCAGACCATTTTTCACTCAACGAAAATGTACATGATGCACATCCCAAAAGTATCACCCACACGGATAAAGCAACTCATTGAAGAAGATTATGACCCTACTTTGCTGCGTGCTTGGCGTCAAGCATGGCAACTCACCTTGCGCCACAAGTGGAGACTGTTGGGCCTTTTGGGTATCTATTTTCTCATAATACTGGTGCTCAGGATACTTTTGTTAGTAGGCGACTTGGTCAATTTACTGGTTTTTCAGCCATTGGCCGCCGCTATATTGGTATGGGCATATTATTCGATGTATACCCATAGCTGGCGCGAGTTTGGCGATATATTCACTGTATTGCGTAAGGAAGTATGGCAGCGCTTTTTATCTGTCTATCTGCTGCAATGGCTGATTTTCTTTTTGGTCTTTACACCCTCATTGATTGCCTTCAAACAAAGTGGGATTTTGGACATATACTTCGCTGAGAACCAAGACATAGAACAACTCACTAGCTTGTACGAACAACTTTTTCACTCTTCTTCCTTTACAATCATTTTGCTCAACCTGATCCCTGCTATCTATTTAATGGTGAGCTACTCCTTTGCCTATATGCACGCTTTGTTTGTGCCTGAGCTTAGCCCCTGGCAATGTTTGGAACAGAGCCGACAGTTAATCACGCGCCACTGGTCCCGATTTTTTGGCTACTATGCCACCATCTTTTTTGCTCTTATGGCTGGAACAATGTTAGTATTCTTCATTGTGCAAATGGACATAGACATAGCAATATGGCGATGGGTTTCTATAACCACAATTATCCTTTGGATACTATTTGCCACATGGCTGTTGTTAAGTGTGCAAGGTGGTTTGGTGATTGCTTTTGCCAAGCTAACGCACCTGGGGCAAGATGACGACTCTTCTTCAAGCAATTCTAACAGCTTATCGGCGGGGGAATCGTCGCCTTGAGGTGTGGTGCTGTGCCGTTGACACACCATTTCGATCCGTGTATCTTTGCCTTCTTTGTGTAAAACACATCTAAGGGTGATACCATTTGAGGCTACCACTTTGCACAATGGATTGCGCGTCATCGCACATCGCGACCCAGGCACACCACTGGTAGCAGTGGAGGTACTGTACCGAGTAGGTTCACGCGACGACCCACCTCAACGCACGGGTCTTGCGCACTTGTTCGAACATCTCATGTTTGGCGGATCGGCTCATGCATCCAATTTCGATGATGCACTGCAACTGGCAGGAGGTGAAAACAATGCCTTTACCAATGCCGATGCTACCAACTACTATAACACACTTCCTGCTTGCAATCTAGAAATTGCCCTGTGGCTGGAAAGTGATCGCATGTGTTGCCTCAAACTCGACGAAGCGACCTTGCGCATTCAACAACAGGTAGTCATTGAAGAGTTTAAGGAGACGACCTATGGAGAGCCCTATGGCGACGCCTGGCATCACCTCTTAGCGCTGGCTTGGAAGCACCATCCCTATCGTTGGCCCACCATTGGGCAATCACCAGCCCACATCGCAGCTATTAGTCTCGAAGACATACGCGCCTTTTATGATCGGTATTACCACCCGGCCAATGCCGTACTCGTCATTGCAGGCAATGTCAATCCCCACCATGCGCTTGTCCAGGCCGAAAAATGGTTTGGCGAATTGCCCGCACGCCCTATGCCTCTTCGTCAACTTCCCGTCGAGAATCCTCAAGGGCCTCGGAAAGCTGAAGTGCATGGCAATGTCAAGGTAGAGGCTTTATTCCTAGCATGGCATGCCCCTGCTCGTACGCATCCGGACTATCACGCCGCTGAGCTCATCAGCGACCTGCTCGACAACGGCCCGTCTGCCCGCTTATATCGCCGGCTCATGCGCGAACGCAAATTGGCCAGCCACATCGACTGCTACTTATCTAGCCACATCGGTCCCAGCCTATTCGTCATTGAAGGACGGCCTGCCAAAGGCGTCTCACTGGTACAGCTTGAGCTGGCTATCAGGGAAGAAATCGCCCGCTTATGCGAAGAGCTGCCCTCCATGCGCGAGCTGACTAAAGTGCAAAACAAGGCCGAGGCCAACTTGCTATTTGGCGAAATACAGGTACTGCACAAGGCACTCAATTTGGCCTTCTTTGAAATGTTAGGCGATGCAGCCATGATACAGACCGAACACCTCAAATACCGACAAGTACAACGCCACGACATCCAGCGAGTAGCACAACAAATGTGCTCGCCTGAAAGAGAAATAGTGCTCTACTATCTGCCCCAGCAATAGATACTGCACAGACCAATGCCTTTTGGTAATTTCGCCCAGTCAATCATTACGAGATTGTACTACCACTACCCCACAATATAAATGACAGTCGAAGCCTAAAAAAACTACCACATGCTCAAAACAAAAGTCAAAGCCAGTGCGGTAACCAGCTTGACTGATGCTCGCTACTTTGCTGCACGGGGTGTCACTTGGTTAGGCTTCGACCTCACACCAGGATCACCGACTCATTTGCCACCTGTAGAAGTTCAGGCCATTGCTGAATGGGTCGATGGTGTACTCATCACAGGTGAATTCGCCATGCCCTCTGACGTAGAGCTGCGCGCAGCTAAAGACTTGTTGCCTATCGATGCCATTCAGGTAGGTATGTTTACCGCTGAAGAAGTAATCCGACAACAACGCGATCTGCCCGTACTCCAAGAAGTTATTTGGGATACCGATGACTTGGAAACCATGGAGCTGCTCATGCAAAGGCGTGCCAATTGGGTACATGCTTTTGTTCTGCGCCTAGATACAACTCGACTGAATTGGACGATCCTTCACACCCAGCCTCTTCACATGCAGCGCCTGCAACACCTGTGCAATACTTATCCGATCATTCTGACCTTGCCCTTCAACCCTGAGCAGCTCGACGAAGTACTGCACACGTTGCGACCTTACGGCATCAATGTATTTGGTGGGGAAGAAGAAAAAGTAGGCTACAAATCTTTTGAGGAGTTAGACGAATTATTCGATCGGCTAGAAATAAGCCTGTAAGCCCCAACAGGGCATTACGCATCTGGTGGCAAACAGCAACTCAATATTACCTCATCATAAATCATTTGCAAGAGATAACGACAGCCGCATTGCCCATCATTTTGAGTATATTTTTGTAATTTTCATACTTTGCACGTGTAAGGCCACACACATGCTATGAGACATTCCCCCACGCATTGCATGGGGTAGGCCGGGGAGCCCATTCTATATAAACCAACAGTGCACAGAGCAAATTTGAACAATCAGCATGGCAAAGAAATCCGAAAGGAAGGGACAACAAGACCAACGGCTTGCAGTGCGAGATGAGCGCGTGCGCAAAATCGGTGGTATTTTGTGCATCCTTTTGGCACTATACCTCTTCATTGCATTCACCAGTTACCTGTTCACCTGGCAAGAAGATCAAGACAAAGTCTTGAGGTTTTCGTGGTCGCTGCTATTTCAAAGCGAACTCAGCATGGCCAATTGGTTAGGGCGCTTAGGTGCTATTGTCTCTAACCTATTTTTTTACTGGGGCTTTGGCCTGCCCTCTTACATCTTTGTGTGGCTACTAACGCGTCTAGGCATAAGCCTCATCCGAGCCGAAAAGCTATACTTCCTATGGCCTATTGTGCGTGCTTCTGTAATTGGACTGGTGTTCTTCAGTATCCTTTTTGAATTTCTCTTTCCCGGTGCAGCCTTTCCCTTTGGCGGTGCCTTTGGCGAAAGCCTGATGATGTGGTTGCGCAATTTTCTAGGTGCTGTGGGTTTAGCCCTGTTACTTATTTTCTGTATCCTCGCTTGGCTCACGTGGATTCTCAACCCTGACTTCAACGAAACATCTTTTCGAGAAATCGTCGAAGAAATTAAGTTCAACGTATTAGGTGTTTTCGATAAACGCTACCGCAAACGCCAAACGCCACCTCAGCCCCCACAGCCCGACACCTCACACCCACAAGTAGCAACACTACGCCCCAGTAGTCACTTGCCCAAAACAGACCTCAAAGAAGATAGCCCTACCACCAAAGACCAACTGCAGCTCGATTTCAATACCCCTAAAATGCCACAACTCACCCAGCAAGCCAATGGGACTAAGCCGCAACCCACTCAGCTGGAGGTAGAAGTACCACCCAACACAAGTGCAACCAACGACCCCGCATCCGATCAAGGCGAAGCACCCACTGCCCTCACACAAGCCCAAAGCGTGCAGGCTGAAAATGAAACCCATACAGAACCCTACGATCCCACCCTTGAGCTGAGTCATTACGAATACCCCATCTTGGGCCTGCTCAACGACTATTCCGACGAGCGCGTGGAAGTAGATCGCACAGAGCTGGAGGCCAATAAAGATCAAATCATCGAAACACTACTCAATTACAAAATAGAGATCACAAAAATTCGGGCTACTATTGGCCCCACTGTTACGCTCTATGAAATCGTGCCAGCACCAGGAGTACGCATATCCAAAATAAAAAACCTCGAAGATGACATTGCCCTGAGCTTGGCAGCGCTGGGCATACGCATCATTGCACCTATTCCAGGGCGGGGCACCATTGGCATCGAAGTGCCCAACAAGCGCAAGCAAATCGTGTCGATGAAGGAGGTGCTGATGAGCGACAAGTTCCAAAAAGCCAAAATGGACTTGCCTATTGCACTAGGTAAGACCATCAGCAACGAAGTGTTTGTAGCAGACTTAGCCAAAATGCCTCACCTACTTATTGCAGGGGCTACCGGGCAAGGTAAATCGGTGGGCATCAATGCTATACTGATGAGCCTATTGTACAAAAAGCACCCCTCCCAGATTAAGCTCGTGCTGATCGATCCCAAAAAGGTCGAATTATTTCCCTATGCACAACTCAACAAACACTTTCTGGCATTCTTGCCCGGCGAAGAAGAACCCATCACGACGGAGACCAACAAAGTGATCCACACGCTCAACTCCCTGACCATAGAGATGGACCAACGCTACGACCTGCTCAAAAAGGCACATGTACGCCACATCAACGAATACAACCAGAAATTTATCGCCCGCAAGCTCAGTCCACTCAAAGGGCACCGCTTTTTGCCCTACATCGTGTTGATCATCGATGAATTTGCCGACCTAATCATGACGGCAGGTAAGGAGATCGAGCTCCCCATTGGGCGACTGGCACAGCTAGCCCGAGCCGTGGGCATCCATCTCATCATTGCCACCCAGCGCCCCTCAGTCAACATCATTACCGGCGTGATCAAGGCCAACTTCCCCGCCCGCATTGCCTACAAAGTCGCCTCAAAGGTAGATTCTCGTACCATTCTCGATGCCGGAGGCGCTGAACAGCTCATTGGCCGAGGTGATATGCTCTTTTCCGTAGGTGGCGACATGATCCGACTACAGTGTGCCTTTGTCGATACATCCGAAGTAGAGCGCGTAATCCGCTTTGTGGCCGAGCAACCCGGTTATCCCGAACCGTTTTTCTTACCTGAATACGTCAGCGATGAGGAGCATCCTAATGGAGCTAGTGCTTTTAGCATGGACGATCTGGATCCCCTCTGGGAAGACGCTGCACGCCTCGTGGTGCAAAACCAACACGGCTCTACTTCCATGATCCAGCGTCGCCTCAAGCTTGGATACAACCGCGCTGGCCGCATCATGGATCAACTTGAAGCACTGGGTATCGTCGGTCCAGCTGAAGGGAGTAAGCCGCGCGAAGTACTCATCTTCGACGAATTAGAATTGGAACGATATTTGAGTGAACTGAAAAACAGGAAATAGGAGGCAATATTCCTTGTCGACTCACTCTGTGACCGATGAGGAAGCTGCAAGCCCCGATGTGCCTCGACACGTCGGGGTTTTTCCATTATTGTTCAGACCGCACGCCAGACAATGGGTGATAAGCCAATAGCGTTTGCCGTAAATAGTATCGGTCCAAATGGGTATAAATCTCTGTAGTGAGTATGGACTCGTGCCCCAGCATTTGCTGTACAGCGCGCAAGTCCGCTCCACCCTGTACTAAATGCGTAGCAAAAGAATGGCGCAAAGTGTGAGGGCTCACCTTGCGAGTGATACCTGCGGCACGCGCCACATCGCGCACAATGTAAAAAATCATCACCCGAGATAGCCCGCTCCCTCGCCGATTGAGGAAAACGAGTTGGCGACTATGTGATTGGATATTTCGCATAGATCGACGTACACCTTCCACATACAGCTCAATATGGCGGGCAGCCTCCTGCCCAATGGGCACATAGCGTTCTTTATCGCCTTTGCCTATGACGCGCAAAAAACCTGCATCGAGCATTAAATCGCTCATGCGTAGCGATATCAGCTCACTAGCACGCAAGCCACTGGCGTAGAGCGTCTCGAGTATCGCTCGGTTGCGTACACCTTGTGGATGACTTAGATCCACAGCTTGCAACATGGCGTGTACCTCTTCGATACTGAGCACCTCTGGCAGCTTGCGCCCTATCCGTGGCGGGTCGATCAGCTCTGTAGGGTCCGCTTCAACCAATGACTCGACAAGCAAATAGCGGTAGAAAGCCCGTATGCCCGACAAAATGCGCGACTGGCTGCGCGCATCCAGCCCCAATTGCCCCAGCCAGCATATCATTTGCTGGATCGTTTCGTGCTTTACTTCTTCGGGTCGGCACTCAGGCGCATACATTGCCAACCATTGCTGCAACTTTTGCACATCGCGCAAATACGCCTTTACTGTATTTGCCGCAAGGCACCGCTCCAATAACAAATACTGCTCAAAGCCTTTTACTGCATCTTCCCACCTCATGATTTTTCAATAATGACAAGTAGAGCACGGCTTGCAGTGCAAGGTACACTATAAAGCGATAATTTTCCCACGTGGCTCATTGTGGCCTACATGTACCCCAAGAGGCGGAGCATTTCTTCAGCACTTTGCTCGGGGCGGTACAAAATGTCCACTACATTGCCATTGGAATCTTTATCGATGAGTACGACTTTAGGAGAAGGAATTAGGCAGTGTTTCAACCCTCCATAACCGCTGAGCGTGTCTTGATAGGCCCCTGTATGAAAAAAGCCCAAATAGAGTGGTTCTGGGTCATCAGGCGGATAGGCAGGAAGATATACCTGACTTTCGTGTACTTCGGAGTTGTAGTAATCGGAATTATCGCAGCTCAATCCACCGATATTGACGCGTGTGTATTCGTTGTACCACTTGTTGATGGGCAGCAGGATAAAGCGCTCGCCAATGCTCCAGGAGTCTGGAATGGTATTGATGAGCGAGTTGTCGATCATATACCACAGCTCCGCATCGTTTTGCTGCTTTTGACCCAATACGGAAAAAATAGTGGCCCCACTTTCCCCTACGGTATACTTGCCAAATTCGGTAAAGATATCCGGCTCCGGCACACCGCTTTCCTCGCAAGCTTCCTGAATGACGCGCACGATTTCCTTGATCATGTATTTGTAGTCGAACTCAAAACCCAAAGAATTGCGAATAGGCATGCCTCCACCGATATTGAGTGCTTGCAGGGTAGGGCAAATCTGTCGCAACTCGCAATACACCTTAACGGCCTTTTTCAACTCGCCCCAGTAATACAACGAATCTTTTATGCCTGTATCGACAAAGAAATGCAGCATTTTCAGCTCGTACTTGACCTTACCCTGTAGGCAAGTCTTGTAATAATCGATCACTTCCGACTGCCGAATGCCCAAACGCGATGTGTAAAACTCAAAGTTGGGCTCCTCTTCAGTGGCCAGTCGTATGCCCAACTTGACGCATCCTTTTACATACTTGTCGTAGTAGTGTAGCTCTTCTTTGTTGTCCAATATAGGAATGGCGTTTTCAAAGCCATCGTTGATGAGTGCACTGATCTTTTGCGCATAGGCCTCAGTCTTAAAACCATTGTGCACCAGAATGATGTCCTTATCAATTCGCTGGCGTTCGTACAAACGACGAACCAGATCGATATCGAACGAAGAAGACGTCTCCAACTGCACGCCGTGTTTGAGTACTTCTTCTACCACATAACTGAAATGCGAGCTCTTCGTGCAATAGCAGTAATAATATTTTCCCCCATAACCCAAAGACTTGATCGACCGATTGAAGAGGTTTTTAGCCTTCTTGATCTGGGCACCAATTTTGGGCAAGTAAAAAAGGCGAAGTGGCGTGCCATATTTCTTGATCAAATACCGAATAGGCACCCCATTAAATACCAGATTGCCTCCTTCGTCGATATCAAAACCATCTTGAGGGAAATAAAAAGTCTGATCGATGAGATCAAAATAGCGATTGGCCATCTTTCTTATTCACAATTAGCGTAAGCTTAAGAAATACACCCAGCACAACCCTGTACAGAATCACACTATAGCTTATATCTTGCAACCCTATTGAAGCGGCGCAAAAGTAGTGCAGATTGTGCATTATGAATGCCCCAAATCTGGATATACGCTCCTGACCTGCCTATTTATCTATGCGCCAAAGGCAATTACCTTTGACACAAAGAACAGCCCAATGACAGCCACACACATGCGATCTGTGATCCGACGCCTTGGCCATACAGTGCTCAGCATTCTTTTTTCACTGATGACTTTAACTCTCTACGGACAATCTTCAGAGGGCGTTGTACTCGAACTCATGTGGACGCAATGCCCCAAGCCACCTGATTCGGTATACCTTTTCTACTTCGACGGGGTGAGTTTCATTCCCCAACGCGCTACGGCTGCCGATACCGATGGGCACTATCGCTTCACACTCGACAGCACGCCACCTACTTTCTATTACCTGGGCCTTTCGGCAAAAAATATTCGTCCTTTACTGGCTGGCTCTGAACCTTTGGTCAAAATCAAAGGGCCTTGCCAACGCTTGTCCAATGCCACGATTGCCTCACCTCTCAACGCTGCATACGCGCAACTCAAGCGCCAGCTAAACAGCTATCAGCAGCAAGCAGATCGCCTGGCCCAATCTTATCGCCAGGCGTCCACCGCTGCACAACGACAAGCCGCAATAGCACACATGGTAGCACTCGACAGCACACGTATAGCATTCATCGACTCGCTCGAACAAATGCAACCCACCTTTGCACAAATTGCACGTCTGAACACCTGGCTGAGCTATCCCAATCATGGCCAAGCATATCCCAATGAAATAGTCTACTTCGCCAAAGCGTATTTCCAGCTCGTCGATTGGCAACACCCCCTATTGCCCTACGTATATCCGTGGATCCATCAAGCCTTCAACCGCTATGCGCAAACCCTTAGTCGCGTGGGCTATTTGCCCGACTCCCTGCACCAATGGATGATGCAAAGTCTCGAACAAGTGCCTAAACGGCAGGGCATGCATCGATACGCCCTTGCTGGCATACTTGCCGGATTACAGCGATACACACACCCCAGCTATCCGCAGTTTGCACAGCTCTTTATCGACACCTATGGGCAAGATTTTCCCCAAGCTGCTGCTCAAGTCAAAAAGCAAATGGAGCAACTTGCCAGCTTCATCATCGGTGCTCCCGCACCTGATTTCACCCAACTCACTCCTGAAGGCGATTCGCTTAGCCTCAGCGACCTGCGTGGAAAAGTAGTACTCATCGACTTTTGGGCTAGCTGGTGTGGCCCCTGCCGACGCGAAAACCCCCATGTGGTGAAGCTCTATGAGAAATACAAAGACAAGGGCTTCGACATACTAGGTGTAAGTTTAGACCGCCAACGAGCCCGCTGGATACAAGCCATCAAAGCCGATGGTCTCACCTGGCACCACGTCTCCGACCTCAAAGGTTGGCAGAACGAAGTGGCACAGCTTTACGGCGTGCGCTCTATTCCCCACACCGTATTGGTAGATCGCGATGGCCGAATCATTGCACGTAAGCTTCGAGGCCCCGCCCTCGAAGCTAAACTGGCCGAATTATTCGACCAATAAACTACTTTCTATTTCCCATAGCCAATATCAGCACGTCCTATGGCGTTTGCCCAGCACGAACAACCCCATGTATTCAGGTGTCTCTAAAAAGAAGAACAACTACACCACTCCCACAAACGCAAAATGAAAACTTAACCTATGGAGCCAATTCGCATACTTTGGGCCGACGACGAAATCGACCTGCTCAAACCCCAAATGCTCTTTCTCCAGAAAAAGGGATACGAAGTGGTTACCGTCACCAACGGCCATGATGCCATCGACGAAGTGCAAGAACAAGCTTTTGACATCGTCTTCCTCGACGAAAGCATGCCAGGTCTCACTGGCCTGGAAACCCTCCAACACATCAAGCAGACTCACCCGCACCTGCCCGTAGTGATGATCACCAAAAACGAAGCCGAGCACGTGATGGAAGAAGCCATAGGTGCACAAATCACTGATTATCTCATTAAGCCAGTCAATCCCAATCAAATACTGCTTACCCTCAAAAAAATCATCGACAACAAACGCCTGGTTCGCGAAAAAACCACGACATCCTACCAGCAAGAGTTCCGTCAGATCATGATGGAAATCAATAGCGGGCTAAACACTAAAGAATGGGTCGATATATACCGCCGACTCATCAACTGGGAAATCAAGCTCGACGAATCCGAAAGCGAAGCCATGGCCGACATCATCGCCATGCAAAAGCGCGAAGCCAACGTCGAATTTGGCAAATTCATCGCTCGCAATTACTTAGATTGGATTGCGCAACCCGAACGTGCACCACTCATGTCGCATCAACTCATGCGGCAAAAGGTGTTTCCGCTATTAGGTCAACGCCCCACCGTGATGGTCCTACTGGACAATCTGCGCTTTGACCAATGGCGCGTCATCGAACCCATGCTCAGCCAGTTGTACCGAAAAGAAGAAGAAGACTACTTCTTTTCCATTTTGCCCACCTCTACACAATATAGCCGCAATGCCATCTTTGCCGGCATGCTCCCGCTCGAGATCTCGCATCATTACAGCCAGTGGTGGAAAAACGATATGGAGGAAGGCGGCAAAAACCTCTACGAAGCAGAACTCCTCCAAGAGCACATCAAGCGCACCCTACGCAAGCCCATTAAAAGCGAGTACGTCAAGGTCACTACTGTAGCCCACGCCAAAGACCTACACGACAATGCACTCAACTACCTACACAACGACCTGACGGTAATCGTGTACAACTTCATAGACATGCTCTCTCACGCCCGCACAGAGATGGAGGTGCTCAAAGAGCTGGCTGGTGACGAGCGCGCCTATCGTTCGCTGACCCAATCTTGGTTTGCCAACTCGCCGCTATGGGCTGCGCTCAAGCGCTTGGCCGAACGCGACGTGCAACTCATCATCACTACCGATCATGGCACCATACGCGTACATACCCCCTCACGCGTGATAGGCGATCGCGAAACGACCACTAACCTGCGCTACAAAATGGGCCGCAATCTCAAGTACGAACGCAAAGACGTCTTCGAGGTACGCAAACCTGAAAAGGCAGGACTACCTCGTCCAAATGTCAGTTCGACCTATATCTTTGCTAAAGAAGACATCTTCTTTCTCTATCCCAACAACTACAATTACTACCACAACTATTACAAAAACACCTTTCAACACGGAGGTATCTCCCTCGAAGAGATTATCTGCCCCATAGTCCGGCTTTCCCCCAAATAGTACAGCCCCAACTAAACTCAACACACAACAGCGGCCAGACGCGTGATCTGGCCGCTGTACGTCTACCTATATCTATTCAGGTGAGATTTACATGCACCTTACATGCCGAAAGCATAGTAGTAAGTGCCGGGGATGTCTTCGTACACACCTTCTAGCAGTACACCTCCCTTTTTGCCTTCTAGGGCCTTGATGACATCCTCAACGGTCTTCACCGACTTGTCATCGATTTTCGTAATAATAAAGCCTTCACGCATATCGGTGTATTTGCGCAGCTTTCCTGCATACAGCTTTTCTACACGCACGCCACCAGGAATGCCGAGTTTGCGCGCCAAGTCCTTGTCGATGGGCTTCAAGTCGGCACCCAATATCTGGAGTACTCCACTCTTCTCGCGCGTCATCAAGGCAAGGTCACCATGACGGCTGCGCAAAGTCACATCAAAAGTCAGCTCTTTGCCAAAGCGATTGACTTTCACGCGTACCTTATCTCCTGGACGACGGCGTGCAATGAGTTCTTGCAGCTCGGGTGAAGATTTCACCTCGTGGTCATCTACTGCTACAATGACATCACCTGGCTGAATACCTGCCTCGCCCGCAGCGCTATTGGCCAAAAGGCTATCCACATACGCACCTGTGTTCACCTTCAAGTCCTTCTCCTTGGCAAAGTTGCCATCTACCGAGCGGATCATCACGCCCAGCACACCGCGCTGCACCACGCCATATTCAATCAAGTCGGCTACTACCTTTTGGGCAATATTGGACGGCACGGCAAAGCCGTATCCGCTATAGGCCCCCGTAGGGCTCGCAATAGCTGTATTGATGCCAATGAGGTTGCCTGCTAGGTCTACTAAAGCACCCCCACTATTGCCGGGGTTGATCGCTGCGTCAGTCTGGATAAAGCTCTCTACAGCAAACTGATCACGCAAGATATTGATATTGCGCGCCTTGGCACTGACAATACCTGCCGTTACCGTAGAAGTCAGGCCAAAGGGATTACCTACAGCCAATACCCATTGTCCTACCCGCACCTCATCGCTATTGGCAAAAGAGAGCTTGGGCAGCTCCTTGGCCTTGATCTGAATCACGGCGATATCGGTACTTGGGTCAGTACCTACTACCGTAGCCTTGAACGTACGATTGTCGTGCAGCGTCACCTCTATATCATCGGCGTCGGCCACCACATGATTGTTGGTCACGATGTAACCCTCATCGCTGATGATAACTCCCGATCCCGTACCTATGCGTACCTGAGGCCCTTTGGGCCCCTTGGGCCTGTCAAAACGGAAAAATGGGCCAAAAGGATTGTCGTGTGGATCGCCAAAAAACTCGCGAAAGGGGTCGAACCACTCGCGCATGCCTGCCGTAGGATCTTCGCCCTTACCAAAGGTAATCGTCGATTTGATGTGCACTACCGCATCAACTACCTTTTCAGCAGTGGTGGTAAAATCGAGTGGCACCCACTCGCCATGCTCATCCGTAGTATACAGGACACTACGTGCAGGTGCACCACTTACATGTTCGATACGCACCACTTTCTCCTTTTTGTGCCAAAGCAGCTCATAGGCACCTATCGTGATGGCCGTCACTCCAAAGGCCACCAATGCCGTCATCCACAGTTGTTTATTCATGGCAATATCTTTTTTTGTTGAAAGAAAAAAAGCAAATAGGCTTCGCCATTCGCCTACAATGCTAGTGCCACCAAATGAAACAACTGCCAGAATGGCAATGGTTTAACAACAATTTTGCGTTTGCAAAAAAGATTAATTTTTCCCTGCAATCACATATGAGTAGCTCATTGCTACTCAATGACCTTACATCCGGCTAGCTGAGGAGTGCACAAGCCATTCTTGGAACACTCGCTCAATCTGATCGGTATGCGCTTCCCAATTCTGATCCACACCAGGAATAGCCAAGATCCGCTCAAAGAGGTGATCTTGCACCTCCCACTGTTCGAGCGCCTGATGGTAAGGCAAATGGCTAAAAGTGACCATCGAGTAGATGGGAATAAAGCGATCCGGGTGGCGCTCGTGCAGATATTTTTCAATTTGCTTGCGCAGCAAAAACTTGGAGTCAGCCACACGGTCGCGCATCTCGACGAAATTGCGCAAAGCCAAATTGGCAATGGCGTGCCCATCGCGCACACGGGTAGCATTAAAGTGATCAATAATGGCATGCCAGTCCTCGCCATGTTGCTCCATCAGCTCGTCCAAGATGCTACAATCTTCAAAGCCAGCGTTCATGCCTTGACCATAGAAAGGCACGATAGCATGGGCTGCATCCCCTATGAGGAGCACGCGATGCTGATAGTGCCACGGTTTACACCGAATCGTAACCAGTGTACCTGTGGGGTTTTTAAAAAACTCTTCCGTCAGCAGGGGCAAATGGGGTACTACGTCGAGGAAATACTTGTCGAAAAATATGCGCACATCGCGTTCTCGCTGTAAAACTTCAAAGGACAGTTCACCTTCGAAAGGCAAAAAAAGCGTACAGGTAAAGCTTCCATCTTTGTTAGGTAGAGCAATGAGCATAAATTGGTGTCTGGGCCAAATGTGAAGTGCATTGGGCTCAAGCCTATGGCTTCCATCCGGCGCTGGCGGTATGGTGAGCTCTTTATAGCCGTAGTCCAAGTAGTCTTGGCAATAATTAAAGCGAGGTGTTTTCATCAGTGCATGGCGTACAGCAGAAAATGCGCCATCAGCACCGAAAATAAGTGGAGCCTCATGGCGCTGATACTCATCCTCGTGCTCTATATACAGGGCATTGTGGGCCAAATCTACCTCCACAGTCTTTTGTCGAAAATGGAAATGTATCTGGTCGTGTTGCTCTGCCGCATCGATAAGTGCCATATTGAGCCCAGCCCGAGAAACCGACCAGATGGCCTGCCCATCTAACCCATAAGGCTGAAAGGACAAACTGCCGTCTTCGTGATGAATCATCCGGCCATACATGGGAATAGCCATCTGGCGAATGGTCCGGCTAATACCGGCCCTGTCTAAGGCACGCCACCCCCGATCCGATAAAGCCAAATTGATGCTACGTCCCCCGACAAAACCTCGCTTACGGCCGTCGTCACGGCGTTCAAATACATCAACCTCGTAGCCCTTTCGCGCCAATAATAATGCCCAAAGGCTACCTACTAATCCCGCACCTGAGATGATGGCTTTTTTCGTCTTGTTCATATAAAGCGTTTTGGTCGGTTTATCTTTGACCCATTGCTTTGCCAAAGCATCTCATATGCCCACTGTCGAGATACCGCCTGGCCTCCTATCCTCTATTTAACCTCTATACCAGCAATGTGCTGTCCCCTTATGGTAAAAAGCAAGCTTTGGCAGCCCTGAAGTTACACAGCAATACCCAACTTTGCGCCCAGCCAGGGGCTTTTAGTAGGGCACTATCTGCCGAAAGGCTAAAAAACCTGTACCTGCTTAATGCGCACAGTCATATGCCAGAAATTGATAAATCGCTGCCAACGCCCATTTTGTACAAACCACAAATCTCATTTAAACCTCGCATCATGAGCAAAGAGCCTATTGCTACTTTCCACGCACATATGCCAGATCAGATGATAGATATTGCCCTACAGCTGCTGCGCATAGCAGGCGATGCAAGGCGCAAATGGACATTTGAAGGCATGCTGGGCACGGGAAAAACTACGCTTATCCAGGCCCTGTGCCATCACATAGGCGTACGAGAAGCCGTTACCAGCCCTACCTTTGCCATAGTCAATGAATACATACGCACCAATGCTCAAAGGCAACACGAGCCCGTGTATCACTTGGATCTGTACCGAATTCAGTCGTTGGAAGAAGCACTAGCCATAGATATAGAAGACTTGCTACTAAGGCCTTACTACACCTTCATCGAGTGGCCCGAGCTCATCACTCCTCTACTCCCTGCCGATGTAATACAAGTTCGGATTGAACACACCTCTGATTCCGGTAGGAAAGTCCTACTTTTGTAAACTGTATGCCATGCCCCCATCATCTACTACCGATCAGGATCGGGGCACTGTGATACCATAGGGCACATCCGAATGAGTAGGCCAGTTAAGAGACTTTGATCACGAAGTAGCAGTTATGAGTGAATCAGGCAAGAAGATTCCGATCCCACCCCATCTCACTGAGGGGCTCTATCAGCCACAACCCGAGACTGTAGAAGTGCCTGTCAAGGCCAGTAAGCTGTTCATTGGCATTCCACACGAAACCACGCTACAAGAAAAGCGCATTGCGTTGGCCCCTGCCGCTGTAGCCACCTTAGTGGGCCATGGTCACCGCGTCATAGTGGAAACTGGTGCTGGCAAAAAAGCTAACTATACTGACCACGACTTTTCAGAAGCCGGTGCAGAAATTGCATACGACCGTGAAGCCGTCTTCAAAGCCAATGTGGTGCTCAAAGTAGCTCCCCCCACCCTCGACGAGCTCGATCTCATGCATCCAGGGCAAGTGATCATATCGCCCATTCACATTCCCATCGTCACAGAAGAATGGATAGAGCGCCTACTGGAAAAACGCATCATTGCACTGGCTATGGACTACATCAAGGATGAAAGTGGAGGCTTACCGATCGTGCGCATTATGAGCGAGTTAGCTGGGTACAGTGCCATGCTCATTGCCGCTGAGTTACTGAGTAACAATCAAGGGGGACGTGGCGTACTGCTGGGCAGTGTGTCGGGCGTGCCCCCCGCGAAAGTGGTGATCCTGGGTGCCGGTGTAGTAGCAGAATTTGCCACACGTGTGGCCTTGGGACTGGGTGCTGAAGTGCGCATATTCGACAACAACGTCTATAAGCTCATGCGCCTCCAACGCGACGTAGGACGACAGCTCAACACCAGCACGTTCAACCCACAGCAGCTAGAAAAAGAGCTGCTCAACGCCGACGTGGCTATCGGCGCAGTACACTCCATGACAGGGCGCACCCCTATCATCGTGCCCGAAGAGATCGTCATGAATATGAAACGCGGCTCAGTAATCATTGACGTAAGTATCGATCAAGGAGGATGCTTTGAAACATCAGAAGTGACGAGCCATGAAAAACCCACCTTTATCAAACATGGCATTATTCACTATTGCGTGCCCAATATTCCTTCACGTGTTGCCCGCACCGCTTCTATTGCCATCAGCAATATCCTCACTCCTATACTGCTCAAAGCTGGAAACTCGGGTAGCATCGAACAATTGCTATACATAGACGAAGGCATGCGCCACGGCGTATATGCCTTCAGGGGGCGCGTCACCAATGAACACCTGGCCCGACGCTTCGGCAAGCAATTTACCGATCTCAACCTGCTAATGACTTCGAGCCTATAGCATGATACTGTCTCAACATGGCGGGTATTCGTCCAGGTAAAGCTCATCAACGGCTATCAGGTAATCCAAACGCAACTGCATGCCGTTGTCGAACAGGACAAACTCTTCGCCCGAGCGCGTAAAGAGCTCTTCGATGCGAACCCGCATACAATATTCTCTGTGTTGCGCATCGCGATAGCGCACCAGACAACGCACACGTCGCAGTGCACGCCACTCCAACTCCGAATGGAAAGCACAAGAAATAGGTGTGTATTTCTTTTTGGTCATCAATGGCACATTTCGTCTATTTGCAAATTACTTCACATAAGCCACCAGCAAGCAAGAACAACTCGATTTGCCGCTATTGTAAATACGGAGCATGGAAAAAACACTGGCAAGCCGCATCATCGACCACATGATGGCACAAGACCGCTTTAGCCAATGGCTCGGCATAGAACGCATCGCAGAAGGCCCAGGCCACTGTACTTTGCGCATGCGCGTACGCCAAGAAATGCTCAATGGCTTTGCCATCGCACACGGTGGTATCGCCTACGCTTTGTCCGATAGTGCTTTGGCATTTGCCTCCAACGCCCATGGCCTGAAAGCCGTCTCGATAGAAACTTCTATTGCACACGTACATCCGGTATACGAAGGCGATACGCTCACCGCCCAAGCTATTGAAGATCACCTATCGCGAAAAATCGGCGTCTATCGCGTCGTAGTAACCAATCAGCACAATCAACAAGTAGCCCTCTTCAAAGGCACTGTGTACCGGACCAATCAGCCTTGGGAAGTATAGCACCGGCGACTCACTCCACTAAACCCGCCTGATGCAGTATGGGAAGCTGACTGCGATAAGTGGCAGCAATATTTTCTTCTGTAAAAGTAGTGTCCGTATCGCCGTAAGCAATCAAACGCTGATTGAGCATAACCACCTTGTCGAAGTAGGCCTGTACCGTTGACAGATCGTGATGTACTACTAACATCGTCTTGCCCGATCGAGCTAGTTTTTTCAAAATCTGAATAATGCGCTCTTCTGTAGTCACATCTACCCCCACGAAAGGCTCATCTAGAAGCAGAATATCGGCTTGCTGTGCTAGGGCGCGTGCCAGAAAAACCCGCTGTTGCTGCCCGCCCGAAAGCTCGCCAATTTGGCGATGCTGCAACTGGGCGATGTCCATGTCCTGCAATGCCTGGCGCACAATGGCATGGTCTTGAGCATCCAAACGACGCAATAACCCCTTGTGCGGATAGCGCCCCATCACCACTATGTCGTACACTGTAGCAGGAAAGTGCCAATCTATATCGTCTCGCTGAGGAATATATGCTACCTGCTTGCGCACTTCCTCCACGGGCTTGCCTAATACATGCACTTCACCCATGTATTGATCAAGCAAACCCATGATTGCCTTAAACAAAGTCGATTTGCCCGCGCCATTGGGCCCCACTATGCCTACCACTACGCCAGGCTCAATGTCTAACCAAATATTGCTCAATACGCGTTTTCGACCATACGAAACTGATAAGCCCCTTATAGAAATAGCAGGTACATCAATCATATATTTTGAATTTTGGCAAAAATAATTTAGACAAGCCGAAAAATAAAAGCCAAGATATTTTCTCTTATGGCGAATCCAATCGGCATGTTAGGCCATACTTATCACCAAAAATATTGAGAATCGAGTAGATGGCTCTTTGAGGTGACGATTGGTCAAACCGAAAGATTGCTTTACTTTTGCGGCCTAAATTCGAGCCCGCCAGAGGCATGACCACGATGGCGCATTACCTTACCGTGGGTCATGCCTTTGTTGTGTGGCCAACTTTAGATAACCTGAAAAAACGAAAGATCATGGGTGAGCAATTAATTTACTTGATGCCCTTATTTGGCCTGCTGGGCCTGGGATACACCTTCTGGAAATCATCATGGGTTTCGAAACAAGACGAAGGCAATGAGCGCATGGCATTGATTGCCAAAAACATTGCAGAAGGCGCCATGGCCTTTTTACGCGCAGAATATCGCGTATTGAGTATATTCGTCTTGATAGTAGCGGTACTACTCTTCCTCAGTGGCCGTGCCGAAGAGAGTTCTTCGCCACTGGTTGCCGTATCGTTCATTTTAGGTGCTTTCTGCTCAGCTTTGGCTGGATTCATTGGCATGCGCATTGCTACTAAGGCCAACGTACGCACCACCAATGCAGCCCGCAATAGTTTAGGCAAAGCACTCGAAGTAGCCTTTGCTGGGGGGTCGGTAATGGGTCTAGGGGTAGTGGCGTTAGGCGTATTGGGCTTGAGTGTATTGTTCATTGTATACTCCAATCTCGGATGGGATGCCAATAAAGTCATTGCTGTAATTACAGGCTTCTCCTTTGGTGCTTCTTCCATTGCACTATTTGCCCGCGTAGGTGGTGGTATCTACACCAAAGCTGCCGATGTAGGTGCTGACTTGGTGGGCAAAGTGGAAGCTGGCATTCCCGAGGACCACCCACTCAACCCTGCAACCATTGCCGACAACGTAGGCGACAATGTAGGCGATGTAGCCGGTATGGGCGCCGACTTGTTTGAGTCTTATGTGGGTTCCATTATTGGTACAATGGTGCTGGGTGCAGCCTTTATTGGCATCCAAGGGTTTGAAACGACCAACACCTTTGGCGGGCTCAATGCCGTGCTGTTACCTCTATACTTGGCGGGTGTAGGCATCCTCACTTCTATACTAGGTACTTTCTTTGTGCGGGTAAAAGAAGGAGGCGATCCCCAAAAGGCACTCAACCGCGGCGAGTTTATCTCTTCCGCCATCATGATCATAGCCACCGTCATTATTGTAATGAAAATGATGCCCGAACAATGGACATTCCAAGGCAAGGAATACAGCGCCACGGGTGTGATCTATGCAGTTATCTTCGGTTTAGTAGCGGGCCTGCTCATAGGTCTGATCACCGAATACTATACTGGCACGGGCAAAAAGCCCGTGCTTAGCATTGTAAAGCAATCCGTCACGGGGGCAGCAACTAATATAATTTCTGGTTTAGGTGTAGGCATGCAATCTACAGCTCTCCCCATCATCATTTTGGCGGCAGCTATCTTGGGTGCATATCACTTTGCTGGGCTCTATGGCATTGCCATTGCTGCTGTAGGGATGTTGTCCAATACAGGTATTCAATTGGCAGTAGATGCCTATGGCCCCATTGCAGACAATGCGGGTGGTATTGCCGAAATGGCAGAGCTACCCAAAGAGGTGCGTCAACGCACGGACAAACTCGATGCTGTGGGCAATACTACTGCAGCAATTGGCAAAGGCTTCGCCATAGGTTCGGCTGCACTGACTGCTTTGGCACTGTTTGCCGCATTTATGACTACAGCCAAGATTACTTCCATCGACATTGCACAACCCTCTGTAATGGCTGGCTTACTAGTGGGTGGCATGCTGCCCTTCCTCTTTTCTTCACTGGCTATGGGCGCAGTTGGACGTGCAGCCATGGACATGATCCAAGAGGTACGTCGGCAGTTTCACGAAATTCCCGCACTAAAAGCGGCCCTATCTGTAATGCAAAAGCATGGCGACAAAGATTTCGAAAGCTGGCCCGAAGAAGACAAAAAGACTTTTGAGGCAGCTATGGGCAAAGCAGAATACAGCAAATGCGTAGAAATTTCCACCACTGCATCCATACGCGAAATGGTCTTTCCCGGCTTGTTGGCTGTTATTACACCTGTCGTAGTGGGCTTCTTGGGAGGTGCAGAAATGCTGGGTGGCTTGTTGGCTGGTGTAACAGTAGCAGGCGTGCTCATGGCGATTTTCCAAGCCAATGCTGGCGGTGCTTGGGACAACGCCAAGAAAATGTTTGAAGAAGGTGTGGAAATCGACGGCAAGGTGTACAAAAAGGGCAGCGAGCCACATAAAGCTGCAGTAGTAGGTGATACCGTCGGTGACCCGTTCAAAGATACTTCAGGTCCTTCGCTCAACATTTTGCTCAAGCTTATGTCGGTAGTTGCACTGGTCATAGCCCCATTGCTCTAAGCTAATAAGCTGCTACAAACAAGCCCCGCTATGCCATAGCGGGGCTTTGCTTTTTTGTGCTATGTGCACTTCATCGGCCCAAGTGCACCAAAAGCACGGAAATATCCGCTGGTGAAACACCGCTAATGCGGCTAGCCTGGCCAAGTGTACGAGGCCTGAGCTGCGAGAGCTTCTCTCGGGCTTCTGCGGAGAGTGCGCCTAGCGATTTGTAATCAAATTGTTCAGGCAACGGCACTTCCTCCAGCCGATTCATCTTCTGGACCATCTCCTGTTCGCGCCTAATGTAGCCCTCATACTTCATATTGATCTCTGCCAACTGGCAATATTCTTCCTTGTACTGCGACAGGAAGTCTGCTACATGAGGCAACACCTCACTCAAAGCAGCCATAGTAATATGGGGCCGCAGCAGTACACTATGCAGCTTTACTTTTTGTACAAGTGGCGCAGACCCTACCTGTGCCAAATACCCGTTAATTTGATCGGGGCTCACACTCGTCTGGCGGAAAAAACGCTCGATAGCCTCTGCTGCTTGCCGTTTCTCTTCCACTCGAGCCATGCGTTCGTCGAGCCCTTGCATGCCAAGCTCGTGCACCAGCGGTGTGAGCCGCAGATCGGCATTGTCTTGGCGTAGCAAGATCCGATATTCCGCTCGCGAAGTAAACATCCGGTAGGGCTCTTTAGTGCCTTTGTGCACCAAATCGTCGATAAGCACTCCGATATACGCTTCCGAACGGCGCAAAACCAAGGGAGGACGATCGTGAATTGCCTGATGTGCATTGATGCCTGCGATCAAGCCTTGGCAAGCAGCCTCTTCGTAACCTGTAGTGCCATTGATCTGGCCTGCAAAAAATAGGTTTTTCACCAAGCGGGTTTCAAGTGTAGCCTTTAACTGCGTAGGAGGAAAGAAATCATACTCAATGGCATAGCCCGGCCGAAACATCTTGACCTGCTCAAAGCCGGGCACTTTGCGCAATGCCTCATACTGGACGTCCTCAGGCAAAGACGAGGAAAAGCCATTAACGTACATCTCCACTGTATGCCATCCCTCTGGCTCTACAAATAACTGATGGCGCTCGCGCTGGGCAAACCGCTCGACTTTGTCTTCAATACTGGGGCAATAGCGCGGCCCCAAGCCCTGAATACGCCCCGTAAACATGGGTGACTTGTCAAACCCCTTGCGCAAAATCTGGTGTACTTCCGGGTTGGTATAAGTGATATAGCAGGGCAATTGCTTTTCCAAAGGAGGAGTATCCAGGTAAGAGAACCTGCCGGGCTGCTCATCGCCGGGCTGTACCTCCATGGCCTCAAAGTTGAGCGAGCGCCCATCTATACGCGGTGGCGTACCTGTCTTCATACGCCCCACCTCAAAGCCCAACTCGATGAGTTGCTCGGTAATTCCCTTAGCAGCGCGTTCGCCTGCACGGCCACCCCCAAATTGCTTCTCTCCGATATGAATAATTCCATTGAGAAAGGTGCCATTAGTGAGAATGACAGCATCACTCTCTATTTCTAAGCCTAAGCCTGTACGCACCCCCCTCACACGGCCACCTTTGACGATCAGACCTGTAACCATCTCTTGCCAAAAGTCGATGCGCGAATGCGCTTCGAGCATCTGCCGCCATTTGGCGGCAAAGAGCATGCGATCACTTTGCGCACGGGGGCTCCACATCGCAGGCCCTTTCGAGCGATTGAGCATGCGAAACTGTACCATCGTGTGGTCCGTCACGATACCTGAATAGCCATTCATCGCATCTACTTCGCGCACAATTTGCCCTTTGGCCACGCCTCCCATCGCTGGGTTGCACGACATCTGCGCAATGGTCTGCATGTTCATCGTGACCAACAACACCTTACTACCCATATGTGCCGCTGCTACAGCAGCTTCGCAGCCACTGTGGCCTGCACCCACTACAATCACATCGTATTTTGGAAACATAGCACTCGTACCGTATTTATCACATGCAATTTCGTACAACACTTATACCCCCTGACGAGTTGCACCCCGGAAATTTGGAACGCAAAGATAGCGGTTTGTGTCAAGGCCTCACTTGATCAGTCCTGGCACGCCACTTCCAGTAGCTCACTGAGAATCATAGCCGTAGCACCCCACAACACCTTGCCATGCAAGTCAAACCACGGCACATTTTCCAGTTCAATACCTGGCCACGCGCGGAGCTTACCCCGTTTGAGTGCTTCAGGACGATAAAACCAATTAAATGGGGCTGTGAGCACCTCCTTGACTTCCTCATATTGCGGGCGAAATACTGGCTGGTAGGCCACTACTCCTACATAAGGATATACAACAAAATTGCTGATAGGAATGTACAACTCAGTCAAAGCACCCAGCAAGCGAATATCTGATGCCGGCACGCCTATCTCTTCCTCCGTTTCGCGCAAAGCCGTCTGGCTCAGGTCACTATCCTGTGGTGACCATCCTCCTCCCGGAAAGCTGATCTGCCCGCCATGTCGGTCATTTGGGTTGTGGCACTGCCGCTCAATGAATACCACATGCCATTGCCCCTCTTTAGGCACCAACAATGCCAATACACCTGCCTGGCGCGCATCGGCAAGTGGCGTGCACCGTCGGTACCGAACCGGGTGTGCCATGCGGATCTGAGCTTGCCAGCCCGGTAATGGTCGGCTCAAGCCCATACTCAGTGACTGAATAAAAGGATCCTGTAAAATTGAAGTCTCTCCTTTCATCCTTTGTAGACCCATTGCACTACGCGTACAGACTATAAAAAAACCCTGGCACTCATCTGCGGCCAGGGCATTATCCAAAACATACTATGAGAAAACAAAAAAACGTTGAAAAGGCTGAGATACACTCCTAACTATAGCAATATACACTCATTACTTCGATTGGTTCGAAATATCCAAATAGCGCTTAAGCGCTTCGGTCATTGAAGGGATTCCTGGCTGGGGTGCTTTGACATTGATCTTCAAGCCACGTTCCTCTACCGCTTTGCTGGTTGCGTCGCCCCACACGGCAATACGCGTGTTGTTTTGTTTGAAATCTGGGAAATTATCGTACAGCGACTTGATGCCCAATGGGCTATAAAACACCAGCATATCGTAGGTAATATCCTTCAGGTCAGACAGATCGCTGCTCACTGTGCGATACATCTCTGCCTCTTGCCAATCGAAGTCGTTTTCATCGAGAAACTGCGAGACCCGTTTGGCGCCCAAATTGCTACAGGGCAACAAAAAGCGTAGCTTACGGCGATATTTCATCAAGGCCAATTTGATATCCTCAATATCTCGATTGCCCACAGCTACTTTGCGCTTGCGATAGACAATGAACTTCTGCAAATAATTACTCACAGCTTCAGTGAGGCAGAAGTAGCGCGTTTCCTGGGGCATCTCTATGCGCATCTCCTTGCACAGGCGAAAAAAGTGCTCGATGGCATACTTGCTGGTGAAGATAATCCCACCAAAGTCATTCGGCCGGATGCGCTGCTTGCGGAATTCCTTTACACTAACGGGCTCTACATGTATGAAAGGCCGCCAATCAATCTTTAACCCATACTGCTTTTCTAACTCGTATAAAGGAGAACGTTCGGGCTTCGGTTGGGAGATCAAGATAGTATTCACTCGGCGATAAGTCTCGCCTTTTGCATTGCTCTTTGCAGTCATCAATTTGCCTTGTTTTAGACAAAACTTTATAGTATGTCAAAGTTTGGAAAGGAATTTCACAGCTACCACTATTGGCGCAATCTCTACAGCGCAAATATACAACAAAAACAAAAAGGGGCGCTTCAACATCGCTACTCCCACATGTGCTAAGAGGCTCATCGCGCGATATATATAAGCCAACAGCAAAAGCCCCCCACTTATCCACACTAATGCCCCATGCCAACTGGGCAAGCCATATGCCCACGCCAACGCTATAGGAATAAATACCACACCTAACACTACATTATATGTGGTGATGGCAAAGCTGTACAGCCGCAAAGATTCCGAACGGAAAATAGCACCGACGACCCGCAACAATAAGTGCCTCACCACCAACCACCCTGCCGTAGCGGCCAAAAAAAGCACCCATTGTCGCCAGGGCACACGGGACGCAACAGGCATTAAGCCTAAATGCAGCGCTCCCAACAGCAATGTAGTCGACAGGCTATAGACAAAAAAGCCATACCACATCAATAAGGGAAAATGCACACGCCCACCCCACTCGCGATACAATGCAGCAAGCAATTGGGGATTGCGTATGCTTTGCCACACTTTGCGCAACCACTGCCCGAACAGCAAATACAAAATGGTAAATAAGATAAATCCATCGAGTAGCAAAAAAAATATCAACTGGCGATAAGCATCTCGCGAAGCAGGGGTGGTCAGCCTCTGAGCTACTGTCTGCTTCGGCGATGACGGCTCATTCACCGCCAATGGCTGTGTGCTTCCCGCCCTCGGCACGATATCAAAAGGATTGCCCGTCAACGGTACTACAGTCAATACCTGCTCATCGGATGAATGCCAAACGATATCGAAGGGGTTAGCACTCGTCTGGGCCTCGATTTGCCCCATGCACATCCCTGCAATCACAACTAAAAAGGCCAGGAAATATTTGCCAAAAGGCATGTATCAGTGAGTTAGCTCGTAAAAGAAAAACATGCTCAAAGACCACCACGCAGTATATACATCCCCTATTTTGTGACAGCCAACTGGTACACTCGTCGCTTGTCGCAAGCTAAATGAGCTAAGTATGCGACGCAAAAATATTCATAAATACGCTCACATCAGCTGATGCGCCAAAACAAATTTGGAGTAAATGACACGTACAATATTTACCTATTATTGCTCAAACCACCTTATACCCTTTAATTTTGTCATATGCAAATAGGCAAGCTGATCGCCACACACTTGTAACTGATGCGCTACTTTTAAAAAATACCCGACTATGAATCTCAACCCCGTCATCGTAGCCATCCCGATGTATTTCACACTTATGGCCGTGGAATTAGTGTACGAGTCCATCACGCGGCGGCGTACCTACCACTTGGCCGATGCTGTAACCAATATCAACACAGGCGTACTCCAACAGCTCACATATACATCCATTACGCTATTCAAGATTGGCATATATATCTGGGTGTACGAGCATTTTGCTTTTTTCCAGCTTCCGCAAAATGGCTGGACACTAGCGCTTGCCATGATCATGTGGGACTTCTGTTTCTATTGGGAACACCGCATGGCACATGAGATTAGCCTTTTTTGGGGTGGGCACGTGGTGCATCACCAAAGTGAAAACTTCAACCTCTCTGTAGCCCTTCGCCAAACCTCCACGGGCTTTATTTGGGGCTTTCCTTTCTATTTACCCATGGCACTCATCGGCATTCATCCCATGCAATTCGTATTGGTCGGCGGGTTAAACCTCCTGTACCAGTTTTGGATTCATACCGAACACATTGACAAGCTTCCGCGTTGGTTCGAGTTTATTTTCAATACACCCTCGCACCATCGCGTCCACCATGCACGCGACCCCAAGTATCTGGACAAGAATTATGGAGGAATTTTCATCATTTGGGACCGCCTTTTTGGCACATTTAAGGAAGAGGAAGAACGGCCGCATTATGGCATCACCAAACCACTGCGTTCCTTTAATCCCCTTTACGCCAATTTTGCACATTACATTGATCTAGCCCGATGGGCTTCACGTGCTCTATCCGTTGGCGATGCATTGCGCATATTATTCAAACATCCTGGCTGGCTACCTGACTATTTGGGTGGGCCACAAAAGCCGCCTGAAGTAGGACCCGACTACCAAAAATACGACGTACAAGTAGCGCGTGAAATCAATTGGTACGTGCTATTCCAGTTTCTCAGTGCATTAGCCATCAACAGCTTTTACTTCTTCAATTACCAGGCCTTCAGTGGTCCTACTAAGCTCAGCTTTGCCCTTTGGATTATAGGCACCACTTTGATGTTTGCCTTCCTGTTTGAACAGCATCGCCCCTGGTTAGCGCTATTGGAGGTGGCTCGCATCATTACCGTACCTGTAGGACTATATGCCATGCAGCAATGGGGCAGCTATGTAGTGCCCTACTGGCTACAAGGATTAGCCTGGGCATGGGCACTGGTTAGTGCAGTAGCCTTTGTATGGATATGGCGCAGAAAAACGGCCCAACACCTCGCGCCGCTGCCACAGTTTAACAAAGTTTAACCCGCTACCTTTGTAGTACTATCAAGCTGCTCGTCGTTTTCAAACGGCAAGCCAATGTACTTGTGGCTGGCTGCGCCAATTCCTTACAATCAAATCTATTGTCCAATGATGCGCCCGCAAAACATGACACGATCCATAGTACTGTGCTTGATGCTAGGGCTTACTACCATGCTACAAGCTCAGCACACTCAATTTACTACACACCAGGAGGCTGACCCCGAAGCCACCGCCATTCTCGAAGCGGTACGCAAAAAGTATGAGTCTTTCCCTGCTGTGGAAGCTCGCTTTAGGCTTGCCATTGCCATACCCGACGAAGCCGAGCAACGAGAAGAAGGATACCTGGCACAATGGGGCGACAAATACCGACTTGAGCTCTCTGATCAACTCGTTATATCCGATGGGCAAAGCGTATGGGTATGGCTCAAGGCCAATGAAGAAGTTCAGATCAACGACGCCGACCCTGAAGAAGAAGGGGAAGTATGGACGCCCCGAGACTTGCTGCGTATTTACGAAAGTGAGGACTTCGTCTATGTACTAGTGGGTTCTTCTCGTGAAGGCAAACGCACGCTACAGGCCATTGAGTTCAAACCGCTAGATCGCCATAGTGAATACAGCAAAGTAAGGCTCCTGGTAGATGCCCGTACGCATGACATCGTACGCGTCATCACCTTTCAAAAAGACGGCACACGACTCACACTCGAGTTGCTGGAACTCACTCCACACGCAGCCCTCGACGAGCAATTATTCCGTTTCGACAAAAGCCTTTGCCCTACTTGCCACTATGAAGATCTTCGGTTATAACACTTACCGCTGGGCGCACCATCGCCGTATGTGGTATGCCATCTTCCAGATAAGGCAACCCTTGGGGCTCAAAACCAAAAGAGCGATAAAAGTCGAGCAGATAGGTTTGTGCCGATATTTTTATGGGATAGCCCGAAAAAAGCCGGGAAGTGTGCTTTAAAGCTTGATGCATAAGGGCCTTACCAACCCCTCGCCCCCGCCACTGTAGTGCACTCACAATGCGCCCAATAGAGGCAAACCCCCGATAAGCAAGCCCTGGCGGCAATAGCCGCGCATAACAGGCCAAGGTGCCTGTCGCATCGTAGCCCAACAAGTGCCACGCCTGCGGATCCTTACCATCGGCATCCAAATAAATGCATTGTTGCTCCACAACAAATACAGCTTCTCGCAAAGCCCACGCATCATACAACTCATTGGCAAACAGCTCACTAAATGGCTTACAGCGAAAGTTTATCTGATCCACATGCATCGCATACAGCACTTTTGCACAGCCCAAGATGCAGTATTTATTGCTATAAAGTGCAAACCTTCTTTATCTTGTCATAAAACACCGCCCTTATGAATATTGTCCACCGAAAAGACGTAATCGCTGCAGAAGATCAATACCTGCGCCAGCGCCGTGCTCGACTATTTGGCCCAAAAGCAGCCGATCAACTCGAGTACACGCGTTTTGGCATTGCCCTGTCGGGTGGAGGCATTCGCTCAGCCACGATCAATTTGGGTTTTCTCAAGACGCTACAGCGATTCGACCTGGTGCGGCAGGCCGACTATCTCTCCACTGTATCTGGCGGTGGATATACGGGTGCCTACTTGCAAGCGACGTTACTGGCAAAAGGTAGTTACGAAGCAGCTTTTGCCCCTGAACGCATCACACATATGCGTACCCATGGCGACTATCTCATTCCCGGACAAAAACCCCTCAGCAAGCTGTGGCACACTTTGGTATTGGCAGTAGCCTACCTCGTCAGCTGGATTATGAGCTTAACTAATCTGGCCATCATACTGGGTATAGTCGGCGTTATCGGGTGGCTTATTTGGCATATTTTGGGCATGCACGACCCTGCTTTTTGGCAAGAATTCTACTCCACCACGTGGCCTGTACTTGAGGTGGGCCAATGGGCACTGCTCACTATCCTGACCATCCATTTTCTCATTAACGTGCTGCAAGTATATGGCCAAGGCATATCGCGGGCATTCAACCAAATCGAAGCAGCCCTGCTGATATTGGCCGCTGTCCTGTGGCTCGCCTTGCTATTGGGAAGCTTCAAACAACTACATTGGCCAGATACCTCCACTTGGCTTCGCGCAGGAGGGATTATCACTGCCCTGGTACTACTCGGATTTGTAACCAACCCCAATGCCTTGGGCTTTCACCGCTATTATCGCAACCAATTGGCTCGAGCCTTTTTGTTCGACACGGGTGTTGCAGCTCGTTCCAAGCTCTGGCAGTTGGCTCAGTCTCACCTACAGGCCCACATGCTGGCTCCATATCCACTCATCAATACTTGCCTTAACATCCTCTCCCTAGGTGGCGACCAACAAATCAAGGGCACCAAAAGCAGTGACTACTTTCTGCTCTCACCACTATATTGTGGTGCCAAACTGACTGGCTATGTGCCGACACGCCACTTTCCCGGCTACAAAGACATGACGTTGGCAGCAGCGATCACCATCTCTGCTGCTGCACTCAACCCAGGCATGGGTACCTACTCCAATCCGCTACTTAGCATGCTGCTCGCGCTGTTCAACGCACGTCTGGGCTTCTGGGTCAACAACCCACTGAGGGCAAATACTCACTATAAGGTATGGTGGCCCATTTACTTTCTCAAGGAAATGTCCTTGAAGCTCGACACACAATCAAAGAAAGTCAATATTAGCGACGGGGGGCATATCGAAAACCTGGCCGTATACGAACTATTGCGCCGTCGCTGTCGGCTTATCATTGCGGTAGATGCCGGTGCCGACCCGGAATTTCGATTCGACGACTTGGAGAACCTCACTATCCGAGCGCGCAACGAGTTGGGCATAGACATATGCTTTCGCCCCAACCACATCCCCGAAGAAGTCATTCGCCCACGCCCCTCCCATGGCTATTCGAAGCAGCGTTTTGCCATAGCTGATCTGTATCTGCTGTGGGAGGAAATCACCATTACACATCCCGATGGGCGACCGTGGACAGCATCTTCGGGCCAACCCTTTGAAGCATTGGTCAACTATAAGTGGAAAGGCCAAAATGTCAGTTGGGATGTAGCGGTCAAAGCCCGTACAGGCCAAGATGCCGATGCGCATACACTCGCTCAACTGGAAACCCGCGCCCAGGAGCTCGTACAGGCACAGATGGCTCAAAGAGCCTCAGCTACCGGTCGCGACCAGCTCAAGATAGGCACCTTGGTATACGTCAAGTCCTCAGTGACTGCCCCTCAGGGCAAGCCCCTCATCTTTCCCGACACAGCTGAAGGACGCATTAAGTACGATACCTACAAATACAAAATCTATCACCCTAGCTTTCCTCACGAGCCCACTTCCGACCAGTTTTTCGACCCCGTACAATGGGAGGCCTACTTCCAGTTAGGTCAATACTTAGCAGCCGATGTACTTGGCATCGACTTGTCGCAGTTTCCCGATGAGGGGCCATTAGGCCAGCTCACCATCAAACAACTCATTGACCAAATAGATGCACCCAATGCTTCCACTTCAGCTCATATGCGCAGCCGATCTGTTGTAGAAAGATCTGCATCTACCACACATAAGCCGCAATCGCGCATCGAGTACCGCATGTGACGTATAGTACCTTATTGCCAACCCAACGCCTGGCGAATTTTGTCGTGAATCGCTGTATTTTCATAAATACCGCGAAACAGCTCTGCACCCGGCCCCCATGCAAATACGGGCACCATAGCTGCTGTATGTGCACCTCGCTTATGGTCTGCATCGTAGAAAGAGGAAAAACCTGCAACGATAGTATCCTGTGTAGAACCAGGATTAATGGAAAAACCGCCCGTTTCGTGATCTGCCGTCACTACCACTAGCGTATGGCCATCTTCTTTGGCAAAGGCCAAAGCACGACCTATGGCTTCGTCAAATTCGATCATCTCAGACACGATATATGCTGCATCTACAGCATGGCCACCCCAATCGATTTGCGATCCCTCAATCATGAGAAAAAAACCCTTGTCACTTCGTTGTTTGAGAAAGCGCGGCAGTCGCGTGGCTGCATCGATCAGGTAGTCGTCGCGACCATCGAGCTTGCGTGGCGGATCGTCCTGAGCCGTGAAAAAGGCCATGTTGGCTGAAGCATCCAAAGGCATGTCGGCAAAGCGATGCGTACGCCATGAGCCCACCACATAACCCTTCTGCTCGAGCTCATCGATCAGATTGCGCTGATCTTTCTGCCTTTCGGCAAAATACTTCCACCCGCCGCCTACAAAACAATCTACTTCATTGCGCAAAAACCACTCGGCAATGTCTTCATACATATGGCGATGTGCCACATGGGCTACAAAAGCGGCCGGCGTAGCATGGACAATAGTCGAAGTAGCAGCAAGGCCCGTAGCCATGCCACGCGCTTCAGCTTCTTCCAAGAGTGTAGTTACTGCCATCGTATCTACATTCACACCGATGGCGCCATTATACGTCTTCACCCCACAGGCAAAGGCCGTAGCACCAGCCGCAGAATCAGTGACGAGATTGTCGGCAGCATACGTTTTGTGTAAACCCACCACTTCAAACGACTCCAGATGCAAACGGTTGCCATTGCGATACATGCCTGCCGTAATCTGCGCCAAACCCATGCCATCACCAATGAGCAAAATCACATTAGTAGCTCGTTGTTCGGGAAGTGGCGGTGCACTTACTGCAGTAGATCGCGTACCACCACAGCCAATCGCGATCAACAACCACACCGAAAGCCACATTTTGCGAAAGCAAAAAGTACACTTCATAAGACACTAAATTCTTTAGCTCAACGACAAACAGATTGCCCCTTGGCTGCCAAAGGTACGTGCTCCCGATCGGCCAATTGTAAAGAAAATGCAAAAGCGCTCAAAGGCGCACATATCGCTTGCCTGGCAAGGTGCGTATCAAACCCTTGAATTCTAGCTCGAGCAGTAAGGCTGCTAGTTGGCTTCCACTGAGGTTGAGTCGCCAAGACAGCACATCGACAGGTAGAGGTGCGTGCGTGTCGAGTTGTGCCAATACGCGTTGTTCCTCCTCACTCAAGGACACAAAGAGCTGACGCTGGATACCCTCATGTGTACTTCGCTCCTGCCAATTCATTATGTAGGCAATGTCAGTTGCCGATTCGATGAGTGCAGCACGATGTGTCTTGATCAAATAGTTGCATCCCTGAGCATGTTTGTCGTCGATCCGGCCCGGCACTGCAAACACATCGCGATTGTACCCCTCTGCCAGCTGCGCCGTGATGAGCGAGCCACCACGACGGGCCGTTTCGACTACTACCACTGCATCGGCCATACCTGCGACAATGCGATTACGGATGGGAAAGCGTTCACGCTCAGGGCGGGTGCCTGACGGATACTCACTCAGTAACCCACCATAGTGCACCATCTTTTGCGCTACTGACTGATGAGCAGGTGGATAAATGCGATCTAGCCCATGGGCCAGTACGCCCACAGTGGGTATGCCTACCTCCAAGCATTTCCGATGGGCCACCACATCAATTCCATACGCCAACCCACTGACCACCAGTACATCGTAAGCCGCCAGATCCGCAACCAGTTGTGCACAAAAGTTTTGCCCATAAGGCGTAGGCTTACGCGTACCCACAATAGCCACAATACGAGCAGCGTTTAAGTCGGCATTGCCTTTATAGTACAACAGAAAAGGCCCATCGTGGAGTTGTCGCAGGCGACGTGGATAGTCATGGTCCGTATGACACAATACGCGGATGTCATGCTGCTCAATATAAGCCCACTCGCGCTCAGCAGCTTCTATCGATCCATACCGGCTAATGCGATCGGCTAATTGTGCCCCTACTCCTGGCACTTTCATCAATTGCGCGCGTGAAGCGCGAAATACAGCCTCTGCGCTACCACAATAACTGAGCAAGTTTTTAGCAGTAACTGCCCCAATAAGCGGTATTTGCGTAAGCGCAATGCGATAGAGCAATTCGTCGTTCATAGGGTTTTGGTGTAATCATAGGCGTCGTGATAGACTCCGAACTCTCAGCCAAGGATGGTTGGGGATAATGCAAAAATACGTGGTAAATGCGGTAATTTTGCACATTAACAATGTAGCGATCAAATTGAATGAACTGCCAGGTACAATGGGTGAAGAAAGGAGAAAGAACCGAATTCCACGCATTGAAGTGCTGTTGATCGGAGTGTTCTTCTTGAGTGTGATTATGTGGTCAATGGCGAGATGCAGCCGGCAAAGGCAGCTCATGCGCACCCAAGAGGTTACAATGAAAGCACCGGATAGTACGCTATTTGCCCCTAAAAAAGACACTGCCCTGCCGCCCACTACAACTCCACACATCGTCCCCATACGACGTACCCGCTTGTACGTGACGATCAACAATTTGAAGTTGCGTGCACACCCATCTCTAAAAGGCCAAGTCATTGCCACCTTGCCCCTTTACGAAGAGGTCTTTTTTCTCGATGAAGTCACTTCAAAGCGCGATACCATCAACTTGGGCTATGAAGTGGCTATAGAGCCATGGGTCAAGGTACGTACCCAAAAGGGCAAAGTAGGATGGGTATACGGTGCAGGGGTAGACTTTTACAAGTACAAACGCAGCGGTGTACTCGAATGAGGCCTTATCGCTTCGATACATCGCTATGTGCAGCCCCCGTACGCGCCACCTCCCATCTCCAGGCAGTGCGCATGATGTCTTCAATATTGCGCTTGGGGCGCCATCCTAGCAAGCGGGCAGCTTTGTCGTAATTTGCATAAATGGCTACTACATCTCCCGGACGACGCGGCCCAATCCGATAATTGAGCTTTTTTCCCGTCACTTTTTCAAAGGCCCGTATAGCTTCAAGCACACTCACCCCTTGACCAATGCCCACATTGAACACTTCACAATTCGATTCATTGCGCCCTTCCATCAGATACTGCAAAGCCTTAGTATGGGCATTGGCCAGATCCATGACGTGGATGTAGTCGCGAATGCACGACCCATCTCGGGTAGGATAGTCGTCGCCAAAAACGACCATCTGTGGGCGTTTGCCGATGGCTGTTTCCGTAATCACAGGTACTAAATTGGACGCTGGATTGGTAGGTGCCTCGCCGATGAGCGCACTTTCGTGTGCACCTGCAGGGTTAAAATATCGCAACAAGATGACCTGCCAATTGGGATGTACCCGAGCCATGTCGCGCAGTATCTGTTCGCCCATCTGTTTGGTACGTGCATAGGGGCTTTCTGCCCGTTGCCAAGGCGTAGTCTCTGTCACGGGTAACTCTTGGGCATTGCCATACACCGAACAAGAGGAAGAAAAAATAAAATGCGGCACCTCATGGCGCAAGGCGCAGTCCACTACATTGAGCAAGCTATTGAGGTTGTTGCGATAGTAGCGCAAAGGCTGCGCTACAGATTCACCAACCAACTTCAAAGCAGCAAAATGTACGATGCCCACCAAGTCGGGATGCGCTGCAAAAAGGCGCTGCGTAGCAGCTAAATCGCACAGATCGATTCGGTAGTTGACCACCCGCTTACCTGTAATTTTTTCAATGCCATCCAACACGCGCTCATCGGAGTTGGACAGATTGTCGGCGCTGATCACTTCAAAGCCATGCTTGAGTAAATCTACAATGGTGTGGCTGCCAATGTAGCCACAGCCACCCGTCACCAAAACCTTATTAGCCATATTTCAGGAATTAAACAATATAAGCTCAGGTAGCAGCCCCTTATGGCCTGCTGCGCAAGATATGCACTACAGCACAAGCAGTATGTACTGGCAAAAAGCACACCAGGCATCCCCCTTGCCAGCAGGCGGAGGGGGATGGCTCGTTCCTGGTATGGAAAGAAAGTGATGAAAAAAAGGAAAGCTCGGTATAGGGAAGATGAGGTTGTGTGTCGTTTCGTTGCCTGGGCTGCAAAAAAAGCCGTCTTTATTTTTTCACGGCATTGCTTTTAAAAAGGCACTGTAAATCAATACCTGAAACGACATTGGCCAGGCTTGGGTATATCCTTACCTTTGCGCCACTTTTTCACAAGCCTGTATTTTAAAATCGAACCCATAATGGCGGAAAAGCAAATACGCACTGCGCTAATTTCAGTATATCACAAAGAAGGGCTCGACGAGATTATTCGAGCATTGCATCGGCTAGACGTCATCATATACTCTACTGGTGGCACACAACAGTTTATCGAGTCACTCGGCGTACCCGTTATTGCTGTAGAGACATTGACGGGTTATCCTTCTATTCTCGATGGTCGTGTCAAGACACTCCACCCCAAGATTTTCGGTGGCATTTTGGCGCGGCGTCAAGCTGAACATCTAGCACAACTGGATCAATATCAAATTCCGCCTATCGATTTGGTTATCGTAGATCTGTACCCCTTTGAAGAAACAGTAGCCCAGACTGAGGACGAAGCACCCATTATTGAAAAAATTGACATTGGCGGCATTTCGCTCATCCGCGCCGCAGCAAAAAACTATCGCGACGTGGTGGTTGTACCCAGCCGCGCAGAGTATTCTTTGTTGTTAGAGCTGTTGCAACACGGACAAGGCCATACAACTCTTGCCCAACGGCGCGAGCTGGCACGCCGCGCTTTCAAGGTATCGAGCAACTACGACATTGCCATTTTCAATTACTTCAACGAGGGCACAGCCGATCTGTCGTTCAAATACAGCATTCATCGATCTGACATCTTGCGCTATGGCGAAAACCCTCACCAGCAAGGCGTTTTCTACGGCGAGTTTGAAGCTATTTTTGACAAGCTCAATGGAAAAGAAATATCGTATAACAATTTGGTAGACATCGATGCAGCCGTGCAAGTAATGCGAGAGTTTGCCGATGCGCCTCCCACTTTTGCCATTCTCAAGCATACTAATACCTGCGGGGTAGCTACCCGCCCTACACTTAGTGCAGCATGGGAAGCAGCTTTAGCCTGCGATCCCGTTTCCGCTTTTGGCGGCATCTTTATCTGCAACCGCCCCCTCAATTTGGCTACAGCCCGTCAAATTGACGAACTTTTTTACGAAGTACTCATCGCTCCCGATTTTGAACCCCAGGCCCTTGAGTGGCTCCGAAAAAAGAAAAAGCGCATCCTCTTGCGTGCCAAAGAGTGGTATGTGCGTGCGCGCAGCTTTCGCAGCCTGCTCAACGGTGTAGTAGAACAAGATAGCGATTTGAAAACTGAAACGCGTCAAGACCTGCAGCTCGTCACAAAGAAAGCACCTACTACAAGCGAAATCGACGATATGCTGTTCGCCAATATTTGTGTCAAGCATCTAAAAAGCAATGCCATCGCACTGGTGAAAGATCAGCAACTTGTCGGCATGGGCTGTGGGCAACCCTCACGTGTCGATGCCCTTAAGCAAGCCATCGCCAAAGCACAAAGCTTTGGGTTTAACCTTAATGGTGCGGTTATGGCTTCTGATGCTTTTTTCCCTTTTCCCGATTGCGTCGAAATAGCTCATCAGGTGGGTATTACAGCCGTGATTCAACCTGGAGGATCTATACGCGATGCACAAAGCATTGACTACTGCAACGACCATCACATGGCCATGGCCTTCACTGGTGTGCGGCACTTCAAACATTAAACTATGCACAAATTAGACGATCGTGGGGTATATAGCGCTCGATATAGGTAATAGCCATACAAAAGGCGCTGTCTTCGAAGGGAATGGGCTGCATCACAAAATGAGGTGGAAAGGACACCCCTGGCCACAACTCTTGTCATGGGCATACAACCAATCCGCCTCCCATCTCATCTATTGTTCTGTGAGGCCGGTACCTACATCTTTCAAAGAAGCTTTACAGCGGAAACTTACGTGTATCGAATTGACGCATCGCACGCCCCTGCCCTTCATCAATCGATATCATACACCTGAAACCCTTGGCAAGGACCGTATAGCTGCTGCTGCAGGCGCACTGCAATTTTTTCCACACCGCCACTGCGTCGTGGTTGACGTTGGCACTTGTTTGACTATCGACTTGCTCACTGCCCAAGGTGAGTTCTTAGGTGGCAACATTTCACCAGGGTTGCACATGCGCCTACAAGCCATGCACACTTTCACAGCTCAACTTCCCTTGCCCCAAACACAAGCGCCTCCCTCGTGGTATGGCCGTCATACCCACGAAGCCATGCAGGCTGGTGCCTTGTACGGACTGATATGGGAAGTAGAAGGCTTTGTCTGGCATGCCCAACAGATGTTGGGCCCTGTGCAAGTAGTAGCTACAGGTGGCGACGTGGAAATCTTTGCACACAATTGGAAAACAGAGATATTTGCGCACTCCGATCTAGTCCTCATTGGGCTTAATAAAATATTGAAATACAATGTCGAACACACAGCGTAGCTTTTTTTTGATTTGGATAGGCTTGATGGGAATGTTCAGCACTGTCAATGCCCAATTCACTACTCCAGGCTTTGACTCCCCCACATTCAACTCTCCTTATTCGCGATTGGGTTTGGGCAACCTGACTACCCGACAAAATGCAGCGACTTTAGGAATGGGGCGCATGAGCGCCGCCTGGCAAGACCCACTACAAGCCAACCTACTCAACCCTGCTGCGCTGGCATTCCTCCGCACGGCTTCTTTCGAAGGGGCACTTTTCGCCCAGTACACTCGCCTATTAGGTGTCGAAGGCACTGATGTGGCTTGGAATGGCAACCTGGCCTATCTGTCGTTGGCATTTCCACTGATCAATCCGCTCAATCGTATGCTGGAAAATCGCCAAACGCCTTTTAACTGGGCCATGAGCTTGTCATTGGCACCTTATTCCTCTGTGGGCTACATCGTAAGTGCCCAAGCCGAGATCCCACCAATGGACACGATCAAAAATCACTTCTTGGGTTCTGGTGGCCTTTATACTCTCAGCTGGGGCAATGCCTGGCGCTTTAAAAACTTTGCAGCAGGTATTCATCTCAACTGGTTGTTCGGCAAAATAGCCTCCAACCGCCAAGTCGAATTCATTACCCTCCAAAGCCCTTACCACAACATCTTCGTAGATGACACAGCCTATCGTGGCCTCCAATGGAAGGGCGGCCTTCAATACCGATACGACTTCAAAACAACACAAGCCGACGGGACGCAAGAATCAACGGGAAAAAGTCTCGTTTTAGGCATCTATGGGCAATCTAGCCAGTCATTTCGCACCGACAGCGAAGTGCGCCGCATGGGTGTGAACAATTCCTTACCAGACACCGACACAGTGTTAAACATTGTTAATCAGCAAGGAACAGGGACTCTTCCTTCCTCTTTTTCCGTCGGAATGATGTACCAAGTAGTAAACAAATTGCGTATAGGTGCAGAATACGGACAATCACAGTGGAGCCAATATCGCAATGATGCAAAACCCAATGAACAGCTGTACGACACTTGGCACTTTTCGGCAGGCATGGAAATCACGCCCAACTACCAGTCGTACAACAATTACTTTGCCCGCGCACGCTATCGCCTGGGCCTGTTCTTTCAGACTGATCCACGCGTATCAGGTATGAAAGAGCGCGGCATCACCCTAGGTGCAGGCTTCCCCGTCATCAAGCCACGCCAAGAAGTTTCTTGGCTCAATTTTGCTTTGGAAATCGGTCAAACCGTTCCACCTTCAGGGCTCAAAGAAAACTGGGTACGCCTTACCTTTGGCTTCACGCTCAATGACAACACGTGGTTCTTCAAACGAAAATTCAATTGACATGAAGATGCAAAGCTGGCTTACTGGTGTAACGACGCTTCTCGTAGCTGTTCTATGGCTGCTGCCCCCACAAGCAACCGCCCAATGCGACACTTGGCTCAACTCCCCCAAAAAGGAAGAAGCAGAGAATGCACATGTGCTCTATCGCGGATTTATCAAACAAAAAGACTACCAATCCGCCTATTCCTATTGGAAACAGGCATATACACTGGCACCTTCGGCCGATGGGCGCCGATCCAGCCATTTCTCCGATGGAATAGACATCTTCCGATGGAAATATCAACACACAGACGATCCCCAGCTCAAAGAAGCTTATGCCGATACGATCGTCATGCTTTACGAACAATGGGTACAGTGCTACCCCGACGAAACGGCATATGCACTGGGGCTCGAAGTGTACGACTTGTTCTACAACCTGCGCCGCCCCTACGAAGAGGTGTATGAGATTGCTAAACGCGCCGTAGATCTGGCAGGCAACCAAACGCAATACACCGTTTTTGTGCCTTATGCTACTGTAGCTGTCTACTTGTTTAGCAAAGACAAGCTTTCAAAAGAGCAAACACGCGCTATCTACGAACAATTGCACGCCATTGGCGAACACAATATCGCCAACAACAAGGATTGGGCACAGTACTACGAACAGGCCATGGCTGCAATGGATGCAGCTTATGAGCCCATTGCCAAAACAGTGTTCGACTGTGAGTACTTCAAGAAAAAGTACTTGCCCATGTATCAAGCGGACCCTGACAACCCCGATGTGTATCGCGAAGTGTACAAACACTTAGTACAAGGCGGCTGCGACAAAAACGACCCCATTGTAAAAGAAATTCACATCAAGGACTCCATCCGCGTCATGCAAGAATACATCGCCAAAAACCCCGCCTTTGCTGCCAATGTCCTCTACCAAGAGGGCAAATACGAAGAAGCACTGGCCAAATATCGGGAAGCTATTGAACAGGAGAACGATCCGGAGAAAAAAGCACAGTATTACTTCTCCATGGCTTCTATCGAATTTCGCAAGCTCAAACGCTATGGCGCAGCACGCGAACACGCTCGTAAAGCCGCTGCACTAAAAGACAACTGGGGGCAACCCTACATGCTTATCGGCGACATGTATGCCGCCACTAGTAGCTCCTGTGGTAGCGAAGCATGGGACCACCAAATTGCCGTGCTGGCAGCCATTGACAAATACGCTTACGCAAAAGCCATCGACCCATCAGTAGCTGAAGAGGCCAGCAGCAAGATCGCTAAATACCGGGCCTTCATGCCGGAAAAACAAGAAGGCTTTATGCGTGGCATACAAGAAGGAACCCAAGTAAAAGTACCGTGCTGGATAGGCGAAACGGTGAAAGTGCGCTATAAATAACAAATGCGGCGCACGCGAAAAGCGACGTGCACTGTTGGATGGGGATGGTTCGCGGAAAGCCATCCCCATTCTTTTTCAATATTACTCTTGCCCGGGTAGTGCCTTGTCCACTACGATCCGATGAGACCTGTTGGCCAACTCCCATGCCGTGTAAAAAGCCAAGCGAGCAATAGGTACTATCTTATCATACATAATCTTGTCGGCCGTATCTGTAGGTTGGTGGTAATCTTCATGTACTCCACTAAAAAAGAACACAGATGGGATGCCACGTTCGGCAAAGTTGTAGTGATCCGATCTGTAGTAATATCGGTTTGGATCGTCTGCTGCATTATACGTATAGTCGAGAAATAGCCCTGTGTATTGCTCATTGACCGCCTCGATAATCTTGTGTAGCTCTGTGCTCAAGCGATCAGCACCAATCACATATACGTAGGCTGGATTGTCCGCATGTACCTGATCCACTCGTCCAATCATATCGATATTGATATCAGCCACAGTATGGACTA
>Ga0256839_1000323_pt1 | contig 61089 bp, 44 predicted proteins | sample 354166metaG_FD_185968 | JGI IMG/M metagenome (GOLD analysis project Ga0256839, IMG submission 185968) | Hydrothermal vent microbial communities from Mid Atlantic Ridge, Atlantic Ocean - 354-166 | ecosystem: Environmental > Aquatic > Marine > Hydrothermal vents | place: Atlantic Ocean: Mid...
TAGTCGTTCCGGTTCCAGACGTAGGGGATGGTGATGCTCCCCTGCCAGCGCGGCGCGAAGCGGTGGGCGTAACCGAGGTTGAGGCGGTACTGGTTCAGATCGGAGCCGGGCGGGTCGGGGGTGTGGTCGCCCTCCCGGTTCCAGAAGCCGTCGTACCGTTCGATATCCAGCGAGGCGTCCGACATCGCCCTGGAGAACTTCGGCAGCAGCAGGGAGGAGGCCGAGCCGCCGCCGCAACAGGAGGCTGCCCACGCCGTGGACAGCGGGAAAAGAGCGATTCCTCCTGCAAGGAGGAGAATCGCCCGGGCCTGGGATTTCCTGTTCAAGGGATTACATCCCCATGCTCATCGAGGAGCCACCGGGAGTGACCTTGAACTCGGCATCGTCCGCCGTGCCGTCCGGGGCGTAGCCGTCGTCGGTCTTCTGCTCGCCGTTGACCGTCAGCCTGACATAGAGCGTGCCCTGGCTGCCGTCGGTGAGCCCGCTGATACCGCTGGCCGACCAGTGGCCGCTGCCGTTATCGGTGGCGGCGATCCAGTTGGTCCGATCGGTGGAGACCTCCACGCTCATGGTATTCACGGTCCACTCTGCGCCCATCTCGTTTTTCAACGTGGTTCCGACGGATACCGCCGGGTAGCTCATCATGTTCTCCTTGGTGGCGATGAAGAGGTCGAAGGTGTGGTTGCCGGTGGTGCCGGTCAGGCCGTCGTGGAACAGGAAATATTTGCGCTTCTCCGGCATGGTTCCATCACCCATATCCATGGCGGACATCTGCATCTGGTGATCCCCGGCCATGTCGCCGCCCGGGTTCATGCCGCCCATTCCGGCGATTTTGTCATCCTGGCCCTGCAGTACCGCCTTGGCCGTGTCGCCACCCATCGCCATCATCACGGTAGGATAGAAGTGGGCCTCCTCGTCGCCGATCGTCACCTTCATGTCCCAGAAGCCCATGGAGGTGCCGTTCATCATCTTCGAGGCCATCAGATAGTAAACGGTACACTGGTAGCTCCCGGGCTGGTCGGCCTGCTCGATGCATCCTCCCACCGGCGTGGAGTGGCTGTGCATCGCCATGTGCATCACCGGCGTCAGGGAGAGATTCAGGCCAGTCGCTGGCGTTCCGTCACTGTTGTTGGTGATGGTCAGGGTGCAGGTGGATTTGCCTTCCATCGGGCCCATCATGGGGGTACGTTCGATTTTGTAGCTGTCGGTCAGCACCACGCTCCCTTCCGGGAGGGCACCGATCTCGTCGGCGGTGAGGCCGGAGAGGTTGTTCGCGCTGGCGAAAAACCGGGTCATGGCGCGGGAGAAGCGGTTCTGGATGTCCATCGGCAGTCGTTTGCCACTGGAACCTATGTCGATCGGGCCATTGGCGTCGCTGCCATCGGCGTTACCGTCGGCCAGATCGTCGGCAATGGCCTGCAGCAGGTCGAACTGCTCTGCGGCCTGAAGGCCGAGATCCATGTTCAGCTGACTGAAGGCCGCCGCCCGCAGTCCGGCGCGGAGCTGGTTTTTCTCACCTCCACTGGCGCGGGGGGTTACGGCGCTGTCCGGTTTGTAACCAAACGCATTTTGAAAGGCATTTTCGGCTGCTTGCCGTGTCATTTGGTGGGCTGTAATCAGTCGTCCGACGATAGTGGTCCCGGGAGTGAGACTTACATTTGAGCCGGAGGAGAGCCTCCCTGCAGGCACATGGGCCATCAAGCTGTCTGCAGTGACTGATAACCCGGTTGCCTCATCGTTAAAAGTGCCACCGCTGGATTCGACAATCAACGCCTCGGACAACCGATCCCTGTCCACCTCGATGGTGTAGTTGCCGTCACTGCCTGACTGCACCGGCCCCGCGATGAGCTCGCCACCCGCCGTCTTGATGCTGACCTGCGCTCCGGAAACCGGAGCGGCGTAAATCACCCCGCTGATGGTGGCGGTGTCATTGTCATCGCTGGAGGAACCTCCGCCGCAGCCGCTCAACAGGCCGCCCGTAGCGAGAAAAAGAGCAGATAAACAAAGAGAGTCATTGATATTCATGGTGTGTATTCAACCTAAATGGCTTCCTGATCCTGCAATAGGTTTCAGCAATATACGAGCCAATAATTTTTTGCATGAATATCATCTGGTTGCATATTTCTCCCCGTTGAACACTGGGTGCTTTGACGCAATGGATGAGGCATATCACGTGAAAGGTTCTGTCACAGGTGCTTTTCCAAAGTGCGGTCATTTATCTCTGCCCTGTGCCAGATGACATGGTGGTTGGTCATATGCCATTTTGTTTTTTCATCAAAGAGCACAGCGGTTTTTTCAAGAGCTTGTTTTTACAGTGATTGGATTGTTTGGCCTGAGTATTGCCTTGTAGCCAGTGAACTGACAGAGCAGCTGCCGGGGAGTTGAGCTGTCTGACGACAAGAACATCGGGATTTTTTTGGGGTTTGACATGAAGAGATTGTTTTCCGGAAAAGATGGTCGGTTTACCCGTTTGCTGGTGGTGTTTGCCCTTGCCGGGCCGGTTTATGCGGCTGAGGGTGGCGTGGTTGCCCCGGTTGACATTGACACCAACGAGAAGGTTGACAATCCGGCATTGCATCCGGCAATTCCCCTGCTGGATGAAGAGGGCCGACACGTACTGGACAGTGGCAAACCGTACAGCCCGCGCCTGAGCTGCGGCTCCTCGAACTGCCATGATTATGATGCCATTACCAGTGCCTATCACTTCGAGATGGGGCGTGATGAAGCGAGCGACGACTTTGGCGCTCTCCACGGACTGCCCCATCTGGTTTCACCGGGCTACTTTGGTGGCTATGCCTGTATGGGGGGAAGCAATCCCGAAGTGCTGGCGAAGAAAACCAACGCCACTGCCGATGATTTCGCCGATCGGGGTGCGGCCGGCTGGATCATCCGCTGCCTCGGTTGCCATACCGGGGGTGGCTGGGCCGAGAAGGATCGCAACGGCCGGCGTTATGACGAGACCGATCCCGGTTCGGTGAGGGCGCTGGATGGTGACTACTTCAACCGCGGTACCGACGAGAACAACCAGGATGCCGAGATCACCACCGTCGCCCGCTGGGACTGGAAAAAGAGCGGTGTGGTGGAGGCGGACTGCCTGCTCTGCCATGCCGACTTCACCCGCCTCACCAAGGGGGACCCGGCGTTGGCGGGAGAGGGCAGCAGCGATGCGCTGACCCATCTGCGCGAGTTGCGCCGTACCTACCTGGTGCGCGGGTATCGCGCCTTCCGTTTTGCCCCCTCGGCTACGCTGGAGTTTTTCAACCTGCGCCACGAGGCGTGTGGCGAGAACGAACCGGGTTGTGCCGCGGAGGATCGCACATTGCTCACCTTCGTCCGGGATCTCGAAGCCGATCCCCCCATCCACAGCCGGGCCAAACCCGCCTATGCGCTGTTGCTGAACGAGAATGGTGAGCCGCGGATCGACTGGAACCGGAATGCCTTCGATGAAGACGGCAAGGTGAAACTCCCCCTGTTGCGCTTTCCCGGCAACGACAACTGTATGGTGTGTCATCGCACCAGCAACTCCCGGCGCGGTTTTTACGGCTTCGGCGAAGGAGCGGAGGCCACCTACGAGGAGGAGACCGGGGTCCTGGTCGAGGATTACCAGGATGACGTGCACAAGGGCAAGGTCTGGACCGATCCGGTCACCGGCGAGGAGCGGCGCATCGAGAACTGCAACACCTGCCATGCCCGCAACTATTTCCGCGCCGCCTGGGCCAATACCGATCTCAACGCCAACCACGATATCCTCAAGGGCAATTCGGACATGGATGTGCGTAACGATCTGGACTACAACCCCAACGCCAGGAGCTGTGAGTATTGCCATGACGAATCGCCGCAACCGGTGATTCCCTCCGGCCAGAAGGACATGGTCACCGCCCACCTGGAGCGCTGGAAGCACAGCGGCCATATGGCGGGCTACCCGGAATCCACTCTCGCCCGTATCACCCGCACCCATCTGGACGTGATCAGCTGCCAGGCCTGCCATATCACCGGCAAGAAGGGGCGCCGGGGGAGAGATCTGCAGATTATGTACCGCTATCGTCAGGCGGAGGATGGTTCGCTGAAGATAGTCCCCTACAACCCGCGTATCCGTTACTACTGGAAGGATCGCAACAGCGGGCGCATCCTCACCCGTCACGAGCGCAACAGCGTGTTCGAGGAGCGGCGGGACGGGCAGGGCGACCGTTACGGGGTGATCGTCGATCCGGAGAGCGGCCGGGAGCTGGCCCGGGTCAGTGCGCGCATCTCCCACGGCAGCGTGCGTTACGGGGACCCGGAGGACTACGCCGGATTCCTGGCCCTGAAGCGCGCCTACGACAAGCTGCTGGCCCGCAAAGGGGTGAGCAATCCCGATACGGTAATGGTGTGGACCGAGTCCAACGAATATCTCATGTCCCACAATACACGCCCGGCCACCGCCTCGGTACCGTGCGAGGCGTGCCACAACAGGAAGCAGAACGGCTCCTTCAGCGCCCTGCTGTCCAGTGACGGCCTGTTCGGCGGCGGCCGTGTCAAGGAGGTGACCAGGCTGGTCGACCGGCGGCTGCTGGATGAGGGGATCGTGGAGCTGGATCTGGAGTACATGAAGATGGACGACGATGGCGTGGTGACCGAGAACGTTGCGGACATCCTCTCCGTGACCCGGGTCGATCCCTTCATGACCATCCTCAAGGCGAGCAGTGCCCGCGCCGCGCTGGGCAGGGTCAGCCGGGTGAGCACCGAAAAGGGACTTGCCGCCATCGGCGCGACCGGCAAGGGTGCCGCCGTGCTGGCAGAGTGGTTCGGCCTCGACGAGATGCTGTTGTACCGGCCTGTCTATGGCGACGAAAAACTCCGCCGACTGGCGGTCATGCCGGAGCTGGATGGCACCAATGAACGGGTCTTCCCTTCCTACCGGTTGCGGGCGGCCATCGCCGATGACGGTATCATCGCCGGGGCGCGTAGAGCCGGACTGGGCGAGCTGGCTTCTCCGGTGTTTATGCTGCAGGCCAGGGATCCCCGGGGTGAACCGGTCAGCCGTTTCACCGGGGTTCTGATCAAGCTGCCATACGGCGGTGTCGGGGAGAGTGCCGGTGAGGTGAATGTGCTCCATTCGGCAGACGGGGTGCAGTGGTCGGCCCTCGATGAGGGCAGCATCGTGACGGTTCAACCACGCAGTGCCGAGGCGGATGGCATGGTAGTGTTCCGCACCACCCGCTTCAGCTACTACGCCGTCGCCGACACGGACTCCGCGACCTTGTCGCCCCAGAGCAGTTCATCCGGTGGTGGCGGAGGGGGTGCCGTGTTGTGGCTGCCGCTGATCGGTGTGCTGTGGCTGGTGCTGAAGAGGGTGCGCAGAAGAGATGTCTGCGCATAGAGTGGCCAGACTGCTGCCGTGGCTGGCCGGAGCCGGTCTGGCCGCCGGTCAGATCGCCTTGTCGTCCAGCTGCTCCCTGCCCCGTGACGGACGCTGCACCGCCTGCGGTGGTTGTGTGGTGGCGCTGGGTGTTCTGGTGAGCTGGGCCGTGTTGAAGAAACACGGCGAAGGTGAACCGCCGCAGCGGGGTGTGGAGCGTACGGAACCCCGGCGCTGGCGGTGATCCGGCGTTGCCTGCCCGGCCTCGCAAGCATCCTGCTCGTGGCGGCACACAGCGGGCAGGTCTGCTCTGCCGCCGCGGCGGTCGGCCGTTTCGACAGCCGGATACAGGTGGACAATCGCTACCTCGACGACGAATTGATACTGGAGCAACGTGGTGAGATCACCCTGAACGACGAGCCACGAGGGGTGCGCATGGGCCTCTCCTTCGCCCTGCGCCAGCGGGACGAGAGCGGCGAGGTCCGTCTCGACCGGCTGTTCGCGGAGAGACGGTTCCCGTCGTCCGGCGCCCGGCTGACCGTCGGCCGTACCGAGCGCAGCGACAGTCTGGGTTTCTATACCCTTGACGGGATGCAGCTCGACTGGTCTGCCGGGCGACTGGGGCTTCATCTCTACGCCGGTGTTCCCGCCCGTATCGAAGACTACCGCTCCATCGAAGGAGAAGGGCTGTACGGGATCGAGCTGCAATTGCGCCCGGCCGACCCCGGGGGCTTTCTGCACCGGGCCCGGCTGGGCTGGCAGCACCACCGGGACGGAACTGGCAGTGACCGGCTGAGCGGGGGCATGACCGGGCGCACGCGAAACCGGGTGGAGTATCTGCTCTCCGGGGTATATGTGTTGCAGGAGGCACGCCTGGAAGAGGCATCGGGGAAGATCCGGGGAGAGCCGGGCAAAAAAACCGGGTGGTCGATCTCCGGGCAGATCTATCGGCCGCGGCGTCCGTGGCTCACCTTTCGCGAGCGCTACTATGCCCTCTATGCGGCGGGCCGGCAGTCGGTGGTACAGGGGAGTTTTTATTTTCGCCCGCGCAGAACGGCAGAGTGGTCGCTGGGCGGCCGCCATGTGTCACGGGAACAGGGTGATTCCGGCTACGGATTGAGTGGTGGCATCAGACTCCGGGGAGACTCCGGCTGGCGCAGGGAGCTGTTGTTCAACTGGTTGCGGCTGGGGGACGAGGTTACCGCCGGGGCCTGGTTTCAACTGGAGAAACCGCTCGGTTCCCGCAGCCGGATGAGCCTGTGCACTGCCCTGCAATACCGGGACAAGGCGCTGTACGGCGTGGATCGCAGCAGCGGCGTCGAGCTGGATCTGGAACGGATGATCAGGGCCGATCTCTACCTCTCCCTGTTTGCCGCATATCTGTGGGACAGCCGTCTGGATGACGAATATCGCGCCGGGGCGCGCCTGAGCTGGTATCTCGACGAATACCGCCCGGAGAAGGAGAGATGAAGCGGATTCTGTTGCTCTGCCTCATCCCGGGCTTGCCGTTTTTCGCGGCAGCGGAAGAGCCGCCGGTGGCGGAAAAGGAGAAAACCTGGTGGGAAGAACGGGCGCAGCGCCCCGATATCTACTACCCTCACAACGCCCATCAGGAAGTGATGAAGCAGGAGGGGGATCCCTGTCTGCTCTGCCATCCGTTCAGCAAAAACGAGGTGACCGAAACCCAACGGATAAAGATGTTGACCGTCATCGCCAACGAACCTCTGGCAGCCATCTGTCATGAGTGCCACATGAAACGGCAGAGCGCCTCCTGGCGGTGCGATCTATGCCACCCGGAGCCGGCAGCGATCTGGCCGGAGAGCCACGATCTGGACTACCGGCTGAATCACGCCGAGGATGCCCGTCTCGATGAAGGGGAGTGCCGCAGCTGCCATCTCGATCTCGGTTTCTGTACCGATTGCCATTTCGCTCGGGACGGCTCCCGTTTCCGTGTCCATCCGTTGGGTTATCGCACCCGGCACGCAATCGAGGCGCGGCTGGTGCCGGCGGATTGCGGACGTTGTCACGGCGCCCGCTACTGCAGCGATTGCCATCGGCGGGCGGGGCGATGATCCGGCTGCTGGTCGTATTGCTGTTGCTGACCGGCTGCCAGGCGGAGCGTTCCGGCGTGATACTTGGGGGTGATCTGATTCTGGATCGCTCCCACGGCGGTGCAGGTTCCGCCTGGGGGCTGGCGGAGTGTGCGGGCTGTCACCCGTTGGCGGTGATTCACGAGGCGGCCCGCGGGATCGCCCCGCTGGTGCGCCGGCACGGCTACGCCACCTGTACTGGCTGCCACGGTGACAACGGCAGCAACCGGCCGCGGCGCTGTACCATCTGCCACAATGCGTCCGATCTGCCCCGCACCCCGCTGTCCACCGGCCGGCACGCCCATGGTTTCATCGCCGACACGGGAGAGCCGTTGCGTGACGGGCAGTGCCTGGTCTGCCACCAGGCCGCTGACATGGATGGCCGTTTCGAGCCGGAGCAGGATCTCACCCCGCTGCCCGATGCCACCGGCCATGCCACCCGTTACCGCTCCATCGCCGACTTCTGCCTGCGCTGTCACAACCGGAACCACCAGCAGCCGGGCTTCGCAATGGATGGGGAGCGGTTCGACGACCCTCTCATCGCCGTGGAGGATGCGTGGCGATACATCGACAAGCATGGCTTGAGCTCCGGCACGGGTGAGGGCACCTATGCCGGACTGCGTGCCGGGTACCGTTACCGGAGCGTGGTGGAGTGTACCGATTGTCATGCCATGCACGGTACGGACAACGGCAAGCTGATCATCGACAGTTCCCTGAAAGGCGTGACCCGGCTCGATCCCGCCCTGCGCGAGAGACCCTACCGCATCGATACCGCGCACGGTGACTACTCCCAGCTCTGCGTGATGTGCCATGCCATGGAGCTGCTTCTGGACGCGGGCGGAGAGGATACCGGCAACGGCCTGTCCGGTGTTCACAAGCGGGGGGGTGACTGCCGCCCCTGTCACACCCACGGCGAAGCGGTGCAGGCGGGGTTATGAGGGCCGGCCGGTTGTTCGGAATGTTCCTGCTGGTGAACCTGCAGGCCTTCGCCGCCGGTACGGATGAGCAGTTGCCCCCTTTGCACCACCCGGTGGAGGTCGAGATCCCGGATGGGATGGAGATCCCCGATACCTTCCCCCTCTCCGCCGATGGCCGGCTCGACTGCAAGACCTGCCACGGCATCGAGGGTATCGGAGAGCTCCCTTTCGATGAGCTGGATCGCGAAGCCCCGGATTTCCACCGCGGTGGTCCCTACCGGCGTCTGACCGACTTTTGCTACCGCTGTCACGACCGGCGGGAATACTCCCGCTCCAACATCCACAAACTGCTGGACGAGAGGGGGGAGTACGACGAAGAGGCGTGTCGCCAGTGCCACCTGGAGGTGCCGGATCCGGGAGAGGAGAACATCGTGCGCAGTGAACTGAAGTTCCGCCTTCCGCCGCAGAGGCTCTGTTACGGTTGCCACCTGAGGGCACCCCATCTGAATGCGCTCGACCATCAGGTGAAACCGGATGAGGAGATGCGCGAGCGCATCGGGCGGGCGGAGCGGGGGCTGGGCGTAATCCTGCCTCTGGACGGAGACGGCAAAATCATGTGCGCCACCTGTCACACTGCCCATCAGCGCGGCCTGATCGACCCGCAGTGGCCGGCGGGCAGGCAGGTGGCGGATACCGATCTGGATGAGGGGGTGACCTACCGGGAGCATGTCTGGAACAGAGTGTTTCAGGCGGACAAGCGGGAGCGGCTGGAAGTGCTGGCCGGGGAGGAGGGAGCGGCGCCCGTTCTGAGCTATCGGCGCATCGAGAAAGAGGTTCTGATCCGGCTTCCCGCCAAGGACGGAACGCTTTGCCTGGTCTGCCACGAATTCGAGCGGTAATGAGCAAGATGGTGGAAAAGATCAAGGCGATCCCCAACGGACAAAAGTTCCGTTACGGCCTGCTGATTCTCTCCTGTCTGCTCTTTTTCGCCCCCTTCCTGCTGATCCCGGGGCTGGTGGGGAATCCGGATCTCTGCGGTAAGCTCTGTATGCGCCGGTTCTATATCTGGTTCCCCGGCATGAGCCTGGATGATCTCGGCACACAGATCGCCGTGTCACTGATCGGGGTGGTGTTCTTTCTGCTCATCATGGTCACGACCTTCTTCTTCGGCCGCATGTGGTGCGCCTATGTCTGTCCGGTGGGCGGCTTTCCGGAGCTGGTCAGCCGCCTGCTTCCCGAACGCTGGAAGATCGAGTACCGTGCCCTGCCGCAGGTGCCGATCCGCTACGGCTATTTTCTGACCTACGTGTTTCTGCTGCCGATCATCGGGATCAGCGCCTGCACCCTGTGTAACTTCATCACCGTGCCGCGCATCTTCGAGGCGTTCAGCGGCGGGGTGATGGGGATCGCATTTCTCTTCTCCGCCATCGGGCTGGTCAATCTTGCACTGCTGTTCCTGCTCGGGTTTTTCGCCAGCAAGGGGCGTGCCTATTGTCAGTTTCTCTGTCCCATCGGGGCGGTGGACGGGCTGGTCAACCGCCTGGGCGCCCGGTTCCGTTTCACCCGCCGCATCCGGGTAGAGCGCAGCCGCTGTACCGGATGCAACATCTGCGCCCAGAGATGCATGTGTGGAGCGATCAGGATGGTGGACCGGGTCGCAGTGGTGGACCAGACCTCCTGCATGTCCTGCCACGAATGCGCCGACGTGTGCGACTGGCACGCCATCAGCTGGCTGGCCGCACCGCCGGACAAGGAGCCGAGACGCAGGAAAAAGGGGGTTGAATATCATCCCCAGCCCAACTGGGTCGCCATCTACCGGGAACCGCGGGTGGCGGGGAGCGGGATCCGGCCGAAGTTCGTGGTCGCGTTACTGATCTCCGTCGTACTTGCGTTCGTCACCCTGAGCGAACTGATGGCGGCGGAGCGGCAGAGCGATCCGGATGGCTGTTTCTCCTGTCACGCACTGAAGGGGCTGGACTACATCGACGAACAGGGCCTGCTGCGCAGCGCTTCCATCGACCAGTCCCATTACTATGGCTCCCTGCACGGCAGTGTGCCGTGCAGGGATTGCCACCGCAGGATTCGGGACTATCCCCACCGGCCCGAGAACGGCGAAGTGGATTGTGCCGACTCCTGTCACGTGGCAGAACCCTCCGGCGGAGATGCCTATACCCACGAGAAGGTGGTGGCGGAGTTCGAGCGATCGGTACATGGCGAAGGGGCCAGCAGGGGGTTCCGCGGCGGTAACCGCCTGCAGGAGAGCGGACAGGCCAGTCCCTCCTGCCGCTGGTGCCACAGCAACGAGCTCTACATCAACGAGCGGGAGCTGCCCCGGTTCCGCGAATCGTTCGCCCATCTGGAGACCGATTGCGGCAGTTGCCACCAGGGGGAGGTATGGCTCAACCGGTTTGGCGGCCATCTCCTGCGCCGTTTTCTCGGTGCCCGCTGGAACAAACGTGATCACAACCGGATGTGCAACAGTTGCCATGCCGACCGGGAGCGCATGGTACGGGTGGAGATCGAGGAACCCGACAGCGGGGAGAGACGTCCGGCTGCTCCGCGTTTCGTGCTGGCCAGTGCCAGCTATGCCATGACGCTGCATGGCCGCCTGCTGGCGAGCGGGGTGCCGGAGGGAGCCTCCTGTATCGACTGTCACGCCCCCAACGGCCTGCGCCATGCGGTTCTGCGGGACACCGAGACGGACTCCTCCATCCATCCCGGCAATCTGGCACAGACCTGTGGTGCGGCGGGGTGTCACGGCTACGCCGGCCATCCGCTGAATGGTGCGTTCTTGCACACCGACCTGCATGACATCGACATGATCCCGTTCCTGGACGAGAACACATCCCTGGATGCGGCGCGGCTGGAGTCCGGCTGGATCAGGGCGCTGCTGGTGCTGGCGCCGGTCGTGTTGCTCGTGGGTGGCGGGAGCGTACTGGGAATGCTGATTGGCGGGCGCAGGAAGGGGGTGATCTACGCCCGGTTCGGAGGCCGTTCGTTTCAGGAGAAGATGATCGGCCAGAGGCCCAGACGTCGCAAGGGAGCGAAAAATGGGGATTAGACTGGCAATAACGGTTTGTCTTTTGTCGGCGGTTTTCACCCTGTCCGCCGCCCCGCTTTATCCGGAACTGGTGGAGCGTTCCGAAGTGGATGACGAGGCGCTGCAGGATGCACTCGAGCAGATAAGGGAGCTCGAAGAGATTACCGTGATCGATGAACTGCCACTGCCCCCTTTCCACCATCGGGATGCCATCCCTGTTACTGCCAGGCAGCCGTTCTGCCTGCGTTGTCATCTCCCCCTGCCGCACCGCCGGGATGAGCGGGCGCGTACCTTTCTCAACATGCACGGTCGGTTCATCGCCTGCGAGACCTGCCATTTTCGCCCCGCAGGGGTGGAGCTGGAGTACCGCTGGCTGGCCTACGGCGGAGAGCAGGCAGGGCAAGCTCTGCCCGACAGGAAGCCGCCGCCGGAGCAGGAAGAGTTTCCCTCCCTGATCCCGCGGGAGGATGCCCGCATAGCTCCCTTTCACGGCGGGGAGATGGTGCTGGTGTTCGCTGATCACCCCTTTGCCGAAAGGGTGGAACAGCGCTGGAGGGAGGGAACGGAGAGGGAGAAGGCGGAGCTCAAGGTGCGTCTGCATGCTCCCCTGGAGAAGCGCGGACCGAAGTGCGGAGAGTGTCACGGGGAGCGGAACGTGCTGCTGGATCCGGGGGCGCTGGGGGCGTCTCCACGGCAGCTGCGCGCCTTCCGGCAGAACACCATCGTGCGCTTCTTCGAGCGCTTCGGGGACGAGGAAGGGCGGTTGCGGATCGATGAACTGCTGCGCTGAACCGGACCGGATTCGCCGGGCGCTCCCGATCTGCCTGCTGGCGCTGGTGGTGGGCGGCTTTCCTCTTTCTGCCGCCGCCACTCTTCCGGCACGATACCTGTTTTCCCTCACGGATGGTTTCGATCAACCCAGTGACGTGGCGGTTGCAGAAGATGGCACCATCTATGTGCTGGATGGCGTCAATGGCCGGGTGGTGGTGTTCGATTCGAGGGGCAGGAAAATATCCTCTTTCGCCGGAACGGGCAGGGGCAGATTGAAATTGCCGATGGGGATCGCGGTCGCTGACGGCGCAGTCTATGTGGCCGACAGCGGCAATCACCGCATCGTCGTTTTCGACCGGCGGGGAGGTCTGCGTGACACCATTCCGCTTCATGGCGAACCTCCTCCGGAGCCGGTGGCGATACTGGTCGGTGACGGGATGCTGGTCTGGACGGATCGCCGCAACCACCGCCTCTGCCGTCACGATCTGAAGAGCAGGGTTCTCCTCTCCTGCCAGGGCGGTTGGGGAGAGAGCGAAGGGGAGTTCCGTTTCCCTTTCCAGATAGCCGCTGATCGCGATGGCTATCTCCATGTGGTGGACGTGCTCAATGGCCGGATACAGGTATTTCATCCGCGGGGGCGATACTTCACCCGCATCGGGCGGTTTGGTCTCGGGCCGGGGGAGCTGTACCGCCCCAACGGCCTGGCGTTCGCGCAGGACGGGCGGCTGCTTGCCGGTGACAGTTTTCGCGGCACCATCTCCGTCTTTCTGAACGGACGGTTCCAGGGCCGGTTGTCCGACCGGAGTGGTTCGCATCTCGAGCTGGGAACACCGGCGGGAATCGCCGCATGGCGGGACCGTCTGTACGTGGTGGATATGGCCGGCGATCGCGTCGCGGTCTATGCCCTGCCGCGACCCGGTGAGCGGAAGGCCCCGGCCGCCGAAAAGGCTCGGACATCGCGGAAGAATTGCGCCACCTGCCACCTCTCCTGGGCGGCGGGATACACTCCCGGCGAAGGAGAGCAGGACGGCGTCCCGCCGGTCGCCACCCCCCGGATGTGCTACAGCTGCCACCATGGAGTGGTCATCGAGTCACGGCAGGCTATCGGCCGCGGCGGGCAGCACCCTGACATCCATCACCAGCGCGAGCGGAAGGAGCGCCCCGGTGAACGGGACGAGATCCCCGAAACGTTTCCCCTGGTGGGTGAAAATCAGCTCTCCTGCGGCAGCTGCCACACCCCTCATCGCGGCGATCCAGAACGGCCGGCCACCAGCCGCAAAGACGAGGTGAACCCCTGGCTGCGGGTGCCGAACCGGGAGGGTGAGCTGTGCCACCGCTGCCATGAATCGAAGCTGGACAGCGCACAGGAGAGAAAGAGACCACGGCGCGGCATAAATCACCCGGTGGACATCTTTCTCCGCCCGCCTCCCCACTCCAGGGCGCGGGGCTATGCGACCGATCCGGATCTTCGCCATGGTCTGCCGGACGAGCTGGTGAGAAAAGGGCTGAAGCAGGGTCCGAACCGCCGGTTGATCTGCCAGAGCTGCCACCGGGTGCATGGAGCCGCCGGTGAATCGCTGCTCCCCGTCACCGGGAACGGCAGCAGACTGTGCATCGAGTGCCACCGGCGGCACTACGCGAAAGGCAGGGACGAGGCGCGCCGCAAAGGGGTTCACCCCGTCGATATGGAGCTGGAACGACCGGTGCAGATGGGAGGCGAAAGTATAACGACCATCACCTGTCTCACCTGTCATGCAGCCCACGACGGAGAACCGGACACCCCGCTGCTGAAACATGATCATCGGGAGGGGAAGCTGTGCGGCTTCTGTCACGACGGTTACGCTGCCGTGATCGACAGCGACCACGACCTGCGCGTCACTGCACCCGACCACGCAGACCGGTTCGGCCGACGGCCGGAGCCGGGGGGCGCCTGTGGCCCATGCCACACCATGCACCGGGGCGACGGCCGGGCGCCGTTTCTCTACGCGGGTGAGTTTCGACCCTGGCAGGGAGAGGAGCCGGCGCTGGAGCGGGACCGGATCTGTCTCGATTGCCACCGCGAAGAGGGCGCCGCCGCGGATGCGGTGGTGGAGTGGTTCAGCCACCCCCGCAAGGATCTGGTGCTGCGCTCCGATCCGGAGGTAATGCCACTGGTGGGCGAATCGGGAGAGACTGACGAATTCGGGGTCGTCGCCTGTATCACCTGTCACGACCCTCACAGCTGGACAGAAAACAAATCAAAAATATCATCGCAGATGTCAGGGAACCGGAGTGGAAATATATTTAGCAGTTTTCTGCGTCGAAAAAGTGTTCGGCAGAGTTTCTGTATCGAATGTCATGATATTGAGACAGTGGTTAAGTATAAATACTATCATGATGAGTTAAGTCGGGATGCTGGTGGGAAATATGATAATTGATTTTGTCATTTATGATATTCAGCCATGATGAGAGTGTTCATAATACTAACCCGCTCTGCGGCACTCGATGGGAATGAAAGGTGGATTCTTCCGATTCTCCGGGATTTTGTGTATTAGAAAAAACTAAAACTTTTCCTTGTCTATCCGATACCCATCAGACAAACAATAATAAGGGGTCAATCAATGTCGGGAATTACAGAAGTGAAGCCGGGGAACTCTTCATACTGCATTGTCTTGTATGATGCCCCATCCCCCGAGGAATTTGGATTGTATCAAACACTGTTGAAGGAGAGCGCAGCAGGGGCATCGACATGAGATTCGAGACTGGTTTCAGGCGTGATGTTCCCAGATCGTTTGTGTGTTGTCGAAAGGGGATGGCTTTGCTGTTGATGCTGTTTTTCAGCGGTACCGTTGCACAGGCGGTGACACCATTGGTGGTTTATGATTTCGAGGGCAACGTTACGGACAGCAGTGGTAATGGAAATCATGGTGTTCTCACAGGAACATATAGTTTCAACGCGGACGGATACAATGGTAAAGCTGTCAGTCTGTCCGGTAATGCCCATATCAAACTCCCTGACAATCTGATTTTGAATAACCAGGACTTTACGGTTGCCATGTGGTTTAAGTCAACCTCTCCGGGTGCCCTGTTTGGCTATCAAAACTCTTCAGTTGGAGGTCGTCCCAACCAATATGTTCCCATTGTGTCAATCAATAACCAGGGACAGTTGAGAGTAGAAATTTGGCAAACGGGCGGCGGACTCACCTATACCTCGACAGCTTTGGTGAACGACGATAATTGGCACCGCGTGGTACTGACATCAAGCACCACGAATGGGGAGATAAAGGTTTATCTTGATGGCTCACTTCTTGTGACCCGTGGCGGGACCCCTGAGCATCTCGCCATGTCGTACAATCAGATTGGAGTTAGTTATCACGACGGAAGTGTGCTCCGCCCGAACTTGCCCTCCGGATGGGACTATTTTACCGGTCTGATTGATGAATTTCTGTTTTTCTCTGAGGCACTGCCCCAGACCGAAATTGCAAAGACAACTCAGTCGATTTCCTTTCCTGTTATCGCTGACCGGCTGTTAGGCCAGGGAACCCTTGATCTGGCAGCAACAGCATCGTCCGGTTTGTCTGTGAGCTATACCAGTGCCACCCCGGAAGTGTGTACGGTGTTGGCAAATACGGTGACTCTGGTAGCAAACGGAACCTGTACGATTCGGGCGAATCAGGCTGGTGACGCTGTTTACAGCGCCGCCGCTCAGGTCACGCGGAGTTTTGAAGTGACTGACACCGCTGCTCCGGTACTGACGATAAGCGGGGGAAACACGATCTTTGTGGAAGATGATGCAGCGGTTGCAGTCGATCCATTACTGACAATCGCGGGATCAAACACGGGTATTGTTGATGGAGCTACTGTGGCAATTACTGGTGGTTATATCAGCAGTGAAGATCGCCTGGTTTACACAACCACCAGAGGCATCGGTGGTAGTTTTAATGCTGCATCGGGCATCCTGACCTTGACTGGCAGTGCCAGCCCTGATGATTATCAGGCGGCGTTACGTGCGGTGCAGTATCAGAATATTAATAGTGAAAATCCCGATACAGCTGCACGCACAATCCGGTATGCACTGGGTAGCTCCCTCTCTTTTTCCGGGAACGGCCATTTCTATGAGTTTGTTACCGCTGCGGGAATCTCCTGGACGGCGGCCAGGGATGCGGCTGCTGCCAGAACGTTGTTCGGTATGCAGGGATATCTGACCACGGTGACTTCAGCTGGTGAGAACAGTTTTGTTGTTTCCAAGCTGGTTGGGCAAGGCTGGATGGGGGCCAGTGATGCCGTAGTCGAGGGTGACTGGCGGTGGGTAACCGGCCCGGAGGCTGGTACTCCATTCTGGAATGATGCCGGAGCGGGCAGTCCTGTTGGTGGTGAGTACAACAACTGGAGTTCTGGTGAACCTAATGATTGGGGGAGTGGTGAAGATTATGCGCATTTTTTGAGTGGTGGTGCCTGGAACGATTTTCCCCTCTCACTGGGTTCCATTGCCGGCTATGTGGTTGAGTATGGCGGTATGCCTGGTGATCCGGTGCTGCAGATCACGGGTAACAAGATTATTAACGTCAGCACTCAGAATGATCCCCCTACAGGTACGGTTACGATTAGCGGCAGCCCTGCCGAGGGCCAGACCCTTACTGTCAGCAACACGCTGACCGATGTCGAAGGTCTGGGTGCGATCAGTTATCAATGGAACCGGACGGGAAACCCCATTGATGGTGCGACAAACAGCAGCTATATGCTGACCCAATCAGATGTTGGAGAAATTATAACGGTAACGGCCAGCTATACCGACAATGGGGGGACTGCAGAGAGCGTTACCTCAAACGCTACCGCGGCGGTCATCAATGTAAATGACCCGCCCACAGGTAGTGTTGCTATCAGTGGCGACTTAACTGAAGGTCAGACACTGACCGCCAGCAATACGCTGGCTGATGTTGATGGTCTGGGTACGATCAGTTATCAATGGTACCGGGCAGGAAGTGCCATTGATGGTGCGACAAATGATACCTATGTACTGACCCAATGGGATGTTGGACAAACCCTCACTGTTACAGCTGGATATCTCGATGGGCAGGGGAGTGCAGAGAGCATTACTTCAAATGTGACCGCAGTGGTAGCCAATGTAAATGACCTTCCTGTGGGTAGCGTCACTATCAGCGGTACTCCCACTGAAGGCCAGACTCTGACTGCAGGAAACACACTGGCTGATGTTGATGGTCTGGGCGTGATCAGTTACCAGTGGAACCGGGCGGGAAACGCCATTAGTGGTGCAACTGGCAGCAGTTATACTCTGGGGAGTGCTGATGTGGGGCAATCTGTTTCAGTCACCGCCAGTTATACCGATGGTTTTGGTACAGTCGAGGAGATGACCAGCAGTGCCGTTGTGATTGCCAACCTTAATTACAGCCCGACCGGCTCGGTCTCTATTCGTGGTGTGCAGCTTCAGGGCCACACCCTGACTGCAGACGTCAGCACTGTCTCCGATGCCGATGGTCTGGGCGCATTCAGTTATCAATGGCAACGGGGTGGCACCGATATCAGCGGCGCCACCAGCAGCAGTTATGTGCTGGGGGCAGCAGATGTGGATCATATGCTTACGGTGACCATTCGGTACACGGATGATGATGGTACTGCAGAGAGTGTAACCAGTGCGGCAACGGGTATCATCGATGGCGATCTTGATGGTGATGGTACAGGTGATCGCTCCGATGCTGATATTGACGGTGATGGTATGTCCAACACCTATGAAGATGCCAACGGCCTAGACAAGTATGACAACTCGGATCGTGATGGCGATGCGGATAACGATGGCATCAGCAACTATGATGAGTCTGTTGCCGGTTCAAACGCCAATGCCGATGATTATCCGCCAGTGATTACTGCGCCTCCGGATATCTTTGTGGATGCCACGGGGCTGTTTACCGAAGTTGCATTGGGAACGGCAAGCGCTTTGGATAGTCTGGATGGTTCCGTTGCCGTGACCCTGACACATCTGAATGATGAAGTTGTGACAACACTACCCACTCATTTCCGGCCCGGCGTACATACGGCCATCTGGACGGCCAGTGATGCAGCTGGCAATCGTGCGACGGCGGTTCAGACCATCCATGTGACTCCGCTGGCTGAGTTCAGCAAAAACCAGATCAGTAGTGAAGGATCGGTGGTGCGTTTCAAGGTTATTCTGAATGGTCCGCCTGTCAGCTATCCGGTCACGGTGCCTTATACCGTCGGGGGTACGGCGGACACTGATGGCTCGGACCATGATCTGGTCGATGGCAGCATTACCATTAACAGCCCTGACCTGGAGGCGACCGTCACTGTCACCCTGGTGGATGATGGTGCGGGAGAAGGTTCCGAGACGCTGCTTGTGACCATGGGAACGCCCACCAATGCAGTGGCTGGTCATGTTGCCAGTCATCATATTGAAATCGTTGAGGGCAACGTGGCTCCTGTTGTTTTTCTGAGCGCTGATCAGGGCCGTGGCATTACCCGGATAGTGGGTCAGGGTGATGGCAATGTTGTTGTAACGGCGGCTGTCACTGATGCCAATGCCGGTGACAGTTTCAGTTTTGACTGGTCTGCCACTGACAGCACTCTGGTGGATACCGATAGCAGTGATGCCACCTTTGAATTTGAGCCGGCGAACCTGGCTCCCGGCATATATACCGTCGCTGTTTCGATCAGTGATGGAGTTGAGCGGGTCAGCTCTGAAGTCAAACTTAATGTGGTTGCGGAACCGCCCTCTATTGATACCGGTGACAGTGATGGAGACGGCATCAGTGACGATACCGAAGGCTATGGTGATAGTGATGGCGATGGTGTTCCTGACTTCCTGGATCACGCCGGCATTGCCCGTAATGTTGTCCAGGAACAGGTGACCACTGAAACCCGGTTTCTTATGGAGACCGAGCCCGGCTTGGAGCTGAATCTTGGTGCGGTTGCCTTTGGATCAGGTGGTGAGAAAATTGCCGTTATGGAGAAAGAGATCCAGGAACTTGCCAATGACGGAGCTGGCGCAGTAACGGATGAGGAGCATGTTTTTAACAACGGCCTGTTTGATTTCATCGTGGACAAACTTCCGGTAGCCGGTCAAAGCGTTGATATTGTAATTGCCCAGTTTGCTCCAATCCCGGCTGATGCGGTTTACCGCAAGTTGATGCCGGGTGGCTGGCAGACCTTCATTGAAGACAATAAAAACAGCGTCAACTCAGCTGCGGGAACGGAAGGTTACTGTCCACCGCCAAACAGTGCTGCGTATACAGTCGGACTAACTGAAGGTCACTGGTGTGTGCAGCTTACCATTGAAGATGGTGGCCCGAATGATGCAGACGGCATGGTGAACCACTCTGTAAATGATCCCGGTGGTGTCGCGGTAGTGACCGCTGCCGGGGCGGAAGATCAACCTTTGAGAACCGGCGTTAACGGCATGGGTGGTTGTTCATTGGACAGTGGAAACAGAACTGCCATCGATCCCGTTCTTCCGCTATTGTTGATCTTGTCACTGCTCTATCTGGTGCGGGGCAAGACACGAATTTTTGGGGTAGAAAGGAGAGGCAACCAATGACGCATAACAAAAAACTTGTTGGAGCAGCCGTGTCATTGAGTTTCCTGCTCTGCCTCTCTGTTGGGCAGGCTGAGGCAGTGGTTAAAAAAAGCTGGTACTTGGGTTTTGGAGCGGGTATTTCGAATCTGGAACCGGATACCAGGGGAACAGGGTATCGCGTTGAAGACCGGCAGGATACAGGCAGCAAACTGTTTCTGGGTTATGACCTCAGCGAAAGCTTGAGCCTGGAGGGTTACTATTCTCACCTGGGGGAGGCAGAGCTGGTGCCGTCCGGCCGTATGGAATATGAGGATTCCGGCCTCAGCGGATTGTACTACTTTTACAAGCAGAGTCATTCCTACCGGGGTTGGAAGGGGTTCGGACGGTTAGGCCTGGGGTGGATGAAAAATGATTCCAATCTCTATTACGTCCAGGAGAACAATCGCCACCTGCTGCTGGGCGGCGGCATAGAGTATGGATTCGACAATGGTTTGGCGCTGCGAGTAGATGTTGACCTCTATGACAAGGACGCCAGGCTTGTTGCGATCAATCTGCTAAAGCGCTTTGGAGGCAGTGAGGAGAAAGCGGCAATTGCTGCACCGGCAATGGTTCAGGATAGTGATCATGATGGGGTTGGCGATACGAAAGATGCCTGTCCTGATTCGCCTCCCGGTGCCAGCGTTGATGATGGTGGTTGTGAACTGGACAGTGATGGAGATGGCGTTTCCAATAGTAGTGACCGCTGCCCTGATACAAAAAAGGGCATTAGAGTTGGCGTTTATGGCTGTGATATTGACGGTGACAATGATGGCATCATCGACAGTCTGGATCGCTGTTTATCCACCGCCTCTGGAGTGCAGGTTGATTCTCGGGGTTGTGAGATGAAACTGGAGTTCAACAATATCACTTTTGCTACTGACTCAGTTGAATTGACGGCTGACTCGGTAAAAACACTCCGTGAGGTTGCTGATATTTTGCGGCGCCTTCCTGAGATCAAGATTGAACTGGATGGTCATACTGACAGTCGTGGTTCAAGAACATACAACAGGGATCTTTCACAACGTCGCGCTGAAACAGCTCGTGATTATCTTGTTGAAGAAGGGGTTTCCAGAGGCCGGATGACGGCCAGGGGTTATGGTTTGGATAATCCGGTTGCCGATAATTTTACGCCTGAAGGACGGGCAGAAAATCGTCGGGTAGAGATTCGTCTTGCGGAGTGATTTCTGCTGAAAACATTCAGGAAAAGGATAACTGTTATGAATAGAAGAAAATTTTTGCTCAGCTCTATAGCGGCTGCACTGAGTTTGTCGGGATGCAATCGTGGCGGGATTACCGTTACACCCTCAACCGGTAGTGACGGAAGCCCATTTTTCATCCCTCCCGAACTGTCGGGAGAGACAGTAAATGGACGTAAGTCATTTAATCTCACTCTGCAAAAGGGAACCAGCGGTTTTCTGGAAAATGTGAGCACTCCAACCTGGGGAATCAACGGTGCTTTCCTTGGCCCCACGCTGCGTCTTCGCAATGGAGAGTCTGTCGATATCAGTTACACCAACCAGCTGAATGAAGATACAACCATTCACGGGCATGGCATGCATGTGCCTGCAAATATGGATGGTGGTCCTCATCAGATTATTGCTCCGGGGGAGACCTGGACCAGCTCCTATACAGTCAGGCAATTCGCCTGTACCAACTGGTATCATCCGCATCTGATGGGCAAGACTGCAGAGCACGTTATGAACGGGCTGGCAGGGCTGATCATTATCGACGACGATAACAGTGAAAGCCTTGATCTGCCCAAGCGTTATGGTATTGATGATATTCCTGTCATTGTTCAGGATCGCACCTTTAACAGTGATGGGACATTTTCCTACAACCCTTCAATACGGGAGATAATGCACGGCTGGAAAGGTGATACCTTGATGGTCAATGGTGTTATCAATCCCTATCTTGATGTCGAGGCAAAGCAGGTGCGGTTCCGGATCCTTAATGGTTCCAACTCCCGCGTTTACAATTTTGGTTTTGTTTCCGGAAAGTCGTTCAGACAGATTGCTACGGATAATGCTTTCCTGGAGTCTCCTGTAGAGCTGACCCAGTTGCGTCTCAGCCCCGGGGAGCGTGCGGAAATTGTGGTGGATTTTTCCAATGATCTTGGTAAGGAAGAAGTTTTCTGGGATAGTGACAGTAAAATCAATCTGTTCAAGGTAAATATCGAGAATACAGCAACTGCGGTCACAGAACTCCCGGCACGGTTGATTCCGCTGCCAAGACTGAATCCTGCTGATGCCGCAAGAACACGATCATTTACCCTTTCTGCCCAGGGTCCCGGGCAGTTGGTCATCAATGGCCAGAGTATGAACATGAGTGTCATCAATGAAACCGTACCTCTTGATGATGTTGAAATATGGGAAGTTAGAAACGCGATGGGAATGATACATAATTTTCATATTCACGCCACACATTTCCAGTTGCTCGAACGAAACGGAAATGCAAATGCCGTCGCCGATAATGAGAAGGGGTTCAAGGATACTGTTTTTATCCCTCCCAATGAGTCCGTCAAATTTATTGTTAAAATGACGGATTATGCGGACAGCAGTATTCCCTATATGTATCACTGCCATATCCTGGAGCATGAGGATGCGGGGATGATGGGACAGTTTTTGGTGGTTTGACCTCTGTTTTTTGGGTAGTGGTTATCTCCGTAAACGGGCCATCAGATCGATAAAAAAGGCGAGGGGAGGTTCCCCCCGCCTGAAAAGCGCAAGACAGGGCCTTCTGTTTCTGTTCTTTCAGCGGATAGCCGTCACCGCCTCGTTGAGTGCCAATGTCTGTTCAAAGCTTATCTCGTTTGCCTGTTTCAGGCGCTGCCGAAGATCAGCTACTACATGCTCCGAAAACTCGGCCCATTGGCCTCGTTCCACCAGATAAACATCACCGCCAAAATGAAGGTGTGGTATGCGGATTCCTCCCGGAAAAGGTATCGGCCATATCCATCTTGCTCGTTTTCCGGCCTTTTTCAGCGCGGCTGTTTCCAAATCAACCCCAAATTCGGCCATCTGTCCCGGTGTCTGATAATACGGATAGGCGTCTGTCGGAAGAGGTTTCAGCTTGTATTGTCTGATGATATTTCTGACCAGTTTGCGATGGGATAGCCAGATCTCGGCGGGCCTGCCTGCTTGCCAGATCACTACTTTTGTTGGGTCAAGTTGATATGCCATTTTGGTTACTCCTTCATAAAGAGGGACTGGATAATTGTGTCCCTCGGCCTGTCATCCCGGGCAAATAAAAAGATGGTGACTGTCTGCCCGCATGTTTTCAATGAACGGTATTTGTTGATTCACGCCCGTTGACGGCACTGCACGCTGTTCATGAGGGGGGAACCGCTCACATGATGGAGAAACAGACCGCTCATCTCCCGCTCCAATTGCTCGTAGACATTCAATGCTGCCCTGATAGCGGCCTGCTCTGAAGCGCATAGAAAGGGCGAGACGCGGTTGTAATATCCTGACGAGAAAAAATTTGAGCAACCACACCAGTTCATGCAGAGATCTTTCAGACGGCACTGCTGGCAAATGGATACTGTATTCCCCGATTCATCTGCCTGATAGCGGGACATAAGCTTGATCTTTATGCCTTGTTCGATCAAAATCCCTGGCTTTGACCGTTGGAAGGATGACTGATTGAGGGTGGGCTGCACTGTTTCCCGGGGTTGGCGAGTTGCACAGAATAGTACCGATATTGAGTTTATATCATGTGTCCGGGAGTGGGGTCACCTTACGCGGTAGTGTTTTTCATTTTCTATCACACACGGAGAAGAAAATAATGGATGAAAACCCAAGTATTGTTTCTCACCTGTCAGTTGGTACCAATGATTTTGACCGCGCCGTTGTTTTCTATGACAAAGTTCTGTCAACCCTCGGTTGCAAGCAGCTTGTGAAATATCCGGGAGCAGTTGCCTATGGCCGGGAGTATCCGGAATTCTGGGTTCAGATACCGATTGATGGAAAGCCGTCTACTGTTGGTAACGGCTCCCACGTGGGGTTTGTTGCCAGCTCGAAACAGGCGGTGCATGCATTTCATGAATCGGCAGTTGAGGAGGGGGGTACAGACGATGGGGCCCCCGGGCCAAGACCGGATTATGGAGAGTCCTACTACGGATGTTTTATTCGAGATCTGGATGGGAACAAGATAGAGGCAACCTACTGGAATGAAGCGCCGTAGCCTGAGTGTAGATGGGGGAGAGCTGCCGTTTGGCAGCTTTCCCCAGTTTGATGAGATATGTTACTGGTCAAGCCGGATCCTGTAGTTCAGCGCATTTCCCCAGATGGGTTGATAGTCGCATGAAGTTGGTTCCAGCCCCCATGACAGAATGGAACGGGCACGTCTTGTTTCGCCATCCATGGGTTGAATGGTGGCCAGGTTTCTGTTTGCATTGGCAATGACGGAAAACTGCCAGCCCGGATTATTGCCGTGGAGCTCATTGGCCAGGTGAACGCTGTCCATGCCTACCGGAACCAGTGTATTGGTGGCATCGGCGACGCAGTGCAGTACATACTCACGGCTTCCCGGTAGCGGGGCACCGCCAAATCCGAATGTTTGCTTGATCTTGACCGGACATGCGAACTGCCGGCGCTGTGGATCATATCCGCAGCAGCTCATCTCCTCGTAGTAAATGCTGCCAAGTTGGGACACCTTTGCACCGCATCGGCGAGCGGCAGCTTTAAGGTTGCTGCTTTGCTGACTCTTTTGAAGTTGCGTGTCCTGTGCGCAGTATTGATACTTTTCGTACAGCTCGGCTTCCATGGCCAGTTTTCTTTCCGCAGGTGCATCCTGAATTGTACTCAGCAGTTTTGCTACCTCTTCCTTGACCTCCGGGCCGCAGACGGTGTCATTGCTTGCTGCATGGGCAGTTTGCCCCAGACCGAGCAAAGCCAGCAGGGCAACTGGCGCCAATAATTTTGAGCTGAACCGGATGCCGGAATTCAGTGGTATAGTTGTTTGCATTGAATAACTCCTTCTATAAATCAGGTAAAGTGATTGAGCGTTATGCCCGGGAGTCAGTTTGTGCTTCTGGTGGTTTGATGGCTGTGATATTTCTAACGGGAAGAGTGTGATTTTTTCACTTTTCCGGAAAGACAGGGGAGTGTCTATGTGTTCCTGGTCGAACGGACTGATAAATTCAAATCTCCTGGTTTATCTCCTTTTGGGAGTGCATGAGATATTCCCCAGCTTCCGTTTCTTTCTGTTAATCTTTCGCAGGGCTGATTTTACAGCGCTGCGTATGCTTCTTCCCGACCCTTCATAGATCGGGTTGTTCTTGTCATCCCAGGTTACCGCAGAAGGTCCAAGGCCGGATTTTTTGTCCTGAACGATATCATCATTCGATACGTACAGGTTCTGGTTTTGTGTGGCTTTGGGTCCGGGGCGAGTGAGATAGGCAATGGCATGTACATCACTGTATTCATCTCCACACTTGACCTGTTGATTGCTTGCGCGTATCCCGATGTAGTACTTTTTGAACCGGGCGCCCGCCGCCTGCAGTACTTTTCTTCCCAGGACCGCATAGCCGGAACAGACCAGCAGGCGGGAACCACTCAATCGAGTGGGGCGGGAGAATATGCTGTTCAGAGTCTGTTTGGCCTGTATAACATCGGGATCAGGGGTGTTTCGGTGGATAAAGAATCCGCTTGCAAATTTTCGATAAGCAGTTATTACTTCTTTATTGGATGAACTTTTCATGCTGCCAAACCATTTAAGAATGCTGATTTTTTCAGGTTTTATTCCCGGATCCGCATTTAATGCCTTGTGGATCTTCTCTCTAACCCATATCTGCTCTCGAAGCTGATTTTCAAACCTGTCAAACAACTGATAATCAACGGAATCCCCACCAAATATTTTTTCCATGCAGCTGGTGATGGACCCCAGTCTGGTGCGGATTGATGTGGATTCTTTAAGTGTAGGGCTTTTTGTGTAGTTTTGTTGGTTAACTGCCAGAAAGTAACGGAGAACGAACTGTATATTGCGGGCGCATTCAAGCTGGTGCTTTGGGGTGACGTCTGACATCTGGAACCTGGTTCTGAATTGTTTTATGGCGGAGCGAATTTTCGTGATAATGGAAAGATCTATTTTTCTGTTTTTTGCGAACCCGGACCTGGCGTTTTCCATTTTCCTGGATAAGGAGTGTAGCTTTTTTATCCAGGAATCCAGCCCACTGATCCCTTTTGTCTTTGCCGTTTTAAGCAGGGTTATCGCGTTGTCAACAGATTTCTTTGCCTTGATAAAAACAATAACTGCGCTGATCTCATTCTGATACTGTTGCGCCCGCAGTCTGTTGGTTTTCTTTTTGGTTTCAGTGATCTGCTTGACGGCCTCGGCCAGATTGTTCATTGCTTGTTTGGTTTTCTCTGTTCCCTCCTTGAGATCCGGGATTGCGCTGTCAAGATAGGTTATCACGTTGGATATATCCGACAGGTGGTTGGCGCTGAGTTTTTTTGCCCAGTGTGGCTCTGCCCGGGTTACCCCGGTTTCTTTTTTAGCCGCTTTAAGGGCAGCGTCATTTACCTGTTTCAGGCGAGCTGCCTGCTGCTGTTTTGTTCCCTTGCGCTGTACCAGGCTGCTGTTGGGTATCCCGCGTTGCTGAATGACATGTGTCAGCTCATGGCACAGAAGTTTTTTTCCGGAGGTGGTATGAGGGGTGTATCTGTTGGAGCCAAAGTAGATGTTGTTTTTATAGGTAAATGCCTCGGCGCCGAGCTCTCGGCTCATTCTGGTTGCGTTGTCATCAGTGTGAACTCTTACCCTGCTGAAATCGGCTCTGAAATTTTTCTCCAAATCGGTCCGAATCCGGTTCGGCAACGGCTGGCCGCCGGAATTTCTGTGGTATAGCCGGTTGTAGATATCGCTCTCTTGAGGTTCTTTGTAATACGCTCTTTCTTCCGGTATTGATTGGTCTTCCTTTTCCCTAGCCTCGATTCGTTTCTGAGTACCACTGGTTATTGGAGTTACCAGAGGTCTGGAATGTGCGCCGTATTTTTTCTCCGCAAACCGGACCTCTCCCGGTTGAACAGATTGATCCGGTGTGTTTACTATCTTCTCGGCAATGTGGTTTGCCTCCTGTTCATATTTGTCGCCAGGGCGGTTAATGCAGAGTTCGGTTTGCACCGGCAGGTGGCGGTTTGCCAACACAGGAATTTTGCTGAGGTCAAAATCCGGGTGTGATTTTTCCCCGGGGAGCTTGGGTTTGGCCCTCTTCGCATGAGGTAACGTCTGAGGCTTGTACGCCAGAAAATTGATGTGGTCCCTGTTTTTGAGTTTATGCTGTAACCTGTTCACCGACGAGGATGATACTGAATCGGAGCGGTTTTGATTTCTGGTTATTGATCTCTGGCTCATCGGCCTTTTTCCTTAAACGGCATTTACTCCCAGAGTTTTTTGAATTTTCTGCGGTAGTCAATGATGTTGCCGCTGTCCGGATCAAGCAGTGCCAGCGGCGCGTAGCGATCGCCGGCATCGAGGGCGTGCTGTGCGGAGGGTTGGCCGTTTTCCTGCGGCCATTCCACGTCGCCGGTGATGTTGCGCGCAGGGATCCACCACCAGGATCCGGTCTGGTACCAGGAAGGTTCATTCTCCTGGTTCTCTCCGCTGGTGAACTGGATCTGGATGCTATCTTCCAGCTCGATCCACTCTCCTTCGGTTACCGGGATGGCGCCTTGATGCTGTTTTTGCCCGGCATGATCCCAGCGGCGTAGAAGCGGGTGTCTCGATAGTCCAAGCGGGTAATGCGGTCTGTCGGAGAGGGTGACCTCCCGCCGGTCGGGGTCGATCTCCACTACCTTGAACAGCCGTTCGGCTCTGCGTTGAAGCTCGTAGTGGTCGTCCACGATCTCCACCCACTCTCCCACCTTGAGTCCGAAACGGTCGTCCCGGCCGAGATGCTCCAGCGTTACCTTCTCTTCGTTCAGTTTGACAATGGGGAATACCACCGAGCCGTTCTCCCGCGACCATTTGAATGTGGCGCAGGGGTAGTCCGGGGCGGGCTCATTTACACCGCATGCCGTTCCGGCCCGGTGTATCTCTACCCGGTAGAGCTGGTTTTCGGCGCCACGGTATCTGTTCTGCGGGGATGTGATGCAGGGCTGATCCTGTTTGGGTGGTTTCAGGGCCCGGGCCTTGAGTCTTCCTGTTATTTTCCTGTAGGTACCATTTGCGAAGATGTGATGTTCTGCCAGAATCCTTGCAAACTCCTCATAGTTGGTTTTCAGGTTGGGGACAGCAGTCACAGCACTGCGTATCTCCACGGCCTTCACCTGCCACACGGTTTGCAGCCGGGTGGTGGTGTCGGGGCCGCCCAGCGCCACTTCGCGGATCTGGTCGTCTTCAAGGCTGGTGATGTGGCGCCACCAGAGATGGAGATAGATCAGATACTTTTTTCCGCTCTCTATCGCTGGACTGTCTGGAAAGGGCCAGGCCTCCTGCCCTGTGTAGGTGATGGGGTTTCTGTTTCTGCACACTTCTCCCTGCACGTAGTAGTGACCCCTGCCGATATTGAAATTGGATTCGGTGGTAGTACCGCCGCCGCTCTCTGCCGGGGTTATTTCAAATCCAAAATCGTTGCGCGGGCCGCCATGCTCCCCGATCAGATCCCTGGCCAGATTCTGCAGGCCGAACCAGTGAAGCAGTGCCTGCTCGTTCCAGTCCGAATCCAGTTGTACTCTTCCCTGTTGTGTCAAAAGCAGGGAGTAGCTTTTCCGATCGTCATAGATGAACCGTGAAAAATCGCCTTTCATGATAATCTCCTAGCTGGCGTGGATAACGCCGGCATCTGTTCCGGATGGTATGAACTCTTCCAGTCGTGCATTCAGGTTTGCGTCCCGCTGGGGCTGGAACAGGTGGTGAAATACACCCATCTCCGACTCGTCATCAGCGCCGCGCTTGATCTCGTCGGCGCATGACTCCGCCAGCTGGTAGTAACGCGGGTTGCCGTAACGGATGCTGTTGAAGCGGGGCCGGATGCGCAGCCGTTCCGCCTGTATGGCTGTTTCAATGTCGCTGTTGATTTCGGTGTCGGACAGCCCCTGCTCCTCTCCCGTTTTGCGGATCGCCTCTGCAATCTGTTTTTCTGCCAGATCGGGTTGGCAGTGGTAGCGGCGCGGGGTGCGTGATTCGGGGGTCACGTAGCAGAAACGCAGACATCCCAGCTGGCGTCTGGCCACAAAGATGCGGCCGTTGAAGATGCAGTTTTCACCCAGCTCGATGGCGTGTGCCTGCAGCTGTCCAAACACCGTGCTGCGCAGAATATTCAGTGTGGCATGGGCGACCGGGCAGCCCGGCATCCCCAACGCCTCCAGCTCGGGATCGGTTGCATCCAGAATGGTGTCGCTGATGCAGATCCGGACCGGATCCAGGCGAACCTCTCCGCCGGGTCTCCGGCAGCGCGGCGGGATGATGTTTTCGTTGCCGTTCCCGGGGTCATCCGGTTCATCCGGCTGGGGGGGATTTTCCCCTTCCGGAGTGGTCACCGCCGGGTCCACCTGGATGGGACCGATGATGGCGTGATCTATTGTTACGCAGATATTCGGGGCGCTGATCTCCAGGCTCGGTTCGGTGGAACGCTGCGGTTCGCAATCATCGTTCAGCGTCCACCCGGGAACCAGGGTGGAGTGGCGGATGGTTGCCTCGGCCAGGTCCCCGCCCAGCTGCAGGCCGCGGCCGGTGACAAGGATGCCGTCGAGGGTGAAGCGGCTGCCGCTGTCACCGTTGATGACCATGGAGTCGGGCCGGTCGGTCTGCCAGTCCAGCAGGCGGATCACCGGACGTCTGCGATTAGCGGCGCGCAGCTGCAGACTCCGCTGGCCGTTTCTCAGTTCGATGCTGATCGGCTCCACATAGACACCGCTGTCCCGGATCTCGATAACCGCATCGGTGCTGGCCTCCTGCTGCCACTGCTGCAGTGCCGCATTGATGGTCTCGAACGGTTCATCCCTGCCCACCGGGTAGAGGGTGGCCTGTTCCGGTTGCGAGATCTCCCGTGCATATTCACCGCCACCAATCGCCGCGCTGAAGCCGTAGTGATAGCTGACCCACACGCCACTTTTGGGCCAGTAGCGGGAGGGGAAGGCGATGCGTCCCAGTACCGGATCGACGGCCACTTTTCCCCGGCGGGGAACATACTCCCAGCCGCTCAGATCGGCGGGAACGATCTGCTCTGCGGGGATCGGCCGGCGTTCGATTCTTTTCCCCTTCTTGACGCCCATCCAGATCTGCAGGCTCCGGTTATCGCCGTAGAGGCGCTCCTTCTGCTCCAGAAACAGACGCCGTGTCACGGGAACCGGCAGGTTGAACTCATCGGCAATGTGGGTGGGATCACTCTCCGGTTCCGGCTGCATGTAGAGCGGTGTGTCGTTGCCGAGGATGCTGAAGGTAAAGCAGTGGGGGCCGGCGGCCTCCTGACAGTAGGCCGGGGTCCGGGTGACGGAGAACGACTTCAGCCGCCAGACAAAAAGCCCCACCGATGGAATGTTGTAGCGGCCCCTGCTGTGACGGGAGTTGATGCGGCGCACGTCGATGGTGTGGGCAAGGGGATCGAACGGCGTGTCGATCCGATCCAGTGCGGTGTTGTTGCGCAGATCCACCGTCCGGCCCCGATCCGGATGCAGATGGTTCATGGCCTGGGTCCAGCCGAGCAGGGGGTAGTACTCCACCGCCCGCGCCGGCCAGCCGGCCACATCGTTGGCCAGCAGCTCCAGCAGGGCCAGCGTTCCCTTGCGCCGCCGGTAACGGATGGTGTTGGCCACCTCCCGGCGCGGGATCAGGATTCTGTTGCGCAGCCGTCCCTGGGGAGTGGTGGCCGGTGAGGGCTCGCCCGCTTCGTGAACCGGTTGATAACCGATCAGATCGCCGATGTAGGGCACCACCCAATCCTCGCAGGTTTCGATAAACCAGTTGTCGTAGAGCTGATCGATATCCTGTTCGACCAGGTTGACCTGTTCGGAGATGACCCGCAGCAAGGCCTTCAACGGTTCGCCCTGTTCAGCGTCCCGCATGCGGTAGAAGGTGGGCAGCAACTGGTAGAGGCGATCTTGTTTCAGCTCGTTCATGACATTCTCACTTGCTCTGATTCAGAATCAATGTATCGGGCACATCGGGGCTGAGGAAAGCGAGCTGGGCGGGGCGTATCGTGCCTCCTTCCCGCTCGGCCGGATTGACGGACAACCGCTGGTTGACCCTCCCTTGTGTGCCGATAAATCCATATCTTTTGCAGGCTGCATACTCGGCGCATGCGGGATCTCCCGTCTCGTATCTGCAGTAATCGTCCATGTTATCGTGGCCCCATTCGGTGCTTGCGCAGTTGACCAGCCGGGAGATCTCCTCGGGGGTCATCCATCGCCGTTCACCCCCCTCCGGTGTGATTTTTTCCGGGATGCCACCGAGGGTATCCACATCCACACAGGCAACGCCGGGGACCGCCTGCATCACGCTGATCACCTCGCTCAACAGAACATCCTGCCCCAGTTCGCGCTGCTCGAAGCCGAACGAATCCAGCAGGGCGGCGCGCAGGCGGGCTGCCACCGGCTCCCACCGGTAATCGGGCTGAAGCTGCACGTTGGCGCTGATGACGATGAACATCAGCTCCCGCACGGCAAGCTGAACCGGCTGGAAGGGATCGCCAAAATCGCGCAGCGCCTGGTGCAGATTGATGAACAGATCCGAGCTTTCGTCGATGGGGATGTCATCGGCCCCGGCGATGGTGACATGCACCAGTTGCTGGCGGCCGTTACTGATCTCCACCGCGCTGGCCTTGCCGATGCCAGCGTAGAGGCGGGTGAAATCCTGGTAGTCCCGCACCGATACCAGACGGTCCAGCGCCATCACCGCCAGCGGAGCGCTCTTGCGTGCCTGATCGCGGCTCTCCCGATCAGCGCCGCCGGAGGCGCGCAGCGGATTGATCACCTCCTTTACTCCCAGGGGTTTGGTCGCCAGCATGGCGATCTGTTCCGCCCGGACGTTACCCGGCTTGCCAATCCCGTTGCGATATTCGGCGCGGATATTTTCAGTGCCGGTGGGCAGTCGCGCACCCTGTTTCCCGTTGCCGAAGATGACCGTGGTTTTCGCCTCATCGTCGGTTCTGGTAACGAACTTCCGGTCACTCTCTTGCAGCCCGGCCAGGGAGTCGGCTTCATGCCACTGGAGATCGTTGACATGGATCTTCAGCGTGCTCTCCACCCCGGAGGGGTTGGCTGCCGCAACATGGGTGAGCGGGAACTGTTTGAGCTGAAACGACTGCAGCGCCTTGCTGCCGTCACCACTACCCAGCACTTCGTTGCGCGTCTCACCGTGGGTGGCCTTGACCACGTTGCCGTGGATGGTGACGGTGTCACGCTTGAAGCAGTAGGAGAGTTTTTCTGCGAACCGGATGAAGGTGTGCCGTTTTTCGCCGGGACGGGGTTCTTCGGGATAGCCGGGAGCTGCGGTCTCTTTCTGCACATCCTGAGTCACCGCCGACACCATCGCCAGTTCACTGAACCGGACGCCGCTGGTGCCGGGGAGATCGCGTTCGCCGGAGATGATCACCCAGCGGCCGGACTCCAGACCGTCGTAGAAACCGTCCAGCTCCACCGTGCTGCCAACCCTGTCTGTGGCGGTGTTGTTGTCCGGGCAGTAACCGATGGGATCATCGATGGGCTCTTCGGCCAGTTCCAGAACTTCCGGCTGGGTGTAGACTTTGGTGGTACGAAGCAACGAGATGTCGCCTCCCGGTTTCCACCACGCTTCGTTCAAGGTGATTTTGGTGGTTTCCCCGCTGATTCCGTAGGCGCTTCTTGAGATGAGTTCAACATCGTTGATTTGGTAGACATTCTCACTTGTTGCGGAAGTTGTCTCTTTTTTGACGACCAGATAACTGTCCCTGACGATCTGCTCATATCTCCCGGCCAAATAGAGCACCTTTGGTGATTCACCATCCGGTTTCCACTCCGGCCAGGGTTGTGGTTTCAGGTTGCCGGCGTTTGGATTGGAAACGGGAAACTCTGCGCCTGAAGGGATATATGTGGAGGGTTCATACTGAGGTTCACGGGGTGCGTTGTGCCCAAACAGAGAGGCCTTGACCCGTAGTGCGTAAACCTTGATGTCGCTATCCGCTGCCAGTTTCACGTTGGCAAATGCGGTGGACAGCGTGCCGCGTAACAGCGGTGACAAGCTGCTCAACGTCCGGTAACCCGCGTCACTTTTCTCCCTGAACTGGACGCCGAGATTCCGTTTCAGCCGCCAGCTGTTGACCGGCTGCAGAGAGGGGGCGCGGGTAAGTGATTTCACCAATCGCACATCCAGCGGTTCATCGGATACGGATGTGGCGCTGGTGATTTGACCCCCTGCGTTCCCGTTCCGCGGTTGCAGGGCGACCCGTGTGCGATCTGTCCGGGCATCGGGTTCAACCTCCTTTACGCGGTAGAAACCGGGTGTGGGTGCTCCGGTATCGATCAGCAGGGGATCGTTGGGTTTCAGGTTGGTGTTGATCCCTTTCAGATAGATTCGGGAGTGGTTTGCGCTTTCGAAAGAGTGCGCTGTCTGCGGCCGTGACATCCTCGGTTTGAGATTGTTCCATTCTGCCCGCGCCTTGAGATCCTCGCTGGTCTCGAACGACTGGGGCAGCTCATCCGGCCCCGGTATGCTTTGTGCCCGGCTTCCAGCGGGGATGATTGTCTCTTCCCCGATGTTTTCATCGATGGTGTAGGCCAGGAAGACGCTCGACGAAACCCCCGGCCGGAGTTTGTAGCCGACCAGCCGCGCCAGCTCGAGAATCGAACGGCGTTCGGTGGCGGTGCGCAGGTAGCCTTCGTTGGCGATGCGCTCCTGATAGAAGGTCAGCACATCGGCGACGGTTGCCCAGCCATCCAGCAGGGCCAGGGAAGGATCATCATCGTCCCGGGTGGTCAGGCCCGCCAGTTGCGGAAAGTCGCTGCTCGACAGGCGTGCCTTCATGGTCTCCAGAAAGCTGGCATGGGTGCCGATGCGGTATCTGATCCGGGGCAGGCCAGGGCGGTTGGCGGTGGTGGCCGGCGTCAATGGCTGCACACCTTCACAACAGCCACAGGCCCGGTCGTCCACCGGTCGGGGATGGCAACAGTCGTGGCAATCGGTTTTCATCTTCCACCTCGCATATCCAGGGTCAGTCTGCCGTTTTCGGGCTGGCCGGGGTCGTTGTCGAGCCGGGCGATCTCGAACGGCCCCAGCGGCAGAACGCCTTTTTCGATTTCGTTATTGGGCAGCTCGTTCAGACGTTGCAGCCGGGTGACCTGTACGCTCTCCACCCCCGGCACCGCCTGTGCGGCAGCGACCAGCCGACTGAGACAGATGTCATCGCCAAAGCTCAGGTTGTCCACGTGAAAAAAGCCGCGCTGCCCGTTGGCGAGCAGGCGGTTGCTGAATCGCTCCCGCAGCTCCGCCTCGATGTGACCGCGCAGGTAATCGGGCAGTACGCAGACCCGAATCCCGATATCGAGGGGCACCCGGCGGGCCGGTTTGACCACCAGGTCATGGCCGATGCGGCGGTAGCGGTGCAGACAGCCGGCAATCTCGTTCAGCAGTCCGGGGTCGGCCTGCTCTTCGCCCCAGGGGTCGATAGCCACCAGCACTTCGTACCAGCTCCCTGTCCAGCGCAGCCGGGCCGCCGCGCGCTGTACCCTGTCGCCGAACTCGCGCTGCACGATGGCGGCATAGTCGTCGGCGATAATGGCCCGCTGCAGTTTTTTGCGGAAGGCATGGGGGGCGAACAGCTTGACCTCGGCGATGGACTCTGGGGCGGTTCCCCCCACCGCGGGGAGTGGGTTGTGTACCCGCGTTATGCCGCTCAATTTTGTGTTGTGCAGGAGCAGATGGGCGATGGCATCGCTGCCGATGTTGCCGCGTACTCCGTTGCCGACGCGGTAGGTCGCGCGGAATGCTGTTCCGGCCGCTGGCCACCTGCCCGATTGGCCATCACCGAAACGGAGCCGGGCGCGTCCATTGTTGTCGGTCTCGGCAACAAAGTACCGGGCATCGGAATCGCTGCCAAGCAGATCGCGCCGCGTGCTCCAGCGTGCTTCTCCGCTGACGGGGTGGGTGGCGTGGAGGGTGATCTGTGGCAGCGCCTGGCGGGGGTCCTGCCGGATTGTCCTGGAAGCAGGAGCACCGTCGGGGGTTGGTTCGGCAAAGGTCAGCGGTGCATGTTTCAGCTGTGGATGGTACGGCCCCGGTGTGATGATGCTGTCCGCCGGCAGATGTTCTGCCCGGCAGCAGTGGGTGGTTTCTCCCGGCGGTACCGGGTCCAGATCTTCTGCAACGGTTTTTCCGTGATCGGTGAGAATCACATTGCCGCAGGCGATGCTGATATCCTCCAGCATGTCACATTCGGGGGGCGGTCCCAGTGCGGAGAGGCAGAGGGGGAAGGGCAGGGCATCCTGTTCCGCCCATCGGATCTCCACTACCGGCTGCCCGTTTAAGGGATCGGTTCCCGCCTCCACTTCGGTCAGTCGTACTGCGTGACGGTGGTCGGGATCGGCGTCACCGGGATGGCCGGTTGCGGGTCCGATGACTTCGGTAAAGATCAGCACATCCCCCGGTTTCAGGTGCAGTTTTGGTGCGGCCGTTTCAGTCTCTTCCGGCGGCTGTTGGGTGGCATCATCGGCCTCCTGTTTGCTGCCGGGCCGGTCGGGTGGCGGGCACGGCTCATCGGGTGGGGAGCTCTCTGCCACCAGCTCTCCCACCAGGGTGGCGGTGGTGGTTCCCTTCGGCAGACAGCAGGCGGTATCCCCCCAGGTGTAGAAACGGATCCGGCTGTGATCCCGGTAGAGCGGAATCTCCTGCCGGGTGATCGGCTCAAATATCTCATAACTGCCCGGCGGGATCTGCTGCAGTGTGTGAGCCGGCAGTACCGCCCCGGCATCTGGCTCGGCCTCTGCAAGAGAGGTGGTGAAAAATGCATCCCCGGCGAGGAGAATCTGGTTGCTGTCGGTCTCGATGCAGACCCATGTGCGGGCGTTGCATCCGTCATGCATCGGGTAGTCCACCAGACGTGCGTGGCGGCGTACGGAGATCCGTTTGCGCGCCGTATCGAGATAGGCCTCGGTGGCGACCGCATCCTGATAGTAGCTGAGGTGATCGCCCACATAGGCCAGGATCTCCACCAGCGCCACACCCAGATCCGGAATGTGGCGCTCCCGCCACTCCGGCATCACCAGTGCCAGCCGGTCGAGGATCAGCTGGCGAAAGCTGGCGTAGTCCCTGGCGAGGTAGTTGATGTCCGGCTCCTGTTGCGACTGCGGCGGGCATATCGCGCTCTGTTTGCAATCGAGATCGCCGGGGCAGTCGATCTTGAAGTTGAATTCGATCTGGTTGTAGCGCTGGTCGAAACCGGAGTGGGGGCGCCAGTTTCCTGCGGAATCCTTTTCCACAACGCGCAGCAGGTAGGTGGAGTGGTCCCCCGCCGGAGCGACCGTCACCTCCATGTGGTCATCGAACTCCACCTGCTCGAAGCGGTGCACCTGCACGTCGGTAACGCGGATATTTCGAATCCGCCGTCCCCCTTCAATCCGTACATTGTCCGGGCCGATCACCACCGGCGCCTTGCCCAGAAAATAGACCGTCAGCAGGGTTTGATCCCTGCTGACCTCCAGATAGTCGATGCCGTTCAGCTGATGGTGCTGGCGCACCCGTTCGCGCCGTTGCTGGTTGTGACAGATCAAGGCACTCATGATGCGATGCTCCTGGTAAAGGTGGTGGAGATGATCTCCTGGCTGCGCCGCACCCGGTAGCTGATCTCCACCCGCAGTTCTGCTACGTCGCTCACCACCTCGAGTTCCTGCACTTCGATCAGGTCGCCGAGCCACTGCTGCAGTCCGGCCTGAACGGTGAACTGCAGGGTGGAGGCCAGCTCCGGGCTGTTGGGGGAGAAGATCAGCTGCATCAGTCCGCTGCCGAAATCGGGGCGATTGACCCGCTCCCCGGCGCGGGTGAACAGAAACTGCTCGATCATGTCGCGGATGTGGTCGTTGTTGTCGGTGGTGGCGGTGTGACCACGGCTGTCGAAGTGAAAGGGAAAGTCGATATTCATGGTGTCCTCACAGTGCGCTTACCCGGAGCTGGGTTGCAACGACTATCAGTGGCGTGCCGGTGGGTGCCGCGATCGCCTGGCTGCTCTGAACCAGCAGCGGCTGTCCATTGGAGGTGACACGGGTGGTGCCGCTCACCCACTGTGCGGTTACGCAGGGACCATTGGCGGTCGGGGGCGGCGGCAGGGTGCAACCGGCTATCACGTAGGGAGAGCTCATCAGCACCGTGGGCTGGCCACTCACCATCACGCGCGGATTGGGTGCCGTCGGAGTCGCCTGTCCTGCATGTGAACAGACTACCTGGGCACCGACATGGAGCAGAAAACCGGCCATTTTTTTCTCCTTATGTGACGACCAGTGCGCCGTTGTTGATGGTTACCGTCGGCCCGGTCATGACGAGACTGGCCCCCTTGCCGTTCTGGATATAGATCCCGGTGTCGTTGACGATGATCGATGCGCCAGTGGTGCTCTTCAGCATCAGGCCTCCGGTTGGTCCCGGGATGTCGGAGATCATGAAGCTGTTTTGCAGCCCCGTTTGCAGCAGGATGTTGGGGCTGGCCGGGTTGCCGGCCAGCGCCAGTGAGGGGACCTCCGCCGCCGAGCCGTACCAGGCTCCGCTCCAGATCGGATAGTCGGCATCGCCCTGTTCAAACTCCACCCAGACACCGGCGCCGATCTGCGGAATCATGTACGCCCCCATCTGTTTTCCGGAGGCGGGGAAGCAGGGCATGGCCCAGGAGGTCGGCGCCAGTCCGGCTACATCGGGAACCTGCACCTGCAGCCGTCCGATCTGCATGGGGTCGATGTTGTTGATCACCGTTCCCCGGTATTTGCCAAAAAATTTCTGATCTTCGCTCATACCGGCACCTTCGGGGTTATGGAGACCAGCCCGTTGCGGGTCAGGGTAAAGCTCTGCTTGAACTCCCCCTGCTTCATGGTGCTGGTTACCTTGCTGACGAAATACAATCCATCGTAGGCCGCTCCCACCCCTCTCACCGCAACCAGCCGGCGTGCTTTCAACAGCCGTCCGTAACGGAGGACATTCAGCGAGCCCTGACCCTCCACTGCATCGGCAGAGCGGGATGCCACCGCGACACCCCGGGAGAGCGCCTGAATGGGCGACAGCTTCGCGGTATCTTTCAGCACCGTCACGTTGGTAACCGGTGCGGAGATAACCCCCAGCGGTGGCTGCAGCGGGTTTATCTTCGGCACTGGCAGCGGGATGGGAATCTTGCTCAGCTGATTCTGGATCAGCACCACCGGCAGGGTAGTGTTGGCGGTATCGAAACTGAAGCTCAGTGACTCCACATTGGTGTGCGCATCCATATCCACATTCAGCGCGGGCTGCGGTGGACCCACCTTGATCTCGGGCCCCCAGTACGCCGTGTTCAACCCCGGTTTGGGACCCGCATCGACGTAGAACACATAGCCTGCCTGTTCCGCCAGATATCGGAGATAGCGCAGATCGGTACCCTTGTGGGCGGGAATGCGCTCGGTGGGTATGGGCACATCGGTAAACAGGCTGGGCACTATCAGCGGAATCATGCCAAAGGCGGAATATTTGGAGATGATCAGCGCGACCCGCGCCTCCACCGGCATCGGATAGGGGATGCCGCTGAAGTCGTTCAGATCCATCGCCCGGCTGAGATCCTCTCCTATTACTGTCAGGGTGGACTGGCCCGGCTTGCTTCCGGGGGCGACCTGGTTGCGGGTCATGACGCCATCCATCAGCACTTGGGGAGTGCCATTCACGGTGACCACAATAATCACCCGCAGCAACGGTGTCTGGCCCGCCGCGATCAGAAAGATGGTCTGCAGCGGCGAGCGGTTGCTCATGGTAAAGGTCAACTGAAAGCCGCTCGCCTGACCGGTGCTGTTGGTCACCTCCACACTGACCAGCGCATCGATGACCGAACGGGGAACCGGCACCGGGACCACCGGCCCCACCAGCAGGGTGAGATGGATCCCCTTATGCATCCTTTACCCCCGGAACACCTTCGGGCAGCGTAATGCGCAACCGGCGCCCGATGGTTTCGGTCAGCTCATCCGGGTGCATCGCTCCGTTGGCATCGCAAATCTGCCAGAACTGCTCCGGATCCCCCAGGTAGTGAGCGGCGATATTGTCCAGCCGTTCACCCTCTGTCACCACATGCTCCTGCAGCAGTTCGAAGGCCTCCATCTGCGGCACAAAACGGCGGGCAAGATAGATAACGGTTGTGCCGTCGTCCCGTTCCAGTTTTCTGGTGCCGATGCCGTGGTAACGGCTGGTGGCGGGAAACTGTGTAGTGCTCAGCGGACCGGCCTGAAACAGCTTCTGCAATGGATCTTTCATGATATGCCCTCGATACCGAATGTGTTCAGGGAAGCGCTCTGATTCCTGGCTGCCAACTGCTCCTTGTTCTGCAGATAGGCCATGAACAGGCTGCCGCCCTTGTGGTTGAAACCAAGGTCATTCACGTTCAGCACCCGCATGGTCAGATTGACCTTGGCGCGGATGGGGTTGAGTGACGGATCAAACGCCTCTTCGGTAATGGAAAAATCACTCAGGCGTACCGGCAGAACCCGGTTTTTGCTCCACACAAACAGCGTCAGTGGCGCCTCCATGGGGGCGATCTCCAGCGTGCCGGCGTTTGCCAGCGTGTTGTTGGACTGCAGCTGACCGCTGCCGGGAAAAATGATCATCTCCAGCGCAGCGAGCTGGGGGTGCAGACCAAACTGCAGGATATTCCGGTTTTGATCCGGAAACTCCAGTTGATCCGCCGCATCGATCTCCGCTTCCAGTTTGATGGTCTCCACCGGCGGCCCCTTCAGCCGCAACGCCTCCGACCGATCACCACCCTCGCCATCGACGCCCTGCACCTGCAGCGTGCGCGTCAACGTGTTCGGGTTGTACTGCAGTGCAATGACTCGCTGCACCGCGCCGTTGGCGGGATTGATCAGCACAATGCCACCTTTTAAAAGTTTGGGAGAATTGGGAAAGGTGGTCATATTAATTTTGCCTGCTTGTCAATTTGTAATTGCCATATTGACGAGTGCTATAGACAGCGTGGAAAATTGCGATGTGGTTCCAAGTAGGGAGTGAATTAGTCATCGTGTATTTCTCGGGTTATCCAACTTGACTATTTTTCTATCCTTAAATGTGTTATAGCTGTGGCCAAAATTGACTGGGTGGCCCAGCAGTTCGGTTTTAATATCACGTGCGGTGTACGATACAATTGTCATTTTCGCCTCTCTGCTTCTGGAAAGGCGCGGTTGATGATCTCGGCGGGACAGCCACCCAGCACATCTATGGTTTCCACACGGGCAGGAATTTCTTCTGCATAGCTTTCAGTCACAGTACGTGTGCGTTCCAGAATAATGGCAGCACGACGTAGCCTTTCATAGACTAGCTCAGTGCGTTCCTGAGAGGTTCGCATATGCTTCAGTTGGCGGATAATCTCTTTTGTTCGGTGTGGTGCTTCTTTTTCCTCCGCCAGAAAACGTTCAGTTGCGTATTTTGCTTGGGCCGGACCTTCTATCTCCTGCATGGTGCCTTCAGGAGTAAGTTTCGTGAGAGTATAAAGTTCACCAAGACCACTGGGACTGACGTTTCCCCGAGTGCAAGTTTGGTTTTCACCCACCTCACGGCGACAGATCGCTTGTACCTCAGCAAGAGCAGTTGCAGCGCGTTGGCGCGACAGCTCGATATTACCTTCAAATCGTCTGCCTGGCTCCATAGGCCCCTCGGGTGAGGTAAATCCACGTATGCTTGATACGCGGAAACCATTCCGCAAGTCATCGGTTAAGGCAGCTAAATTAGCGTTGCTGAGGCGATGATTAATGCGCGGCAAGGCATAATCAAAATAGATATAGCGGGTTGTTGTCTCGTGGCGCGGTACTCGACGCGAGCGCTGCACTTGATGGGCAGGGATGTCACGTTCCAGTTGGCATTCATACCTATAGTTTTCTACCAGAATTTCCTTTTGAGGCTTGCATCCCGGTGGTTCAGTAGAGGATGTTCCAAGTGTATAGGTAATGTTAATACCGCCTTGCAAGCCACCGAGTGGATTTTCACCTATGCGTTGGTTTCTTATGCCACCAAATACACCAATCCGCCCTCCTGGTATGTGTGTTTCCACACCGACCCGGCCACCTGCTCCAGTCACGCGGCCTTCGGTATCCACCGTTGTTTCCCCCCTGAGAGAGAGACGCCAACGTCCAACCCGAAGTTCTGCTTCGCTGTAAGGGGTAAAGCGTAGTTGACTGATAGCCTGATCGATGTTGCCTCTTGACGTTACGCTATTGATAATAAGCCTAATTGCCTGTTCGGGTACATTGGCCCCTGCACGAAAGCGACCTTCCGTTCGGTTCGTACACCATTCAATCTCCATCCATATGCGCTGGCGATCAATACCCGGCTGTAAGCGCGCAAACGGTGAACGACCGCTACCTGGCTGTCGGGAAATCCAGCGATGTCGAGTGATACGATAGCGTTGTCCGTTGTCAAGATAGACACGCTTGATATCCTCTTTATCTGTGGTTTCCACGCGGGTTATCTGGTAGTTGCGAGGTTGCGGTACAGTTTCATAAATACTGAGTGGAAATAACTCTAAGCGTCGAGGCCCGACGGATGGAGTGGCTCTCTCCTGACGGTTCAGGCTGATGGGTATCGGTGTTAATGCAGGTAATGCAGATGTCCCGCAGATAACTGCGTCAGCAGCAGCATTTGCTTCGGATTCGGCTGGATCATTAGCGTTCGAAATATGTAGTCCGGACTGCTGCATACTGGTAATGTTTGACTGTTGAATGGTGTGCGCTAACTCGTGTGCCAGCAAGTGTTGTCCCTTGGTTGTACCTAGCCTGTATTGTCCTGGTGCAAAGACCAAGTGGTTTCCCACCGTATAGGCTAGGGCATTCACCTGCTGGGCGGACTTTTCTGCCAGCATATCTGTATGCACTCGCACCTTGGAAAAATCGTGTTGAAAACCTCGTTCCATGAATGACCGAGTGGTCAAATCCAAGGGGTGACCTGGCATGCGCAGAACGTTGTATATGCTGGAGGGGGGCTGCCTGAATTCCTGCCGGGAATATGCTGCACAATGACGTTGTAGTTGACCTGCGCGTGATGGCATAGAGTTCTGTTTAACAGGTTTTGATCGAGTTATCCTGGATGGTTCCATAATAAATCTATTCCTAAGTGCTCCGCGTTATGTGGCTTCTTTTATTTATTGCTTCGACATCAGCATGAGGGTTCCAGCGTACAGATGCGGCCGTGAAGCAGTCCGTAAGGCATGTTCGTGCACTCTGCCTCCAGTTCCAATGGAACGCTACTCGTATCATTTGCGTACTTTTGTTGTAGGTGTCTGTTTTCATTAGTACAGCTATTGCATTCCTGATCCGCAATTTCTTGGTTATGGCGAATGTAGTTATACGGAAACTTATTTCGAGTTATTGGAAAATAATTTGTTATTTCAATTTTCTGAGTGGCGTTTGATTTAATCACGACAGATACCTCTGTACACCGAGTGAGCAGTCTTCTGGCTGAGTTGAGTCAGGCTGCTGCTAGTCAGTTGAATGTCATTTGTTGATATGTGCGATAGAGCGATGCTTTGAGAAAAAGCAGGTGAAAGTCCACCATCCATGATTAATTTGGTCAGCTCGGCTTTTACGTTAGATGACAAAAAGTGGTATTGATCGGTTGCGACATTTACGCCGTTCAATACCAAATGCTCAATATGCAGGTTGATCTTCATGCCACCACTCCCTTTGGCCCTTGCCAGCGGAAGTCCGACTCCTTGGCCGGGCGTTGCAGTTTTCCGAATTCGGTTTTTGTGGCGTTCAGCAGCAGCTCCATTGTTACGGGTGTGTCTCTCCGGGCGGCGAGAAAGGCGGCGTTGAGTGCGACGTTGTGGATGTTTCCGCCGGTGAGGTTGAAGCGGGCCAAGCGGTTGAAGTCGACGCTTTCGTCAATGGGGGTGGCGGGGGTGAATACCTTGCTCCAGATCTGTTTTCGTTCCTCGATGCCGGGAAAGGGGAAGTCGACAATGAAACGCAGGCGGCGGACGAAGGCTTTGTCCAGCGCGCTTTTTATGTTGGTTGCCAGGATCGCCAGCCCCCGGTAGTTTTCCATTCTTTGCAGCAGGTAGTTTATTTCGATGTTGGCGTAGCGGTCGTGGCTGTCCTTGACTTCGCTGCGTTTTCCAAACAGGGCGTCGGCTTCGTCGAAGAACAGGATGGCGCCGCTCTCTTCTGCGCGGTCGAAAAGTTTGCGCAGATTTTTTTCTGTTTCGCCGATATATTTGCTCACCACCGCCGACAGATCGATGCGGTAGAGATCCAGTTTCAGTGCGTTGGCAATCACCTCGGCCGCCATGGTTTTTCCGGTGCCGCTTTCACCGGCGAACAGGGCGCTGATTCCCAGTCCGCGGTTCATCTGCCGGCGGAATCCCCACTCTTCGTAGACCCGGTTGCGCTGGGCGACCTGATCGGTGATCTGCCGGAGCAGGTTTTTCTGTTCCGGAGGCAGGACCAGCAGGTCCCAGTGGGCTCTGGCATCGATTCTTTGCGCCAGTTGCTCCATGCCGGCGCGGGCGGTGATTCGGCACTCCTGCCAGAGCGTTTCGGTCAGGGGTTGGCCGGATCTGTTCAGGGCGGTTTCAGCCAGCCGTCTGATCTCTGTCTGGCTGAAGGAGAACTGTTCGGCCAGCTGCTGTGGGAGGTTGCCCGCCTGGTTCTGCAGCGCTTCGATCCAGAGCTGCTCCTGTTCCTCGGGTGTCGGTTTGTTCACCTCGATGGAAAAGCGTTCGCCGATGGTCTCTGTACGGGCATCTTCCAGATCGATAAACAGTACGCCGTTGCTGCGCTCTGCAAAGCGTTTCAGCCGCTTTTTTTCACTGCCGGCAGCGCTGTTCACGTCGATATAGAGGGCCAGTGGCATGAGCAGGGATTCGCGCTGCCAGAGCCGGGTAAAGGTTTCGAAGTCGCCGGTTTGGGCGGGCAGGCTGTCGAGCTCCATGGCGTGCAGGTTCACCCCCGATGCGGATGCGGTCCGTTCGGCGATCAGGCGTTTGCTGAGGGTGTCGTGTCCCAGCAGCTCGATGACGGGGGCCCGCTGCTGGCCATTCGAGCGGCTCAACTGTTCCAGGATGCTGTCCACCACCTGTTGCTGGGAGGGGGGGAGTGGTTCATCTGTAGCGGGTATGGCCAGCGGATCGAGTAGCGGGGTGAGGCGGTCATCCACATAGTTGAGCCCCTTGAGATAGTTGAGGATGCGCTCGTCGATGCCGAGGGCGGCGTGGGTCAGCGGCTGCGCTCCGGGCTGATTGATCTCCAGCAGCCGCCAGTGACGCAGCGGGGCGTGGGGTGACAGGGCGTTCCAGTCGGGGTCGTCGAACAGGGAGAAGGCCAGTGCGAAGGTGGGCCAGGGTCTGGCCGGATCGTCCTGTGCCCTGGCGCAGAGTGCAGGGATGCGGGTGTCCAGCTCCATGGCGGCGCAGAGGGCCAGCAGCTGTTGTTCAAAGCGCGACAGGCCCAGCCGTTGGGCCAGGATGATCAGCGCGGGTGGCGGTTCGTTTTTTTCCATCTTTTCGATCGCCTGCGCTGCCTGTTCAAGTTCGCTGTCGATCGGTGCCGGCAGCTGCCTGGCGGCGGGTTGTGGTTTGTCCTGTTTGCGTCTGAACCATCCATGCCCGGATTCGGTCTCCGGCTGCGGGGAACTGCTGTCCTCCGCCCGGGCAGGCGCCAGCTGTTGCAGTTTGAGGCGCAGCCACTTCAGCAGCGCTGCCAGGTGCTGCTCGTTGTTTTTCATCCACTCCGACTGTTCGCTCATTCGATGATCACCTCCATGGCGCTGTCAAAGGCCGGAGGGGTGATGCTGCGGTCTATCAGCAGGCTGTCGATACCGTCCACACGCAGCCGTATGAGGTGGTTCCCCACCGGGGCGTCTTCGATAACGAAGGAGAGCGTGTTGGTCTGGACGGGGTGATCCGCCGCCAGCACCTCCCGCTCCCCCAACAGCAGCGCTGCCCGCTGTTCAGGCCGCACCTGTGGTTTGCAGGTGAGGGTCAGAGTGATGCTGCCTGCCCCGTCGCGGGGGATCGGGTTGGGGGGATCGATGGCCACGATAGCGGGGGCAAGGGCGAGGGGGAGGGAGTTGGTGGTTCTGTCCTGCTCGCCGGTCTTGCTGATCCTCACCGCAACGGAGTAGAACCCCACCATCCAGGTGGCCGGGTTGTTCGGGATCGATACGGTTATGCGCTTGTCGGTACCCCCGGGCAGCGCCGGGATGTCGAACGGATCAGCAATACGGGGGTGGGTAAAGCGGACCGTTACCGTGTCGCCATTCAGGTGCTGGCCGATCAGGGTCAGCGTGTCCTCCAGCAGGGTGCTGGGTTGTTGATCGGGAGGAGCGATAGCGGAGAGGGCCGGAAAGGGGGGGATCAGATCGGCCCGGGCGGAGACCCCCTGATCCTCTTCGCCACGTTTCAGGACCGGCAGGGGCGTTTTTGCCGGTTGGCTGCTTTCGATCAACACTACGGATACTTCATAACCGGTGGAGAGACGATACTCCGACTGAAAACTGGTCCACAGTTTTGACATATCGTCCACCGACAGAGTGTCAGGGGTGATGCGTACCCGCTCTATCTGGTTGTGGAGATCGGTGTCAGGCAGGGCGGCCTGAATCTCCGCTCTCCCCAGCACCGGGTGATCGTGCAGGGTGCTCATGGAGCGGCCCATCAGACGATGGCCGTAGATGTCATCATTGTTCCGGCCATAGGCGGTGACCAGATATTTCAGCACCAGCGCCAGCGGCGGCATTCCGCTCTCGCCGTTCTTGATCTGGCCGGGCATGGGCGAGTTGCTGAACGCGGTATCGACTGAGGTGCTGTAGAGAAAAAGATTGAGCTGGTTGGCGTCGTTCCCGCTTCGCGCCACGGCCAGCGGCTGGGTGGTGACGGTGGTGTCCAGCAGTTCGGGATCCTCATGCGCGGCGCTGGTCAGCAGGTTACGCAGGGTTGAAGTCACAGCGGCGATGGCGGAGGGCGAACTCATCTCGAACCTCCCCCTTCGCGCTGTTTCAGGTACTCATCCAGCGTCATTACCCCGGTGGGTTTTTGCGGTTGAGGTTTCTGGCGGGGCGTTTCCGTCTGAACGGCGCGTACCTCCACCCGGCCGATGGTGACATTGACAACGGGTTCCGGTTGCGCCTTTTTTTCCTGCGCAAACTGTTTGAAGCGGGTCTCCAGTTCGGACAGCCACGAGGGGGGTTCCAGAGTGCTGTGCATGGTGCTGTCTTGTGGGAAAGTACCGGAGCTCTCTTCCTGCCGATCCCGGTTCGGCTTTCCGGCAGGTGTCAACTCCGCTGCGCTGGTGTCGTTCTGTTGCGTGGGATTCTGTTCAGCCTGCATGGCATCCGGTTGCCCGTTTTTCCTGCCATCCAGATCCCCCGCCAGCCGCTGAAGGGTTGCCTGGATACGGGGAGTGAGATTCTCCCCGACAGGTTGCCGGGTATCCGATTGAAATGGCCTGTCTTCTGGCGGCTTGTCCTCACGGGTCGCTGTCTCTCTAGGGGGTGTTTTTCCCGCCATTCCTGTTTCAGGCGGACGGGTTTGATCAACCACCCACGGCTCGATCGGCATGCTGCTGTGCGGCGGTGGCTCAATCTGCGGCTGTCGGGAAAACCGGGATGGCTGCTGTTGATGGAGATCATCTTGTGCAGAAAACGGTTCCCGTTCCGGTGGAGCAGGGGGGCTGGAGTTCTCCCTGCCTCGGGTCAGCGCCGGGGCGCGGTTTTTCTCCACTGTTGCCTCCGGGGAGAAATCTTCCTGCGGCACAACATCCGCTTCCGGCGGGTTTGCTGTTTCCCCAGAAAAGGGCGACGCCGCGCCGTCATGGTCCGGTTCAAACAGCGCCGGCGTCCGGGGCTGTACGGTGTCGCATCGATCCAGATGCCGGTCGACCAGGCTGGTGAAAAAAGGGTTCATTGGTTTACCATCCCCAGATAGAGCTGCCGCCGCAGGGGGGAGAGATTGAGAATCTCGCTCTCGGTCCAGCCGTAGGCAGTCGCCAGACGATGGATGGTGCGGAGGGTTCGTTCTGCCCAGCTGTTGATCTCGGCCCACAAAAAGGTTGCGATATCGAACAGCACCTCCCACTGGCGCGAGCACTCCGGGCAGACCAGTCCGGTGCGGATCCCGGCCTGGGGGTCCAGCTTTTCAATCTGCTGACTCAAGGCATCGAGCGCGTGTGAAGGGAGCCTGGAAAAATCACACTCTTTTCCGGCACGGGTGATGGAATCGATGCACTGTTCCAGCAGCGTCGCGCCACTGTCGCTGTTTTCCTGCAGGGCTGCAGATATCGCCGCGGCAACATCCCGGCTGCCGGGCAGATGGAAGCGCAGCCGGTACCCCTCCACCTCCAGAGTGAACTCCTGTGCCGGTTCAAAGGTGCCGATGGTTTGCAGGCGCAGATCGGTGGTGCTCCCTTCCCACTCTACTCTCTCTCCGCACTGGGGGCACTGGGCGGTATTGAGAAGCCGGGTCCCGAACATCCACTCCCGCAGCTGCAACAGACGCGCATCCCGCTCGCCGATACTCAGTTTTTCTGCCGCCTCCGGGTCCAGCTCCGGGGAGGCGGCGGTGATGAGAATCAGCGCCCGTTCCAGGATTGGTTGGTTCAATCCGCGCTCCCATGCGTTGAGCAGCTCCGTCGCACTGAGCGGTCTCATGGATTACCCTTCCGGCTCAGTGAATTCAGGCTCGCTGGGTTCCGCGACCTCGTAGTCGCGCTCCCACCCTTCGTTCTCCAGTTTCAGGGTCTGAATGGCAACGGCATTGGCGCTTGCGTCCAGCTCCGGCAGTGCCTGGTATTCGGATACCCAGCAGCGATAGACCCGGTAGGCGATGGCCAGCTGACCGGCTTCGTTGTAGACTTCGATGATCACATCCTTGCGAAAATCTTTCAGTGATACCTCTGCCCCCAGGCCGGAGCCGAAGTTCCAGATCTTGTTGGCCCATTTTTCGAACTCGGTATCGTGGGTGACTCCGCGCTCCAGGGTAATGGCTTCATACTTGGTCTGCCCCGGTGATTTTCGCGAGCTGCTGGGGTCGCCGCCCTCCCGGTGTTCCACCAGTTCCGTGGTGCGTTTTAGGGCGCCGATCTTGCTTACTCCCGCGACATATTTGCCATCCCATTTGATGCGAAACTTGAAATTCTTGTACGGGTCGAATCGCTGTGGATTAACGGTAAACTGTGCCATTGTTAGCTCCTTTAAACTTCAAGTTCGCCAGCGATCTGCTGAAGTTTGATGATGACGAATTCCGCGGGCTTGAGGGGTGCAAATCCCACCACGATGTTGACGATGCCACGGTCGATATCGTTTTGCGTGGTGGTCTCCTTGTCGCACTTGACGAAGTAGGCTTCGCGGGGGGTTGTTCCCTGGAATGCGCCCTGGCGAAACAGGTTGTGCATGAAGGCACTGACGTTGAGCCGGATCTGTGCCCACAGCGGTTCGTCGTTTGGCTCGAATACCACCCATTTGGTGCCGCGGAACAGGCTCTCTTCGATATAAAGTGCGGTTCTCCTGACCGGAATATACTTCCATTCATCGGCGAGAATATCCGCCCCTCTCAGGGTGCGGGAACCCCATGCGATTCTTCCGATCACCGGAAAGCTGCGCAGGCAGTTGATGCCCAGCGGGTTCAGTTCGCCATTCTCCGCATCGGTCAACATTACCGACAGTCCCTGCGCGCCCTTGAGGGTGGCTTCCATCCCGGCAGGGGCTTTCCAGACGCCACGCTGGGTGTCGGTGCGGGAGAAGATCCCGGCGATGGTGCCGCAGGGTGCAAACTCCTCCAGCTGACCGTCGCGCAATGGATTGGGCTGCTTTATTCTGGGAAAGAAAAGGGCGGCATTTTTGCTTCGGGTCCCCACATGATCGGTGCCCGAGTCGGTGAATTTTTCAACCGCTTTTGTTTTGCTGGTCCAGTCGCTGGGGGAGTCCACCAGCAGCATGGCGCGGCGTTTTTCACAATAGGCTGCCGCATCGGCCACCAGGCTGACATCCACATCGCGGTTGGCTTTGCCGGCGGTGTCCTTGTAGGGCGGGATGCAGAGAATGTTGAACAGATCTGCCTGCTCCAGGGCGTAGAGCCCCTTCTTGTCTTTCTCGGCGTCGGTCGGGGTGAAGTCGTCGGCCTTGGTCAGCGCCTGACCATCGGTGGCCTTGTCCGTATCCGCCACCGTATATTTTCCGTCTGCTGGCCGCGCCGCCGGATCCGGCAGGGTCTTGACCTGGACCAGATCGGAGTTGTTCTCCAGCACCTTGTCCAGCTGGCGCGGTCCCTCCACTACCGTGACGTTCAGGTAGATTTCACGTGCGCCGGTTTTGAGATCCTCGATGGTGATGTTGAACAGGTCGGTGACCTCCACCCCCTGTCTTGCAGCAACTTCGGTGGTGGCGCCATCATCATGGGTTACCTCTGCCTGAAGATGGTTTCCCCAGGCGCCTGGGGAGGCGGCTTCCAGTACTGTGTTGTCCACCGAAAGTTTGGCTGTCGAGGTTTCATCACCTGCATTGAACAGCCGGACGATTATCGCTTGCATGCCACCGTTGCGGTAGAAGTCACGTACGGCGAAACTCATGCTGCTGTTCAGGTCCAGTCCGCCAAACAGACGCTCGTAATCCGCATAGCTGTTGATGGTCGTGGCCTCGTTCACCGGCCCGCGTTTGGCGCGCCCGATAAAGGCGGTTATCGATGTGGCGACACCCGTGATGGTTCTTACACCACTGGGGATCTCCTCTATATATACACCGGGGTATGATATTTGAGCTGGCATATTGTTTGTCCCTGATCTGTTGGTTGATTGATGTGGAGTTAACTATCCGAGAACGCCGATACCATACTGAGATAATAGGTTAAGAGGCCCCGGGTGGTTAGGATTCTTTTGCAAAACAATGGTACTTTTTTGCAGGAGAAATATTCTGAAAAATATCCTGCTTCGACCGCCGGGAAAAAGGGCACTCCGTTTGCAGGGTACCCCTTTTTCCTGAATGGTTTACGGCGTTGGTGGAGGAGTGTGACTGATCCCCACCAGTTCCACATCCAGCCTTCGCGATCCGTACAGGCCGTAGCCGTTGGTTACCCTGGGGCTGGCATGGATCTCGAAAGCAAAGGCGCAGAACTGTTTGCCTGTCGGCAACCAGGCTCCTGCTGTTGCCTGCAGCTCGGCGGTAACGTAGTCCTCCAGATCGGGATTAACTCCGTTGGCGGTGCCAAACAGGGTGTCGCCATCGGTTGCTTCGTTGTAGGTCACGGAGAGGGGTTGTACCGGCGCCACCACGTCATGGACTGCCACGGGTGTTGCCGATCCGCGCAGGACATTCAGCCAGTATGACTGGACGAAACCGCCCGCCTGTTGAACCCGGAATTTGATGGTCAGCGGGGTGTTGGCAGCGGGCAGCTCGAACAGGGCGCACTCGGTGGCGGGTTCTCCCCCCATGGTGATGCCCTTGATATCCCCTGTGATGCGACGATTGTCCAGATAGAGCCGAATGGAATCCTCCGCTCCCGCCACCTTGTTTCCATCCTTGTCGTAACCGTCGATACGGAACTCCACCGTACGCGGATCCTCTTCCGGAGCGTAGAGCAGGTTTTCATAGTAGGCGCTGCTCAACTGAATCTTGCGGGTGCGTTTGGCAATGATCCAGCCGGGGTCCTGCTCGATATTGAGGTAGTAGGGAACCGTCCGGGGCGGGCCGCCATCCACCCGCATCGGGACAGTGGTGAACGGGCCGACCAGAGTCCCGTGGTAGTCCGGTGTGCCGATATCGGAAATCTTGATATGCCGGTAGGCCTGCTCTACAAACGACCACATTCCAGCGGGACGCCGGAAGCGAATGGTGTAGAACTTTACCTGCGGCTGATCGATAAAACAGGCAAACAGATCCAGATAGCCGCGCCAGGCACCGCGGGTGATCCGGGGTCCGGCAGGGTTGGTAGCGGTGATCCGGCCTTCTGTGTCAAAGGTGTTACCCACGCCCGTTAGCGTCCAGATGTTGCCGATACTCTGAATGGCGCGCCCCCCCTGACAGGCTGTGGGCCCGGGCTGGATGGCGTCGGCGGGAACGCAAAGGTTGATCCGTTTGAAATTGGGGACGTTGGCATGGAGTGCGGTTTCGAACAGGAAATCCGGGCCGTCGCCGATCCCGCTGACGATCTGCACAATGAGATCAGGTCGCAGCTCGGTGGCCAGTGAACTGCTTCCGGAGGGGACATCCTCGAACTCTTCGGCAATATCTTCCAGCGTCCGGCTGAACCGGAAGATGTAGTTGCCCTGTTCGTCGGTAACCGCCAGCCCCAGTATCTGGCGGTCGCCGGTTCCCGTATAGGCGCCGCCGCCCAGCTCGCTTGCGGTACGGTCATACTCGATGAATCGCAGCAGCAGCCCGGGTTGATCCTCAACCTTGCAGCGCAGTTTGAACTTGTCCTTGAACTTCAGCAAATCCGGCAGATACGGTCGGGTACCGGCTGGCCAGGTTGCCTGTGACAGTGCGGATTTGACGGGCAGGGCGGCCGCCTTGCGCGCCGTTATCCGTTCAATGGATTGCTCCGTATCGGGGAGCTCCATTCCCAGCGGGATCATCATCGGCCGGAAGGCAAACGGATCCGGCTCCGGATCAGGTATCGGTGGACGTTTTTCAAACTCCCGGATCCGTTCCGGATACAACTTCTCCAGCGCCTCCCGGATGGAGGCGTGTTTCAGCACCTCTTTCAGCTGGCGTGGCGTATCGATAACGATGTGGCGGGGAAAGCAGGGATTGTAGAGACAGAATCCGGAGTAGCTGCGCACCTTGCCATACACCACATATTCCGATGCCGACTCTATTGTGGAACAGGTCAGAATCAGATCGTTATAATCCTCGTCCGGTCCTGAGTCATTGGAAAAAATATCGAACAGCACTTGCCCACCGGATCGGAATGGTGTGCCAAGCCTCTCATCCGATACCTGCCATGATGCACCTTTCCCTTTGGGGAGATGCTGGATGGTAATGGTCCACTGTGTGCCGGTAATATTAACCGGGGGCGTTGTTGTTTCGCCGGCATACGTGCCGTCGGCCCCGTCACTTCCCTGAATAACAAAGCGCTGCTTGTAGCTGGCGCTCTTGCTTTTTACGCTGACTGTAAAGTTGCCCTGCATTGTAATCGGCATGACGAAAAACCTCTCTGTGTACTGTTTTATTAGCGGAATAACCTGCTGTGCGGAGCAGGGCTTTTCCCGCGCGAACATGATCAGAATAGTTCTACAAAGAATCTGATGTAATCATCTATTTATAGCGTAAGCATAGGTCAGGGTGTCGTCGGGTGGTTAGGATTGTTTTGCAAATCAGCAGCAGTTTTTTGCGTGGTTTGTTGCCGTAACAGGCGCATGTTCATAATGCGGCAGGATGACAACCAGGTTTTCCAAAGTGCTACTGTGTTTTCAGGTTATCTGATTAAGTGACATAGGAAACAGTAGCTCCCCTTTCAGTGGCAGGTGAGGGGATATCCAAAAGCAGGATCGAACTGCCCATTGTCAGAATTATTGGGTGAGAAAAATAGTGATGGGCAGACCAAAATCAACGCTAGGACTGTTATGTCTCTTCCTCTTCCGACAGTTCCCCACCACAGAAATGAGAATGTGTTTGGGTGTGGTATCCCATTTGAGTCTCCTATTTCTTATTTGTATTAACACACAATTGGATGGAGGGTGCTTGCCAAGTCCACAGAGGGAGGGGTAACAGTGAGTACCAAATAGCTCCAGAGGACAGCCAAAAAAACGGCATTTTTTTACCATTGCGCTGCGCTTAATTGTGGCATGAACAAATGCAGCGTTATCTTGCCGCCGGGGCATGGTGATAGAAAGACGAATGCTCGATGCGCTTGTTTATCTGGTTTTGAAAAACAGCTTTAAGATGGACGGAAGTTCTCTGAGGCTATCTCCTGGACCAGCTCCAGGATGACCACCACTTCCATATCTGAACCCGATTTTCATTATCGGAAGAAACAAGGGTTACACAATCTGCTTTGGTTGTGGTGTCGCCAAACAAGCTGGCAACCCGTACTTGTTTGCCAATACCGGTATTGCAATTGGCAATGATTTTATTTTCTGTCCATGTATTAACAGCACACTTTTCGCCGTTAATTCCGGCATGGACAGCTGTGTTGGAGTGTTCCGCATTTAAATAGCTGTTAAAACCCGATCCGTATATGGTGATGGTATTATTATCACAATCAATGGCGTCAATAGTAACTTTTGGTTTGATCGTCAGGTGTACTGGAGTACTGCTCAAAATATTTTTGGAATAATTTCCTTGTTTGATAACAGTAAGCTGGTAACTACCTGGTTCCAGTCCGGCAGTGGTGGAAAGGAGTACTTCCATATGGGTTGGAGATACATAAATTGGCGAAAGATCTATGATTGTTCCATTGATGCCCGTTAACCGGGCCCATGAGTGGTTTGGGGATCCTTTGATATTGCTGCTTGTAACTGAGTCATCAATAAAGCCAGAGCCAAGTATTATCAACGGGGTAGCAGAGTCTATGGTAATGCTTGCCTCATTTATTTCATTGATATCCGGAGCACTGCTGTTATCCGGATAGGGGGCTGCGTTTTTATAGGATACTTCATTTTGTTGTTTATGCTGATGGCTGGCAGAGCTTAGCTTACTATTTGGGTTTATGTTTAGAGTGTGACAATGCAGGCAGTTTCTGAAATCGGCTTCAGTGGGTTCCGGAGTAAATTGAAAACTACCCCCGGAAGGTTTCGAAAAATCCTGTGTCCAGTTCAGCAGATGGCAGGTTACGCATTTGTGTTTTCCATCGGGGGATTTTTCGGGGTAGGGAGATGCGGAATGTTCAGCAATGGGGGTGTCAACTCGAAGGTGGTGTCGATCAGGTAAGTAACTTGAGTCAGCAGGAACAACGGCATTAGCTGGATTACCATGACATTTCAGGCAGTCGATGGATGTCATTTTTTCCAGTTCGCTAATTGATATACCGGGATGTTGGTTTGTCAGAGGGGGAGGAAGGCTCGCCCATGCCGGAAAATTTGTAAACGCTGTCAGTATCACAAGCAAACATTGGAAAGTAATTTTTGGCATAATTTGACATTTCCTGGGGCAAAGATTGTTATTGCTGGCGGCCCCATTCTTATTGGATGCTGCTACTGTTGTTTTTTTTCTTGTTTCGGGTCTTTCCTGTAGTTTAAAGACCCGCTTAGACTATATATTAAATTTATATGATTTTCAACTTCTAAATTATTTGGTGTACTTGGTGGTGCCCAACACGGACAGCATCGTGTTGTTTGGTTTGTGTGGCCATTCTGCTAAGCTCAGTTATCGCAGAAACCAAACAATACTCCAGTTCCAGTCTGGAGGTTAAGCACGACGATATATCGAATTCAAGGCTTCATTAATGTTCCGGAAAACAAGCAGCGGGAAAACCCAGGCCCCGGAGGGGGTCGAAATAATCGAAAAGCGGATCGGGTATGACGGATTCTTTCGTCTGTACAACTATCGCCTGTGCCATCGTCTCTTTGCCGGTGGCTGGACGCCGGTGATCTCCCGTGAGCTGTTCGAGCGCGGCCATGCGGTGGCGGTGCTGCCCTACGATCCTCGCAGTGACATGGTGGTACTGGTGGAGCAGTTTCGAATCGGTGCGCTGGAGGCAGAGGGCGGCCCCTGGCTGCTGGAGTGTGTGGCAGGGATGATCGAGCAGGGGGAGGGTGCCCGGGAGGTGGCTCATCGGGAGGCGATGGAAGAGGCCGGCTGTGAGCTGATGGAGCTGGAGTTTATCTGCCAATATCTGGTCAGTCCCGGTGGCACCTCGGAGCAGATCACTCTCTACTGTGGCAGGGTGGATGCCAACGGTGCCGGTGGTATTCACGGCCTAGTCGAGGAGCATGAGGATATCCGGGTAACGCCGGTTCCTTTCGACCGCGCCATGGAGCTGCTGCAGGAGGGGCGCATCAACTCCGCTGCCCCGATTATTGCCCTGCAGTGGTTGGCGATGAACCGGGAGCCGCTGCGCGCCAGATGGGGGCAGTCAGGGTGAAGTTCAGTTTCCTCCACGCCGCCGACATCCACCTGGACAGCCCGCTGCGGGGGCTGGAGCGTTACGAAGGTGCTCCCGCTGCAGAGATTCGTAGCGCCACCCGCCAGGCGTTCGACAACCTAGTTACCTTGGCCATCGATGAAGCGGTGGATTTTGTGTTGCTGGCGGGAGACCTTTACGACGGTGACTGGAAGGACTACAACACCGGCCTCTACTTCGTGGCACGCATGGCGCGGCTGCGGGATGCCGGGATTCGGGTATTTGTCATTTCCGGAAATCATGATGCGGCGAGCCAGATCACCCGACAGCTGCAGTTGCCGGACAACGTGACAATGTTTGCCACTGACCGCCCTGAAACGGCCGTCATCGACGAGTTGAATGTTGCCATCCACGGGCAGGGTTTTCCCACCCGCGAAGTGACCGAGGATCTGTCGCAGAACTATCCCCAAGGTGACCCACAGCGTTTCAACATCGGCCTGCTGCACACCTCACTGGATGGCAAACCGGGTCACGAACCCTATGCACCCTGCAGCGTTGACGGGTTGCGCTCCAAGGGGTACCAGTACTGGGCGCTGGGTCATGTTCACAAACGTGAAGTGATCAGCGACGAGCCGTGGATTCTGTTTCCCGGCAATATTCAGGGACGCCACATCCGCGAGACCGGCGCCAGGGGTTGTACCCTGGCAAGCGTGGAGAACGGTGAGGTCATCCGGCTGGAGCAGCGGGATATCGACGTGCTGCGCTGGTCGCTCTGTTCCGTCGATATCAGCGGCTGCGAGCGTATGGATGCCCTGTATGAACGGGTGCAGACAGCGTTCCGGCAGGCACTCGATGCAGCCGGGGGAAGGCCGGTTGCCACACGCCTGCTGCTTCAGGGCGAGAGCATCATGCACTCGAAACTGCATGCCGAGCCGCGGCAGTGGGCCCAGGAGTTCCGTGCCATGGCGACAGGACTCGGTGGCGCCGGACTCTGGCTGGAGAAGCTCTCCCTGCAGACCCGCTCTCCGGTTGATGCCACCCAGGTTCAGGCAAGAGAAGACGCCCTGGGCGGTCTGCTGCGGGCAATCCGGGAGATGGAGCTGAACGAGGCGGACAGCGCAAAAGTCGCCCAACCGCTCTCCGCGCTGCGCCAGAAACTGCCGGTGGAACTGCTGAGCGGCGAGGAGCGCTTTGACCCCACCAGCAAGCAGCAACTGGAGATGACGCTTGAAGATGTCAAGGAACTGCTGGTAACCCGATTGCTGGCAACACCCGGTTCATAGGATATACTACCTCTTGCATTGAGAACGGGGGGATATCAGGGCACTCTGTTTCAACTCATCGTCCCGGCAGAACGGGATGGAATTACTACTATCTGGAATCAACAAACTCGACCATGAATATTGAAGACGAAATCAAACAGCAGCTTGCAGAAAACCCGATTATTCTCTATATGAAGGGCACCCCTGATGAACCCTATTGCGGTTTCTCAGCCAAGGCTGCCACTTTGCTGAAATCCACCGGGGTGGGTTTTGCCTATGTTAACGTCATCGAATCTCCCGCCATCTTTCAGAATCTTCCATCGGTTTCCAACTGGCCGACCTATCCGCAGCTGTTTATCAAGGGTGAAGTGATTGGTGGCAGCGATATCGTGGAAGAGATGCTGGAGAACGGCGAGCTTCTTCCCATGCTTCAGCAGGCGGCATCCGAGGCCGGGTAACACAGATGAACAAAGAAGAAGTAGCCAGAAAAATCACTGAGCTTTGCCCCGATGCTGTTGTCAAGGTGCGGGGTGAGAACTGTCATTTTGAGGTGCACGTGGTCAGTGAGTTTTTCCAGGGAAAAAACAGCCTGCAGCGCCAGCAACCCATTCTGGCGCTGTTCAAGGAGGAGCTCTCCAGCGGGAAGTTACATGCCCTCTCCATCAAGGCCAGGCTTCCCGGAGAGTAACGTTCGACAACGCCGCTCGACCGTTTACCACGGAGTACCGGGAAGAGGACAGAGTTCGGGAGTTATCTTCCTGCTCTCCGTGGTGAACAGTTCCCTTTCCGTCTCTGCCAGAACAGACACCCTCCGGTAATGGAGCTGCGCGAACTCAATCTCATCGCGTTCGGGCCGTTTACCGATCGTACCCTGCGGTTCGAGCAGAGTCCGGGCGGGCTGTATATCATCTACGGCCCGAACGAGGCCGGCAAAAGCTCATCCCTGCGCGCCCTGAAGGCGCTGCTGTTTGGTGTTCCCACCCGTACCACCGACAACTTCATCCACGCCCACGGTGACCTGCGCATCGGCGGTTGCCTGCGTGACAGTAACGGCCGGGAGCTGCATTTCGTACGCCGCAAGGGGTACAAGAACACCCTGCTCACCCCGGAGGGCGAGCCACTCGATGATACGGTGCTGAACCCCTTTCTGGGTGGCGTCACCGCGGAGCTGTTCGGGAGTCTGTTTGCAATCGATCACGAGGAACTGGTCAGGGGGGGGCGGGAGATTCTGGCGCAGAAAGGGGAGGTGGGGCAGGCGCTGTTTACCGCCTCACTGGGGAGTCCGGTGGTGCATGAGGTGCTGGAGCAGCTGGACAGCGAGGCGGATGTCCTGTTCCGGCCGCGCGGTTCGACGCAGATCATCAACAGTGCGCTGGCGGAGTACCAGCAGCTCAACCGCTCCATCCGCGAGGTTACCCTCTCCTCCCGGGAGTGGGAAGAGCATCGTCAGGCGCTTGAACAGGCCACCCGCCAACTGGATCAGCTGCAAACCGAGCTGATAGAGACCCGTACCGAGATAGCCCGCCTGGAGCGTATCCGGCGCGTGCTTCCCAAACTGGCGCGGCGTAGTGAGCTGTTGCAAAGGCTTGAGGGGTTCTCCGGCATCGTGCTCCTCCCCGGCGACTTTGGCGAACGCCGCCGCAACACTATCACTGAGCTGGAACAGGCGTGGGTGCTGGAGCGGCAGGCGTTGGCACGCCTCGACAAGCTTCAGCAACAGCTGGCAGAGATCGATGTGCAGGAGGCGGTTCTCGCCCGGACGGAGAGCATCGACCAGCTTCACCAGCGGCTGGAGAGCTACCGCAAGGCACAGCAGGAGCTCCCGCACTGTCAGGCGCAACGGGAGCAGTTGCTAATCGATGCCCACTCCCTGCTGGCCGAAGTGCGTCCGGATCTCTCCCTGGCCGGGCTGGAAAGCGTGCGCCCGGTGCTCAGCCAACGGATCAGGATCACCACTCTGGGCAGTGAACGGCAGGCGCTGATGAAGGAGCTCGCCCAGGCCGAACAGACCCGCAACAGCCTGGCCATGCGTCTGGAGCAGACCCGCCACCTGCTCAAGCAGCTGCCACCGGCAGAGCCGGTGGATGCGCTGGTCCGCGCCGTGGCTGCGGCCAGAAAGGCGGGTGATATCGACAGTGCGGTGAATGCTGTTCGGGACGAGATCAAGGTACTGGAAAAGGGGTGCCACACAGCGCGCAAACGACTCTCCCTTCCGCAGATGGAGCTGGCGGAGACTGCCATGCTCGGCGTCCCGGTACGGGAGACGGTGGAGCGGTTTGAACAGGAGCTGACTGCCCAGGAGCAGCGCGAACAGCAGCTCCGCGAGAAACAGGAACAGCTCGCCGACAGCCAGCGGGAGCTGGCGGCCCGGCTCGAAGAGATCCGGCAGAGCGGCGCTCCCCCCACCGAACAGGCGCTCGCAGAAGCGCGTTCCCGGCGGGAGAGGATCTGGCGGCTGGTGCGCCGTCAGTGGCTCGACGGAGAAGAGATCCAGTCCGAACTGCAGGACCTTGATGAGCAGAAAACGCTCCCCGAGATCTACGAATCCCGGGTACAGAGCGCAGACGAAATTGCCGACCGGCTGCGCCGTGAAGCAGAGCGTGTCCACAAACAGGCAAACCTGCAGGCGCGGCGGAAAGAGCAGCAGCAACAGATGGAACTGCTCCAGCAGCAACGGAACGAACTCGCCCGGCAGAGGGAAGAGTCCCGTCAGCAGTGGCTGGCTCAGTGGCAAAGCAGTGGAGTTACTCCGCTGTCACCAAGAGAGATGCGCGCCTGGCTGGAGCGGCTGGAAAAACTCCAGGATGAGATCCGGCGGCTCGACGAACTGCATGGAAAACTGGCGCAAGCAGAGAGCGTTCGCAATGGTCACCTCCAGGCCGTGATCAAACAGCTCCAGTCACCGGCCGATCCTGCCCTGCCGCTGGATGAGCTGCTCCAGATCGCCGAGCAGCAGATTGCCGAAACAGAAACACGGCAGCGCCGCCGCCAGCAACTTCAGGCAGAGATCGCCACACTGGAACAGGAACTGGAGCAGGCCGTCTCCCGCCACACCTCGGTATCCGCCGAACTGGAACAGTGGAAAAACAGCTGGGCCGCTGCCGTGGAAACGGTGGGCCTGGGAGCAGATGCACTACCGGCGGAAGCGATCGACATGGTGGAAAAGATCCGCACCGTATTCGAAAAACAGAGCGAGGCGGAAAAACTGCAGGTGTGCCTGCAGCAACTAAAACAGGAGATAGCCGCATTCTCCCGGCAGGCGCAGAGCGTCATTCAGCAGGTTGCCAGCGGGGCCGAACAGCTGCCGGTTGAACAGGCGGTACAGCAGCTCTCCTCCCTGCTACGAGAGAACCAGACCAGAGACTCCCTGCAGCGCCAGCTCCAACACCAGATCCAGCAGCTGCAGCAGGAGATCGGCACCGTGCAGGCAACCGTTGAAGCGATGACATCACGCCTGCAAACCCTGTTCAGCGAAGCCCAGTGCAGCGCCACCGGAACGGAGCGCGAACAGCAGGAGCAGCTGGAGCTCGCCGAGCAGCGTTCCACAGAGTATCAGCAGATCAAAAACGAAATCAGCGCACTGGAGCGGGAGATCACCGCAACCGAGGGGATGACCGTAACAGAGCTTGAGCAGGAGGCGGAAGGGATCGATGCCGACACCATTCCTGGCCGTCTGCAGATGCTGGAGCAGAAAATAGCGGAACAGCTTGAACCGAAAAGAACCGGGCTGGTGGAGACAAAAATCCGCGAAGAGAAAATTCTGGAACAGATGGATGGCAGCGACAGAGCCACACAGCTTGCCGAACAGTCACAAGGCATCCTGGCACAGATCCGCAACGATGCCGAGCGCTACACCCGCCTCAAGATGGCTGCCCATATCCTGCGCGAACAGATCGAACGCTACCGCGACGAAAACCAGGGGCCGCTGGTAGCGCGGGCCAGCGAACATTTCGCAGCCCTGACCCAGGGATCATTCAAGGCCCTGCGCACCCGCTTTTTCGACAAGGATGAACCTGAACTGACAGGAATCCGCAACGACGGCAGTATCGTTCGTGTCGCCGGAATGAGCTCGGGAACCCGCGACCAACTCTACCTCGCGCTGCGCCTGGCATCACTGGAAAGACAGATCAACAACTCGGAACCCATGCCCTTCATCGTCGACGACATCCTCATCCACTTCGACGACCAGCGCTCCCGCACCACCCTCTCCCTCCTGGCCAAACTGGCCGAAAAAACACAGGTCATTCTCTTTACCCACCACCTGCGCGTGGTGGAACAGGCTAAAAAATTGGAAAGTGGTAACGTGGTTGTGCAGGAGTTATAGACTATAAATCGCACTCCAGTGCGCAAACTGCGTTGAACAAAACAGCGCGCCATTAGTTAATTTGGCTGAAAATTGGGCAAAGTGTCCTTCTGCCACTGGCTCCTTGCACCGGCTTGAACAATGGTTGACATGGGCGCCTTGTTGGCCCACAATACTGCGCCTTGTGTGTCTGGAGGGGTTCCCGAGTGGCCAAAGGGATCAGACTGTAAATCTGACGGCTCCGCCTTCGGAGGTTCGAATCCTCCCCCCTCCACCAGCTTCAAACGGTGTAATGGACAGGCCGCTGGTTTGTACAACGAGATTGCGCGGGTGTAGTTCAATGGTAGAACCTCAGCCTTCCAAGCTGATGGTGTGGGTTCGATTCCCATCACCCGCTCCAATGTAGTAGACGGGTAGTTGGGGTGCTGGTGTTTGCGATGCCCATATAGCTCAGCGGTAGAGCACTTCCTTGGTAAGGAAGAGGTCACCGGTTCAAGTCCGGTTATGGGCTCCATATGCTCAAATGCTTTATATATCGGTTGTTTAATGTTTGGTTTTAGTTGAATTGGAGGAGAACTTCCAGTGTCTAAGGAAAAATTTGAACGTACCAAGCCGCACGTAAACGTCGGCACCATCGGCCACGTTGACCACGGCAAGACAACGCTGACGGCGGCGCTGACGAAGGTAATGGCGGAGAAGCACGGTGGCG
>Ga0256839_1000324_pt1 | contig 61084 bp, 49 predicted proteins | sample 354166metaG_FD_185968 | JGI IMG/M metagenome (GOLD analysis project Ga0256839, IMG submission 185968) | Hydrothermal vent microbial communities from Mid Atlantic Ridge, Atlantic Ocean - 354-166 | ecosystem: Environmental > Aquatic > Marine > Hydrothermal vents | place: Atlantic Ocean: Mid...
GTTGTTGTAGCTCAAGCATTTGTAAAATCTTATCCATAAAAAGCCTTCAGTTATTTAGTCCCAATATTCTACCTTTTCATGGCTTATTTAGTACTTTTTTAGTAAAATACACCTCTTAATAAACGCCCCAAAGGACACAATTTATGTCACAAGTAAATCAACCCATAGAAGATTTAGATGAAGTTTTAAAAAATCACAAATTATCAAAAGATGAATATCAAGATATTTTACGTATTTTAGATGGTCGTCATCCAAATTTAGTAGAGATAGGTATTTTCTCTGCTATGTGGTCTGAACACTGTTCTTACAAGTCAAGTACAAAGTACCTTAGAGGTTTTCCTACGACGGCACCATGGGTTATACAAGGGCCTGGGGAAAATGCAGGGGTTATTGACATTGGTGATGGTATGGCAGCTGTGTTTAAGATGGAGTCACATAACCACCCTTCATTTATAGAGCCTTTTCAAGGGGCTGCTACGGGTGTAGGTGGCATACTTCGTGACATCTTTACTATGGGTGCTAGACCTGTGGCAAACATGAATGCTTTACGTTTTGGTACAGTCAAAGGTGACTCTGAGACTGCAAAGTACCAAAGACACCTTGTGCGTGGTGTGGTAGATGGTATTGGAAGCTATGGTAACTGTATGGGTGTACCTACTATCGGTGGTGAAGTAAGTTTTGATGAGTCTTACAATGGAAACATCTTAGTCAATGCCTTTTCATTAGGGCTTGTAAAAACAGATGAAATCTTCTTAGGTGTAGCTTCAGGAGTGGGTAACCCTGTTATGTATGTAGGGTCTAAAACGGGTCGTGATGGGCTAGGTGGAGCGGTGATGAGTTCTGACTCATTTACCGAAGAGTCAAAATCACTTCGTCCCACGGTACAAGTGGGTGACCCATTTACAGAAAAATTGCTTCTTGAAGCGTGTTTGGAACTCTTTAAAACTGACCTTATTGTAGGTATACAAGACATGGGAGCAGCAGGACTTACCTCTTCAGCCTTTGAAATGGCAGGTAAAACAGGAGCAGGGCTCATCATGCACCTAGATAAAGTACCAGCTCGTGAAGAGGGTATGACACCGTATGACTTTATGCTCTCGGAGTCTCAAGAGCGTATGCTAATCTGTGCCAAACAAGGAAGCGAGCAAGCTATCATCGACATCTTTGAAAAATGGGGTCTAGATGTTGCTGTTATTGGTGAGGTAACTGACACTGCACGTATGGAGCTTATGTGGCACGGTGAAAAATGTGCCGACATGCCCATAGCTCCTGTGAGCGAAGAAGCTCCAGTACTTGACAGACCTGTAGCACGTCCAAAGTACTTGGACGTTGTCAATGCAAAAACAGTAGACAGTTTTGATGCCGTACCCGATCAAGAAGCTTATGAGATACTGCTTTCAAACCTAGAAGTTTCAGACAAAGCATGGGTCTACAACCAGTATGACTCTATGGTGCAAACAAATACTACCAAGCACCCAGGGAGTTTAGATGCGTCATCTATACGTGTAAAGCAAAACGGTAAAGCACTTGCAATGAGTGCAGATTGTAATCCTCGATACTGCTACATCGACCCACATAAGGGTGCAGCACTCGCAGTGGTTGAGTCGGGACGTAATGTCGCCATGAGTGGTGCTAGACCACTTTCTATTACAGATTGTCTAAACTTTGGTAATCCAGAAAATCCTGAAGTGATGTGGCAGTTTGCCCAGTCATGCGAAGGCATAAAAGAGGCATGTTTAGCTCTTAATACCCCTGTTGTTTCAGGAAATGTATCGTTATATAACGAAACAAATGGTGTTTCTGTATTTCCCACACCTGCTATTGCGATGGTAGGACTGAATGATGATGAGACAAAAGTATTGCCTTCTAGCTTTCAAGAGGAAGGCTCTCAAATACTTCTTGTAGGTGATACCACAGGGGAGTTTGGCGGTTCATTGTATATTAAAGCACTTCATGTAGAAACAGCAGGAAGCTTAGCCGAGATTGACTATAAAAAAGAGCTTGCTCTTTGGGAGCTAGTGATAGAAGCCAACAAAAAAGGTTTCTTGAAGTCTGCTAAAGATGTCAACGTAGGTGGTATCGCTATAGCACTCTCTAAGATGGCAGCAGTCTCAGGCATGGGTGTTTCAGCCTATGTAAATTTAAAGGCAAGTAGAGACATTTTTGATGAGTCACAAAGTAGAGCCTTACTAGAAGTTGATAACAAACATATGGTAACTATGGTAGCTATGGCAAAAGAGTTCGATTTAGAGATAGCAGTTATTGGAGCTGTGGGCGGAAATGATGTCAAAATCAATGATTTATCACTGCCACTAGATAAGGTAAAAGATATTTATTTTAACACTTTTGCAAGAACTATAGAACAAGATATATAATATAATGTGTTATACTCTACAAAATATGTAATTTATTGCATATTTTGTGATAATGACACCAAACTAAAAGGAGAGTAATTATGCCATCACTATTTTTAAGACTATTTAGTGCTGTTAGAAACTCTCTGTTGGTCACGATAAAAGCATGTCACTGTAACTGTTACTTTAAACTTAAAACAAGACTTGCATTGCTTTTAAACCACTACATTCCAAGATGCCCTTTTTACTGTACCTACTTTGCATTTAGACGTACAGGTGTACATCCTCCTTTGACACTCTTTTCAAAATAATATCTATTAACACCACTCTATAAATATATATATTACAAATGCATGATGCATTTGTCAGATTTTAAAGGATGACGTATGTCAAAAAAATATATCGTAGGATTCCCACGTATTGGAGAACAAAGAGAACTTAAAAAAGTACTAGAACTTTACTGGGCAAATAAAACAGATTTTAACGAGGTAGAACAAGTAGCCTCAACATTAAAGCAGAGACATTGGAAATATCAAAAAGATACAGGGATAGATTTTATAGCATCAAATGACTTTTCATTGTATGATAATATGCTAGATACGGCTGTGATGTTAGGGGCTATTCCCAAACGTTTTGAGGGTCTTAAAAATCAAGAACTTTACTTTTCTATGGCACGGGGAAACAAAGATGCTGTAGCTATGGAGATGACAAAGTGGTTTAATACAAACTACCACTACATCGTACCAGAACTTTCACTAGAAGATAGCTATTATCTCAATGCTACAAAGGTTATCGATGAATACAAAGAGGCTAAAGCATTAGGGATTACAACAAAGATTAACCTTATTGGACCTATAACTTTTTTGGGACTTTCAAAAAGAGTAGATAGGGGAGATACCTACGAGCTATTTAGAAAAATCTTACCTGTATATGAAGCACTGTTGGAAGAGATAGCAAGACTTGATAGCCATATTACGGTACAGATAGATGAGCCAATTTTTGTGAAGGGTGTAGAGCCAAAGGTTTTAAGTCTTATAAAGCCTTGTTATGATACATTGTGCGCTGTTTCTAATAACATTAATATCATTGTAAGTACTTACTTTGAACACTCAAATGAAGCCACAAAAGTGCTGGTGCATACACCTGTATGGGGAATTGGTCTTGACTTTTTGTATGGTGAGAAAAATGTAGAGAGTTTAGCGCTTATACAACAAAGCAACAAGAGACTCATCGCTGGTGTGGTAGATGGCAGAAACATTTGGAAAGATGATATAGTTAAAACGACACAACTTTTAGAGAAAATTGCTAGTACAGTTTCAAAAGTAAATATGATTGTTTCTAGTTCTTGCTCACTGCTTCATACCCCTTTTAGTCTCAAATATGAAGAGAAAATGGATGTTGAGATTAAAAATTGGCTCTCTTATGCGGTTGAAAAGCTCGATGAAGTAGCACTTGTTTCTAAACTTTTTTTTGATGGTGAAGTAACATTAAACGATGAAGAAATAGAAGCTTTATCACGTAATAAACAGGCAAATATAAGTAGAGCTAACTCTAAACGCATACATAATACAACGGTACAAAATAGAGTTGCTAACTTTACAAAATTAGTACGAGATGGTGAGTATGAAGAACGTATTAAAATTCAAAAAGCCTTACTTGGCTATAAAGATTTGGCGACAACAACTATAGGCTCTTTTCCTCAAACACCAGAAGTAAGAAAAGCAAGAGCAGACTTCAAAAAGTCACTTATATCAAAAGAGACGTATGAACGTGAAATGAAAAACTATATGGATGACTGTATAGCATTTCAAGAAGAGTGTGGACTTGAAATACTTGTACATGGAGAGCCAGAGCGTAATGACATGGTGGAGTACTTTGGAGAACAGTTGGATGGCTATGGCTTTTCACAAAATGGTTGGGTACAGAGTTATGGTAGTCGTTGTGTGAAGCCCCCTTTCATTTATGGTGACATTAGCCGTCCTAAACCTATGACTGTGGAGTGGATGACCTATGCACAGTCTAAAACAGACAAAATTATGAAAGGGATGCTCACGGGACCAGTAACCATACTTAACTGGTCATTTGTACGTGATGATATGCCTAGAGGAGATGTCTCTAAGCAAATTGCAATAGCTCTTAGTGATGAGATAGATGACTTGCAAAAAGCAGGTATACAGATGATACAAGTAGATGAAGCAGCTTTTAAAGAGGGCTATCCCTTAAGAGCAGAAAACATTTCAGAGTATGAAAGCTGGGCAGTAAGAGACTTTAAAATTTCTGTAAGTACTGCAAACAAAGAGACACAAATACATACACATATGTGTTACTCTGAGTTTAATGATATCATACGTACCATTGAAGCGATGGATGCAGATGTGATTTCTATAGAAACGGCACGTTCAGGAAATGAATTACTCAAAATCTTTAAAGACGTAGGGTACAAGCAAGAAGTAGGACCAGGTGTCTATGATATTCATTCTCCACGTATTCCCTCAGTTGAAGAGATAGTAAAACAGATTAAGTTACTTTTAGAAGTCTTACCAAAAGAGCAGTTGTGGATAAACCCAGATTGTGGACTCAAAACACGTAAGTGGGAAGAGGTAAAGCCTAGTCTTATCCATATGGTTGAAGCAGTAAAACAAGTAAGAGCCTCATTCAAATAATTTTTAGGAGGCGTTTATAAAACGCCTCTTGTAAAGTCATTTTTAGCTATAATTACGTTGAAAATTATTTGGGATGGAGTATGCATGAGAGCATTACTAAGTGTGAGTGACAAAGCTGGTATTATAGAGTTTGCAAAAGGTTTAGAGCATCAAGGTTGGGACATCATCTCAACAGGCGGAACCTATAAGACGTTACATGAAGCAGGTGTCAAGGTCATAGAGATAGACGAAGTCACTAAGTTTCCAGAGTGTTTTGAAGGGCGTGTAAAAACACTAAATCCTTACGTCCATGGAGGTATACTTCATAAACGTGGTGACACTGCTCATGTAGCTCAAGCCAAAGAACTTGGTGTAGAAGGTATAGACCTTGTATGTGTAAACCTTTACCCTTTTAAAGAGACCATAGAAAGAACAGAAGATTTTGATGAAATCATCGAAAACATCGACATAGGTGGCCCAACAATGGTACGCTCAGCTGCAAAAAACTTCAATGACGTACTTATAGTCACGAATGTTAGGGACTATGAAGATGTACTTACTGCATTACAGACTGACAAAAATACGCTTGAGTTTAGACGTTCTCTCATGATAAAAGCTTTTGAGCATACGGCTGCTTATGACAGCATGATAGCAAACTACATGAATGGTAGATTTAACGATGGTTTTGGTGAGTACCAATTTATCACAGGTAAAAAGTCTTTTCAAACACGTTATGGAGAAAATCCTCATCAAAAAGGTGCACTTTATGAGTTTGATTCACATTTCTCAGATAACTTCAAACAACTCAAAGGTGAAGCATCGTTCAACAACATTAACGATGTCAACGGAGCACTCAAGATGGCATCTAGTTTTGGTGATGAAAATGCAGTGTGCATCGTAAAACATGGAAACCCTTGTGGTTTTGCACTTCGTGATAATTTACTAGATGCATACGTAGAAGCACTCAAGTGTGACCCAGTCTCTGCCTTTGGTGGTGTCGTAGCAGTAAACGGCATAGTAGATGCCCCACTGGCTGAAAAGATGAACGAAATCTTTTTAGAAGTAGTCATGGCTGCAGACTTTACTCCTGAAGCCTTAGAAGTGTTTAGCAAGAAAAAACGTCTGAAACTTTTCTCTCAAGGTGGCACTAAACTCGTCATGGCTAAAGACTCACATGACTTCAAGCATGTAGATGGTGGATTTGTCTACCAAAATGCTGACTGCATCTGTGACAACGAAGTACATAACGCTAAAAAACAGTCTACACTCGCAGCCTCAGAGCAAGAGATGAAAGACTTAGAGATAGCATGGAAAGTAGCAGGACTTACCAAGTCAAACTGTGTAGTCTACGTCAAAGACTCGGCTATGGTAGCTGTAGGTATGGGTATGACAAGCCGTGTGGACGCTGCACAGTGTGCCTTGAAAAAAGCAAAAGAGATGGGCTTAGATGTGAGTGGTGCAGCTATGGCATCTGAAGCCTTTTTCCCCTTTAGAGACAGCATAGATGCAGCAGCTAAGGCTGGCATAAAAGCCATCATAGAACCAGGTGGAAGCATAAGAGACGACGAAGTCATTGAAGCTGCCAATGAACATGGTATTTCGCTTTACTTTACAACAGTTAGGCATTTTTTACATTAAAAATTTTTAGTGCACAGATTAGTTTTGACAATTATTTGACTATACTATAGTATAATTATGGGATATAGTCAATTAGAATAGTATCAATAGACTAAAGCTATTTTTTTATACAAAGGAGTAAAATCTTTATATGATTTTATTAATAACGATTTTTATATTTTCGACAGTATTTATTATTTTTCTTATGAAATATGCAGAAAAAATAGGACTTGTTGATATACCAAATGAACGAAGTATGCATGATAAATCTATAGCTAGAGGTGCGGGACTTGCTTTTGTTTCATCTGTATTTCTTACATTATTTCTATTTGACTTTGCCTATTTAATGAAATACTATTATATCTATTTAGCGATAGCTATAGTGTTTATTGCAGGTCTTTGGGATGATTACAGAAACATATCTCCAAAAATTAAATTTATATTTATATTTTTTTCATCTGTTTTGCTATACTTAAATGATATAGCTATTTTTGATGTTGGTACCTATTTTGGCTATGAGTTTGTGTTGCCTTCATGGTTTGTATTTCCTTTTACCTTTTTTGCTATAGCTGGCTATACCAATGCCCTGAATTTAATGGATGGTTTAGATGGACTTGCTTCTAGTATATCATTGGTAATATTTTTAGCTTTTTTAGCCATAGGTTTGGAGCATAATGATGAACTTCTTATTACACTCTCTTCATTTTTTATTGCTGCACTCGTAGCTTTTTTACTCTTTAATTGGAATCCTGCTAAAATATTTATGGGAGATAGTGGTTCACTGGCTTTAGGCATGGTTGTTGTTATTTTAAGTATTAAAGCCTTGGAATACATTACACCTGCCTCTGTCTTGTTTATTATAGCTCTACCTATACTTGATACTTTTATAGTAATGACCAGGCGTATACAACGAGGCATTTCTCCTTTTAAAGCAGACAAAAACCATATGCACCATTTTTTATATAATGTAAAAGGGGATGTGAAATATACGGTTATGATACTTGTTATGATGCAGATGGTATTTTCTCTTATCGGCTATCAAGTAAGTCAATCAAACAATATGATTTCTTTAGTGCTTTTTATGTTACTTTTTTATATTTATTTAAATTTATTTGACCAAAGATTGAAAAGACGTAAAAAGGAAAAAAAGTAGCTCAATATTTAAAGGCTATTTGGATATTATTCGGTTTAGTCTGTTAAAAAACTATGGTAAACAGAAAATTATTATTTTGGAGTATGAAATGATTTTATTAAATAAAAAATTAACTAAATTAATGTATAAAATTATATTTATTGCATTTTCTTTTTTATCGCTAGTTGATGCAAACCCTATAAGAATTATGCCACTTGGTGACTCTATTACTGAGGGAAATTTTTATCTTTCTGATCTAGATGATGTAAATATAAGTACCTATACCAGTGGGCTCATACCTGAGAATGATCAAATAGCCTATAGAGGTAATTTATGGACACTTTTCGTAAATGCAGGGTATAGTTTTAATGTAGATATTGATTTTGTAGGTACGAGAAGTAAAGGTAGTAATTATCATGCTGATTTTGATACTGATCATCAAGGATGGAGTGGTATTACCTCCGAGGGCATAAAAAATGGTATTTCTGCATGGCTAGATGCAGCACCAGCTGATATTATACTTTTTCATATAGGTACTAATGATCCAGGACAAGGCATACCTATTGGGTCGAATGATGATATAAATCAAAGTGCCAATACAAGTATTAATAATATTAAAAGTACACTCAATACAGTTTTTTTAAAAAATCCAAATACAAAAGTTTTATTAGCAAAGATTATCAAAAATAGTAGAGCTGAAGCGTGGGGTTATTCCACTGTAGATTTTAATACTGCACTTGAAGTGATGGTAAACGCTCACCCTTTCGCACAAAACATTATAATTGTAGATATGTATGGTGGAGCTGGGATGATCTATGAACCTTCAGGTATTGATATGCTCCCTAAACACTTAGAAGAAAATAATGCATATGACTATCATCCTGACAAAGACGGATTTTTAAAGGTGGCTCAAAAATGGTTTGATGCACTCATTGCATCTGATTGGTTACCTGTTCCACTCACAAATACCAATACAACATATGGAACAGAATTAATACAAGGTGGTAATAATGAAAATGGAATACTCGATGTAACAAGTTGGAGCGGTGTGGGTATGAGTTATAACAATTATGTTGGGATAAATACTTATCAAAATATAAACTACTTAAATTGTAACCCATTAGCAAATAATGGAGGAATATACCAAGCTATTGCAACACAAGTTGGTAAAACTTACCTTCTAAAAGCGACACTTTTGGGAAGTAACCACTATACAGATATCAATAACTATACTTTAGCAAGCTCATATATTTCTGTTGAAGATACCACACCTACACCAACAAGTTTAGTAAACTACGTGTCCAATTTTGTAACAGGAGATATACCTACAACAGTAGAGATTTCATTTACAGCTACTTCAAACACTACGTATATTGCATTAAGAGGAGATACTGCCTTTAAATATCCCAATTTGAGTATGATTTCAGTTAAAGAGATTTTAGCTGATACCACACCAAATGCAACAAATAATATTATCTCTCCTACCGCAGCATTAGGAACTATAAGAAGCACCATGGCAAATAATGGAGATGGTACCTATACTATCTCAAACCCAGAAGGAAATATTTCACCTTATGCATACTTAAGAGTATCACAAACAGGATACTCAGGAGATACTATAAGAGATTTGGTAGCAGGAGAGAACTTAACAGTAAAACTAAGAGTGAAGTCCACAACACCATTAGCCTATATCCGTTCAACCCAATTAAATATAAATGCAACATATATCACTACAGTAGATACATGGCAAAATATAGAACTGAATGTGACAGTAGATAATGCTGTAGATAACAGAGCATTTATTGCTTTTGCACTTCCTCACTATGTTACAGGTGAAGCATTAACAATTGACATGAACAGTGCTGAGATATTAGGGTCTCTTTGATCTTAAATAGATAAATTTATCTAATCTAAATAACATTATGCTAACAAATTTTGGCTATTATTCCAATAATTTTACTAACAATAAATAAAGGTAACAGATGATACAAAATAAAACAAACACGATTTTAGTATGGCTATTGCTTTCAATAATGATAACCTTCTCTTTAAATGCAGCATCCATCAAAATCATGCCACTAGGTGACTCTATCACAGAAGGTGGAGGAAACATCCCTGATAACCCAGAAAATAATACCAGTACATATGGTGGACTTATACAACCTGACGATCAGATTGGCTATAGAGGTAAACTTTATGATTATTTTGTAGGTGCAGGATATATAATGGGAACTAGTGATGGTGAATTAGATTTTGTAGGTTCTAAAAATACTGGAACTAACTATACAACCTCCTTTGATATGGATCATGAAGGGCACAGTGGATATACATCATTTCAAATTGCTGAAAACATAGATAGTTGGTTATCGGATCAGAGACCTGATATTGTTCTGCTTCATGTTGGCACAAACGATGGAGCACAAAGCATACCCATCGGCGATACCAATGCTACAGATCAAGATGCAAATACCACAGTCAATAATGTTAGAAAAATACTCACTTCAATATTTGCACACAATGCCAATAGCAAAGTTTTTTTAGCACGAATCATAGAAGCAAGACGTAATGATGCCCATACTCCTAACTGGACACAAAATGTTAATGATGCAGTTGAAGCTATGGTAGCTGAACATAATGATACAGCAAATATAGTGATTGTAAATATGCAAGATGGTGCAGATATTACTTATGACCCTTGTGGAACTACACAAGGAGATATGCAGCCATTCCAAGATATAAATGGTATATATTACTATGATTTTCATCCAAATTATAAGGGTTATGAAAAAATGGCCCAAAAATGGTTTGATGCACTCATTGCATCTGATTGGTTACCTAGTGTAGCTGCGGATACAACGCCACCTAGCATTACATTAGCAGGTGGATCAGTGACACTATATGTGGGTGATACATACATAGAACCTGGATATGATGCAACTGATACTAGTGATGGTGACATTAATAACAGTGTGGTTATAGGTGGAGATACTGTAGATACGAACAATATAGGAACATATACCATCACCTATGATGTCAATGATACAGCAGGGAATCCTGCAGAACAAAAAACAAGAACAGTGACTGTGATAGACGATATAACAGATAGTAATAGTGATTCTGATGGTAACGGGATTCCTGATGCTCAAGAAAAAGAGTGGTTTAATTATGACCATATTACAAAAACTGCGACTATAGCATCTAGCAGTGAAGTAAACTCTACACTTATGGTTGAAGAGCTAAATGTGATTCCCTCTGTAGAAGAGAGTAAGATTATACTAAAATATGAAGATAAAAATGCCTATGTATCTGCAAATGAAAATGCAGAGGTAGAAACAGGGTTTAGCAGTGACGCTACATTAAAAGTAGGCACTTTTTTTAAGGCAGGTACAGCATCAGTATTGAAAGAAGTCAACGAAAAAGTAATAATAGAAACCAAAACAAAACTCAACAAAGGAGAGAAAATAGTCATTGGTTAACAGGGCAGGTAAGAAGATATCTAATTTAAAGTATTTTTAATAAAACTAAAGTTAATATATTTTTATGAAAAGCTAAACTACATGAGAGTGTAGGGCGGTAAACTACGGATCTCATCTCACTATTGAGGCAGACAGCCGGGTAACTAATACATTGGTATAAGATATAAGTTGCTTGCTTCTCTATCACACTAATAGCATCATCTTCATTTTATACCTATGTCATTTTATATAGTAAAAAGGAACAAAACATGAACAACACACACGCAATTAAGTGGCAAAAACGCATAGGTGTATTTATCATTCTCTCTATGAGTATGGTACTTTCACTCAACGCTGCACCAACAAAGATAATGATGTTAGGTGACTCAATCACATCAGGTACAGGACCAAAACCTGACTTTCCAGACCAAAACCTAAGTACATATGTTTCAGATACGAATTCTTCTGATACAGATGCATATATTGCATTTGTAGATCAAATCGCCTACAGAGGTCAGCTATGGCTCAAGCTAAAAGAGGCAGGATATACTTTTGGTGCTGGTGACAATGATTTGGATTTTGTAGGTTTAAATACTAAAAACAGTAGTACTTTTGGAGATGAAAATCCAGGTTTTGATGAAGACCATGAAGGCTATGGAGGCATCACTTCAGGAGATCTATTAAATGGAAAAATAAATGATGCTGGTAATCCTGAAGGTAATATGACACGTATTTTAGAAGCAAATACACCAGATATAGTGCTACTTCACATTGGAACAAACGATGGTGCACAAGGTATACCAATGTCTGATACAGTAAGCAATGTAGAAGGAATACTCAATAAAATTTTTGAGTCCAACCCTGATGCTAAAGTGTTTGTAGCACGTATCATTGAAGCAAGACGAGCACATTACAATGCTGGCAACTGGATAACCAATGATTTAAATAATCTAGTCAAAGAAATGATTGATGCTCACTCTAAGAATGCAAATATAAAAATGGTAGATCTTAACTCTGGAGCAGGTATGATATATGACCCATGTGGAACTGAACTAGGGGATATGCAACCATACCATGATACCGGAACCATACCAGATAATATTTTTGAGATACTTGATTTTCATCCAAACGTAAATGGTTATGAAAAACTAGCAACTAAGTGGGCTGCTGATATAATTGATTCAGGATGGCTTACAGATGTTACACCACCAGTGATTGCGTTAATTGAAGGAGATAAAACAATTCAAGTAGGCGAGAGTTATGAAGATGCTGGGGCAACAGCCACAGACAATAAAGACGGAGATATTTCAGTTAATATTGTAGTAGATACAAGTGCCGTAGACACAAATACAGAAGGAAACTACACAGTCACCTATGATGTCAATGACTCAGCAGGAAACCAAGCAGAACAAGTCACTAGAAATGTTGAAGTAGTAGCGCAAGTAGAAGACACTACCCCACCAGAGATAGTACTAAATGGTGCTTCAACTATGACACTCACTGTAGGTGAGCCTTTTACAGATCCAGGAGCAACTGCATCTGATAATGTAGATGGCAATATCACAGAACACATTAGTGTATCTGGAGTAGTAAATGAAGATGCTCCAGGTGAGTATACTATAACATATACTGTAAAAGATGCTGCAGGAAACGAAGCCACTATTACTAGAGTGGTTACTGTAGAGAATGCACCTGTTCCTGTAGTTACAGATCCATCTTGGTTAAACTATGAAGAGAACAATAATATATATACTGCAACCATCACACCAGAAGGTAGCACTACTCAATCTACACTAAAGGTAAATGGTTTAACAGCAGTAAAAACGGGTAATGCTGATAATGTCTTGTTGTATCATGCATTTGGAGAGAATAAAGCATATGTAACTTCAAACAATCTTGCTCAAGTTACAACAGGATTTAACACGGATGACAGTACATTAAAGAGTGGTACTACCTTTAATGCAGGAACAACTGCTGAAATATCTAAGTTAGAGGATAAAGTTATTATTACTATTAATACAACGCTAAATAAAGATCAGTTTATGACTGTAGGAGGAAATTAAGATGAAATTACAACTAAAAACAATAATAGCATCAACAACAAGTATAGTACTTTTAAGTGCTTGTGGTGGAGGGGGTAGTGATCCTGTAATAGATGACACACCAGATGCAGTGACTAAAATAGTTTTATGTAGCACAGATACTATGACATCTTTAACAAAAGATGATGTCATTACTGCACTTGAAGATACAACAGAAGTAAAAGTTATACATGCAGAAGATGGTACAAAAGAAGCTTGTGTCGTATCTGGTGATGCAGAACTTAATTAAATGTTTATATGGAATTTGTCTAAAAGACTATGAATGATTAGCACCCAGTAGGAAGATAAATGAACCAAAAAATAGTCTATATTGCACGTTTTATACCACATTATCATGTACCTTTGTGGAAGGAACTTTCTAAAAAATTTAGAGAGAATGATGACACATTTTATCTACTATCAGTCAAAGAACCTCCAAAGGAGGGTAGAACTGGGGTAGATGGAAAGATTATAGACAATCACTATTTTTATGAAAAAGATATAGAACAATATATTGGATCTTTTTGCCTTTATTGGCAAATGGGTGTTCTCTCAATATTAGAAGAGATAAAACCAGATAAAATCATTATGCCTGGACATGTAGGCAATGCGACTTCTTGGCGTATATGTCAAAAATATGACAAGGTTTTGACTTGGCAATGTGGCTATGAATACCATAGTGCAAAGATTAAAGATTTTTTACAAAAAAAATATTTAAATTCTTTTATCCATCATTTAGCCTATCATACTTATGCAAAAAACTTCACTATGCGTTACGGTATACCAGAAAAGAATATTACAGTCATGCATAACACTATTGATCAAGGTCAATTAAAACTAGCACCTATTGAAGAATCAAGAGAGTTTTTAAAAAACAATTATGATATTTCACTAGATGCTAAGGTATTACTCTATGTTGGCACTATTCTTAAAGAAAAAAAACTAGATGTTCTTGTCGATATGATAGACTATTTAGACGATACATTTACGTTGATTATTGTGGGGGACGGACCTTATAAAAAAGAGTTAGAAAAGAAAGAAAGTAAAAACCTCGTTTTTACTGGAAATCAACTTGAAGACAAACATCATTTTTTTATCTCAGCAGATATATTTTTTATGCCCGGTACAGGTGGATTGGCATTAAATGAAGCGATGTTTTATGGTAATATACTCTTTTCAGCATTAGGTGATGGAAGTGCTGAAGATTTGGTTATTGAGGATTTTAACGGAAAAAGAATTGATAATCTTGATGCTAAGGCACTCGCTAAAGCTGTGAAAGAGATATATGAAAATGACAAGATCAAAGTCTTTAAAGAAAATGCTATACAATTAAAAGACAAATTTTCTTTTAAAGAATTTACAAATACTATTGTGAATACAGTAAGTAATATATAAATGATAAGAAAAATGATTGTCTCTTTGAGAGATTGGTATTTGGTCAATGTAAAATGGAAAAATTACTCCTTTGGAGAGAATTTTCATGCAGGAAGAAATGTGATTATGTGGGCAAAATCACATATTATTATAGGAAATAATTGTTATATTGGGAGAAATACTCAGATTGAATGTAATGCAACCATAGGTAATGATGTGCTTATTGCAAATAATGTTGCATTTGTAGGAAGATATGATCATCACTATAAGCAAGTAGGTGTTTCTATTAGAAATTCCTCTCAAGTACGACAGAATGATTATAACTGGTTAGAGTTAAACAAAGAAGTTCATGTTGGTGATGATGTTTGGGTAGGATATGGTGCTATTGTTCTAAGTGGTGTGAAAATAGCAAATGGATGTATTATTTCAGCAGGAGCAGTTGTAACAAAAGATACTACACCTTATGCCATATATGCAGGAGTTCCAGCAAAGCATGTGGCTAATAGGTTCGATTCTGATGAGGACTTAGTTAAACATATAAAGCAATTAAATATTAAATAGAGGAAAAAAATGAAAATAATGGATTATAATGTTTTTGTTGATGAGTTAGAAACACTTGATATTGCTGATAAAAAAGTTATTAATACCATCAATCCCCATTCTTATATCACTGCAAATAGTGATGGAATGTTTAAAGAGGCGTTGAATGACTCTGATTTACTTATTCCTGATGGAAGTGGTATAGTGCTTGCTGCTAAAATGATTAATAAAAAAACGATTAATAAAATTGCAGGTGCAGATTTGCATACATTTTTACTAAGTAAAATGAATGAAGAGGGTGGAAAAGTATTCTATATGGGTAGTTCTCAAAATACCTTAGATAAAATAGAAGAAAAAATAAAAAATGAATATCCAAATATAACTGTCCAAAGTTATTCTCCACCATTTAAACCAGAGTTTACACAGGAAGAAGATACTGTTATAGTAAATTTAATCAATGATTTTAAACCAAATATCTTATTTGTAGGTATGACTGCACCTAAACAGGAAAAATGGTTACATCAGCATAAAGATAATCTACACTTTAATGTCGCAAGTTCTATAGGAGCTGTATTTGATTTTTATGCAGGTACAGTAAAACGTCCATCACAAATCTGGGTCAATCTACACTTAGAATGGTTACCAAGACTTATAAATGAACCTAAAAGATTATGGAGACGTAATTTTATTAGTACGCCACTTTTTTTATTTGAAATATTAAAATTTAAGTTTATTCCTAAAAAAAGTAAGTAATTTTTCCTTTCACGGGGCATCATCTGTGATGACACCATAAATACTTAAAAAGATATAATGGATAAGAGTTTTTCTTTGATAGCTTCTGCGATTTTAGCATATCCTTCTTTATTTGGATGAACGTAGTCATTGAAATCATTTTGGGTGTCAATGTCTAAGTTTTCTGCAACTATAAAGATACCGTCTCTTTCTCTATTCTGGAATTTAGATATATAGTATTGATGGTATTGATTATAGACATTAGTATATTCTTGATGGTCAACACCTGAGAGTGATCCTGGATATGTACTGCTAGGTGGCGTAGGCATTAACATTAATATTTTTGAGCTACTAGGGAGAACTTTTCTAATTCCCTCTGCGAGAAGAGCAAGATGATCTACTTTTACTTGAATGATATCATTTGTGTAGTATCCTTTTGCAATACCTTTTGTTGCTGCAAGCATATCGTTGACGCCTAGTTGAATTATGACAACATTAGGTTGAGTTTTTAATATATTGTCAAAATAATTTTTAAAATCAATAGATCCCGAGTTTAAAAATGGAGAATCAGGATACCAAGTAGGATTTAGGTTCATATATGCATCTGCAGTCCATCCACCTCTTCCTTCATGAGCTATACCTGCATCGCTTTGTGTACCTAGATAGTTATCTATAATTACTGTTTCATTTAAAGTTGATTCTAAAGGTATTAGAATATCAGAACCATCTGTAAAACTATCTCCAATTGTTAATATATTTATCTCTTTTGTTTGTATTTTATCAAACAAATATACGCTATCAGGTTCATGAATGTCTTCTTGTTGAACTACAGTAATATCCTCATTGTTACTAGTTGTTTGAATCTTAGTAAGCGGTTTGTCTTTTTTCATTATAAAAGCTGCATGTAGAGACAATGTCAAAGGTGCAAGCGTTAGCAATAGTATTTTTTTCATCATGTTAAAATCCTTTTTTAATTAGTAATTTATCTTTATTTTCTTAATGGTGTTTTATTCTTCAATAGTGACATCAGCTGAAATAGCATCAAGTTCTTCTGGAAATGCTGCACCAAATTTTTCTTTATAATCATACGCAGAGAGTCTAAATTTTTCATTAGGAACAACATAGACTTCAAACTCACCATTTTCATCTGTTGTAAGATCTTGAGTAATCCAGTTTTTACCTGTTGCTCGAATACGTACATTACTCATAGGATTTTCATCTGCATCAAGTATTTTACCTTTATATAAACCCATTTCAGTTTCTATAGGTTTACTGATACTCCATATACCTGTATGTGTGATTTCACAACTGTATTTTCCATCTTCAATTTTTTGTGCATATCCTTTTTCTATCCATATACCTTGGTCCTCATTGTAATACCATAGTGGTATGGTGTCATCTTGTATATCTGTTAGGTCTTTTACAGTAATGGTAATAGGCTTTGAGATACTTAGAGGATTATTTTCTTTGTCTTTGAGTTCTAGTACCATTAACCCATAACTTACAAAAGATACAATATTTTCATCTTCATCTTTACCTTTATACTCACCTGGAAAGCTATCTCTACCCTCAGCTGTAGTAGTGTTTCTGTATGAGTAGTAAAGATTGATTTCTCCAGTATAAGTAGAATTATTTGTTTCTAAATATATTACGTCTTCACCGATATCTAGTCTTTCATCTTCATAGCCTTTTTCACTTTGATATGTCCAATGGTCTACATTATCATCTAAAGTTGTTTCTATGAAATTAAGTGAATTCTCTTTAATTTGAATAATTTCACTATGTTGCATATATCCATCTTTTGTGAAATTAACAGAAGTTCTATTTGAAGCTGGAATATTTGAAAATTTATAAAAACCATCACTGTCTGTAATAACTTTACATCCTGCTATTTCAACTGTCACACCAGACACCCCTTCATTTGTTTCAGCATCTGTAATAGTACCTTCTTGGGTTGCACTGCCCTCTTGACATACAGGGTTATCAATACCTAATTCTATAGTTTCCCCAGTATTTGCAGTAGTATAAGTATTATCACTTAGAATGGATGAATCACTACCACAAGCTGTTAATAGTGTTGCAGTAAATGTAGTTAAAAGTATATTTTGTAGCTTAGTTTTAAATAATAAATTCATTTTGTAACCTTTTTAATTTAACTATCGTAGTTACAAACTTGATTTTATAGGGAAGTTTAAAAGAAGGAAATGAAGAGTAATATCTTCTAGCTAAACGATATTGATTTGACATCAATGCTGTTTAGGCAACCCGGCTGTCTCAAGGTGTGAGACCCGTGGCTTTCCGTCCTTGCTTCGCAACAAGTTTGGCAACGTACAATGTGTATTTACTAAATAAAACTAGACAAGTAATAAAATGAGGAAGAAAATGAAGCATCAATACTAATTGATGGCAACCCGGCTGTCTCAAGTTTGAGACCCTTGGCTTTCCGTCCTCGCTTCACAACGAGTTTGGCCTTATTTAAGTAATTTATGAGCGTAGTATAACGAAAATTTCTTAAAAATTTCTTATTTACTTAATAAATACTTGTATATTTTTAAATAATGTATATGTATCTCTTGTTGGTTTATAATCATCAGTTCCACCTCCATAAAAAGTTGAAAACAAGAGTCTGTCTACACTGTATTTACCATGCTTGCCATCTGCTATATATTTCATATTTCCATAGTTTGTAGCTAATTGGTCATTTATCCAAACTTTCATTGTACCATCTGACTTGTTGGGTGTGTTTGCTTTGATAGTTTGTTGTATTTTATACCATTTGTTTGTTTCAAATTGAAATAAATTACTTTTATCTCTATCTGTAAAAGATGTGGTTGGTTTGGTGGTGGACATATATGAACCTGCTCCATATACAGATTGACCGTCAGTACCTTCTCTTCCTGGATGATATATATACCCAATAAGTGAAGAGGGCATTTCCACTCCTTCAGATGATGTCAGTTTATGAAACATAAATCTAGCACTAAAACCGTTGTTGAGTCTATCACTACCAATAATTGCACTTCCTGCAGGTGCAATACCTCCCGCTAAACCAGGTAATTTTCCTCCTGTTGTCCAGTGAAACCCAGTTTTAAATTTAACATAATAGATGAGTGTCACTTCTTGTGGGTTATATGGATCTTCTTTTGGACGGTTATTTTTAGGTAGAGCAGCTAATGACTGAAATCCAGAGTTTCCTAAGTGAATTTCTCCTTTTTTATAAAGCACCTGTAGTACTTTTTCATTTTCATCCTCTACAATAGATACTGTATTTCCTGGGCCATCAGTTCCATACATCCAACTTCCATCATGATTCTGATAATATAAATTTTCACCCTCATATGTACGAAAATCCTCTTCATGCATTTGTACTGTATAAATACCAACAGGATGTCTTGTAAAGTTAATTTCAAAAATCTTTTTACCTAATGTTGTACTATCCTCCTCAATAATATTTGGAGCAGTTGTAGATGGTTCCTGAGTTGTAAGTACAGGAATATCCTCATTGTTGCTAGTTACTTGAATCTTAGTAAGAGGTTTGTTTTTTTCCATTATAAAAGCTGCATGTAGAGACAATGTCAAAGGTGCAAGCGCTAGCAATAGTATTTTTTTCATCATGTTAAAATCCTTTTTATCATATGTAAATTTATCTTAATTTTTTATAATCTTGTAAAATAGAATAATTTTGAAGTTAAATAAAGTTAAGAATTTAAGTATGATATACGCTAGTAATCTTATGGCTACTAGCGTATATATAAACATACTATTTTATGTATATTATTGCCAGTCTGAGTAGTTACCTGTATTGTCAGTTTGACTTGATGCTGGTTGTGAAGTCATGACTTCAGAATAGTCTTTTACCACATTTGCAGCACTAATTTCCATTTCTAGATTGGTATGTGGTTGTGTACGAACATATAGACCTGTTTTAAAATATGGTTGTGTATCTACCCATCTTTCCGGAACAGGAAACTCAATCATTTTACTGCCAACCCAAATTGCTACTTTCCATGTGTCATCTGTATCTTTAAATAATCTTATTCCTGTATAAACGGGATTAGTAGGAGACGCTGCCTCAAGTTCTTCTGAAGTACCAAGTTCTATTCTTCTTGAACGTCTATCTATATCATCTGTTTTTCCTGGGCCGTAAGATATTAATGCATAAATCCGTCTAGTTGACTCTCCTTGATATCTGTCAGCATTTACCATTAAAAATGGGTAGCCTTGTGATAACTCGTGTATCTGCATGAATGTAACATGATTATCATCTTCACCCATTTTAAATTTTTCTATTTTAAGACCCATTTTCATAGTTCCAAATTTCATTCTGTTGTATTCATACATCTCAACTCTATATGTTTCATTTGTCCCATTTTTGGGTTGTAGTCTAAAATTATGTCTAAGAATTTTTCCCGAATCATCTAAAATTCGTTGGTGTGTCATACCATACTTGGCAGCTTCATCTGTAAAATCTTGAGTATCTTTTCTTTCCTTGTAAGGCTTAGGTGTGCTAGAACCATCACTAAAATACTCACTATGATATTCGGCCCAATATGCACTGTAATTAAATTGTCTAAGTTCATATTGTTTTACCCAGTTTACACCTTCTTCTTGCTTATCTTTAATATTTAGAGCATCCCATCCAGTAGGCTTGAAGTATGGTGCTGTGATAGTGTATCTCTTTGCTAAATGTTTATCTTCTTCAACTAAAGATGTTTTACCCAAGTCTATTTCAGTTTTACTAAAAGCGAGAGCTACTTGAGTATTTGGCTCTTCATCTACAGTAATATCCTCATTGTTACTAGTTGTTTGAATCTTAGTAAGAGGTTTGTTTTTTTCCATTATAAAAGCTGCATGTAGAGACAATGTCAAAGGTGCAAGCGTTAGCAATAGTATTTTTTTCATCATGTTAAAATCCTTTTTTAATTAGTAATTTATCTTTATTTTCTTAATGGTGTTTTATTCTTCAATAGTGACATCAGCTGAAATAGCATCAAGTTCTTCTGGAAATGCTGCACCAAATTTTTCTTTATAATCATACGCAGAGAGTCTAAATTTTTCATTAGGAACAACATAGACTTCAAACTCACCATTTTCATCTGTTGTAAGATCTTGAGTAATCCAGTTTTTACCTGTTGCTCGAATACGTACATTACTCATAGGATTTTCATCTGCATCAAGTATTTTACCTTTATATAAACCCATTTCAGTTTCTATAGGTTTACTGATACTCCATATACCTGTATGTGTGATTTCACAACTGTATTTTCCATCTTCAATTTTTTGTGCATATCCTTTTTCTATCCATATACCTTGGTCCTCATTGTAATACCATAGTGGTATGGTGTCATCTTGTATATCTGTTAGGTCTTTTACAGTAATGGTAATAGGCTTTGAGATACTTAGAGGATTATTTTCTTTGTCTTTGAGTTCTAGTACCATTAACCCATAACTTACAAAAGATACAATATTTTCATCTTCATCTTTACCTTTATACTCACCTGGAAAGCTATCTCTACCCTCAGCTGTAGTAGTGTTTCTGTATGAGTAGTAAAGATTGATTTCTCCAGTATAAGTAGAATTATTTGTTTCTAAATATATTACGTCTTCACCGATATCTAGTCTTTCATCTTCATAGCCTTTTTCACTTTGATATGTCCAATGGTCTACATTATCATCTAAAGTTGTTTCTATGAAATTAAGTGAATTCTCTTTAATTTGAATAATTTCACTATGTTGCATATATCCATCTTTTGTGAAATTAACAGAAGTTCTATTTGAAGCTGGAATATTTGAAAATTTATAAAAACCATCACTGTCTGTAATAACTTTACATCCTGCTATTTCAACTGTCACACCAGACACCCCTTCATTTGTTTCAGCATCTGTAATAGTACCTTCTTGGGTTGCACTGCCCTCTTGACATACAGGGTTATCAATACCTAATTCTATAGTTTCCCCAGTATTTGCAGTAGTATAAGTATTATCACTTAGAATGGATGAATCACTACCACAAGCTGTTAATAGTGTTGCAGTAAATGTAGTTAAAAGTATATTTTGTAGCTTAGTTTTAAATAATAAATTCATTTTGTAACCTTTTTAATTTAACTATCGTAGTTACAAACTTGATTTTATAGGGAAGTTTAAAAGAAGGAAATGAAGAGTAATATCTTCTAGCTAAACGATATTGATTTGACATCAATGCTGTTTAGGCAACCCGGCTGTCTCAAGGTGTGAGACCCGTGGCTTTCCGTCCTTGCTTCGCAACAAGTTTGGCAACGTACAATGTGTATTTACTAAATAAAACTAGACAAGTAATAAAATGAGGAAGAAAATGAAGCATCAATACTAATTGATGGCAACCCGGCTGTCTCAAGTTTGAGACCCTTGGCTTTCCGTCCTCGCTTCACAACGAGTTTGGCCTTATTTAAGTAATTTATGAGCGTAGTATAACGAAAATTTCTTAAAAATTGATAAATTTGTAATATATTAGAGTATTCATTATAAAAATTATTTTATTTTTACTTCTAAATGTTTAATCTTATAATATTTTGACATAATTTACAAATATTAGGATATCATTTCAAGCTTAGGAAATAAAATATAATTTATTTTATATGAAAGAGTTCAAAAATTTAGAATTATAAAAGAATTAAATTGATAAAAAAAATGAATGACAAAAAAAAGCTAATAAATAATTTTTTTTCACTGTTTATTGTGCAAGGTGCAAATTTTATTGTTCCCTTACTAACATTCCCTTACATAGTTCAAATGGTTGGCATCGAAAAGTTTGGTCTGCTGGCTTTTGCTACAGCATTTACAGCCTATCCACTATTGTTAGTAACCTATGGACTTGATTTATCGGGGGCTAGAGAGGTTGCTTCATCAAAAAATAATCAACGTAAATTATCGATTATCCTTAGTTCTGTGCTACTTACGCGTTTATTTTTAACTATATTCGCTGCTGTAATAACATTTTTAATAGTATTTAGTTTTGAACGATTTTCAAAAGATTGGCTACTTTATGTACTTACATTTGGATCAATTATCGCGACAATGTCATTTCCTATTTGGTTTTTTCAGGGAATGGAGAGAATGAAGTTTATTACTTATTTATCTATAGGGTCAAGAATAATTTACATGGTAGGAATATTTATTTTTGTACATTCAGAAGAAGATTATCTTTATGTACCATTATTAAATTTTATAACACTTTTTATGGCTGGCATAATATCTTTGCTTGTAATTTATAGAGAGTTTGGAGTAAAGTTGATATTACCACGTATAAAATATGTAGTTTTACAATTTATAAAAGGATGGCATCTATTTATATCACATTTTGCAATTAATCTTTTTACAAGTTTTAATATGTTGGTATTAGGTTTGGTCTCTTCAGATTTAGTTGTAGGATATTATGCCCTTGCAGAAAAGATTGTTAAAATTATTGCGTCACTGTTTAAGCCTTTAAATCAAGCACTTTTCCCTCATGTTGTTCAATTGGTAAAAACATCTAAAGAAAAAGCTAAAACACTTGTGAATAAAATCTCTTTATATATATTCGGAATATCTATGATAATATGGGCTATTTTTATTGTTTTTTCAGAAGAGATATTTAGTCTCATTTTTGGTAAAGGGGCGATATTGTCTATCCCAGTATTTAATATCCTTTCTGTACTTATTGTTATAATGCCCTTAGCAGCATGGCTGTATAATGTAATATTGATTTCTTTTAAATTAGAAAAATATTTCATAAAAATATTTTCGATTATTGCTATATTAAATGTCCTTGTAATTGTTTCTTTATTGCCTTGGTTTGATACAAAAGAAAATGTTGTAGCTGCTTCTTTGGTATTTAGTGAAACTATTTCTTTATTATTTGGATATTATCTATATAAGAATAAAATATTGATACAGAGGAACACAAATGATTATAAATATATTTAATATCTTTTTAGTAGCACTTTTCTTTATTTCATCATCATTTTTTGGGCTAATAGACTTACCTTTCTCTACGCATGATGGTATGCTGATAATTTCTCTTATTGTTCTCATTTTTTATAGCAAAGAACTGAATAAAAATACTTTTTATCAAGATAGATACTTCCATTACTTCTTCATGTATAGCTTTATTGCAACATTAATTATGGCTTATTTGAATTTTGGACAACCTATAAACTATAGTATAAGAGTTGGAAGAATTTTCATTATGTATTCTATACTTATTTTGGCATTAAATATATTATTGAAAAATTTCAATATTAAAAAAGTACATTCATTTATTTGGATAGTCTCATTTTTAATTATATTTATAAATTTTTATGTATATGTTACAGGAGATACATCTATTTTAGGAGAAAATGCGACTGTCTTAAAAAGACTTGGTGAAATTCGTATTACTATTGGTACTATTACTTCGATTATATTTATCTTCTTCTTATATTATAAAGTAAAAGAAAATAAATGGTTCATTGTCCCACTTCTTGGACTATTGTTAACCTTGGTTGTTGTATCTAAAACTAGATCTGTATTATTTCCTATACTGATTATTATGATAATACCTTTATTAAGAGGATATAAAGCAGAAATTATAAAAATATGGATTGGATTTGGTGTTATAGTACTGATTTCATTTATGGTATCTGGTTATGAAAAGTCAATATTATCACCCATTGTAAATTTATTTACATTGCTTATTGAAGAGTCTGAAACTGTTAAACATTCCAATGTAAACATACGTGGGCTTGAATTAGCATATTTTTGGAGTTTTTTAGATTTTAAAAGTATTGTTTTTGGATATGGTATGGAGAATGTTCTTTACAAAGAGCTGTATGTATCACACTTTTATCTTTCAGATATAGGTGTGTTTAAAATCTTTTATCAACATGGTATAATTGGTTTTATATTATATATTTTATTGCTTTGGAGATTGTATAAAGTATCTAAAGTAGCTAACACAACTATACATTTTACTGCTAGAAGTTTAGTCTATTTTCAGATATTAGCACCAAGTAATGTTTATGTCTATACAACAGAGTATATGTTTTTATTATTAGTAGTATATATCTTAGTAAAACATTACAATAGTGAGTTAGAAAATAAAAATAGACAGAAGGTTAATATATGAAAAAAGTATTTGTAGTAATTGTAAATTACAAATCAGAAGATGTAATAGGTAATGCTGTACGCTCTTTTTATGAAGAGAATATTGATATTGAAATAATTATTTTAGATAATGGATCCACTGAAGATACATATGATGCACTTCGAAAAGAAGTAGGCAGTGAGATTGATATTATTCGTACAGAAACAAATTTAGGTTATTCTGCAGGTGCAAACTACGCAGTGAATTATTTGAGAAAAAAATATGAAAATATAGAATATCTTTTCTTTTTTAATCCAGATGCTCTTGCTACAAAAAATATGATTGGAAAACTTTATGAAGGATTAATTAATCACAAATCTGCAGCTGCAGTATCACCTCTTATTTTAGATATGGATGGAAATAAATGGTTTAGTGGTACGGCAATAAACTGGCAGAACTGTACTATTGATAATAATCCAGAAAATATGAATAATATAAGTAAGATAACTCAAATTGATGTTTTTAATGGCTGTGCGGTGCTAATAGATGCAAAAATATTTTTTGAAGTAGGCATGTTTAATGAAGATATGTTTATTTATTATGATGAGCCATTCTTATCTGCAGAATTTCAAAGAAAAGGATATATCAGCCTTTATGAACCAAATGCAATTGTACATCATATGATTTCTCATTCGTCAAGCCCACATAGTACATTTAAAACTTATTTGATGACTAGAAATCATATTTCATTTTTTAAAAAATATGGAAAGTCAAAATCATTTTTATGCCCCTATCTAAGACCATTACGCATGAAGTTATATTTTTTAAAACGATTTATGTTTAAAAATATTTATCATAGTTTTTTAGGTATGTATGATGAGTTTATTGGTAAAAAAGGTGCACCATGAATATTTATATGTTTCCTATTGCTAATCTAAATAAATCAGCATCTAAAAATCCTTATATTGACAATTTGATTGATACTTTGGAAAATAATAATTGCTTTATAATAAATAAAGAAAAAATTAATAAATTTGGTGTCTTTGATTTATTATTGTATATACATAAGACTGATATTTATTATCTTAATTGGATAGAAAACCTTCCTGATAGAAGGTTTGGTTGGATACAAGCTATATTATTTTATTTTATTTTTTTAATTCTTAAAATCCTTAGAAAAAAAGTAGTTTGGATGATGCATAATAAGATATCTCATTCAAAGAAAGGATTGTTTTTTAAAATAGTTACAAACTATTTATTGATTAATTACTCTGACATTGTTTTGACTCATTCAAAAGATGGAATAAGGTTTGGAAATATTTTTTTAAAGAATAGTAAAAAAATAGAGTTTAGACATCATCCAATAGAAAAAAAAGTTGAAAAAATAAATTTTAATGAAGAGAAGGAAATTGACATATTAATATGGGGGAGTATCTCTCCATATAAAGGAATAGATAGATTTTTAGAATATCTAAAGAAGAGTAGTGTATCAAGTAAATATACTATACATATAGCAGGTAAGGTAAGCAATGCGGAGTTAGCAAAAAAATTAAATCAATATGCAAATGAGAAAATAATTATTGAAGATAACTTTATTTCAAGAGAAAAATTAGAAGAACTTTTTTTAAAAAGTAAAATAGTATTATTTACATATGCTGGATATAGCACATTGTCATCAGGTGCATTAATGGATACATTGTCATATGGTAAAATAATTATGGGTCCACATGTAGGGGCATTCCGTGATTTAAAAGAAGAAGGATTGATTGATACTTTTATAGATTTTGATGACCTGATATATAAATTAACAAATGGATTAGAAGAGGGTAATAACAGGAATGAGAATTTAATATCCTTTATTGAAAACAATTCATGGCATAAATTTTCTGAATTTTTATGCAAAATACTTTATGAAAAAGGATAATGAAAAATCATTTTATTTTAGATATAATTACATCGATTAATCAATAAGGGAAAAGGAAAAAGAAATGAAAGGCATAATCTTAGCAGGAGGGAGTGGAACAAGACTCTATCCTATTACAAAAGCAATTTCTAAACAGTTAATACCAATTTATGATAAGCCAATGATTTACTATCCACTGTCTGTATTGATGTTGGCAGGTATTAATGAAATACTTGTTATATCTACACCACGTGATGTAGTATTGTTTGAAAGTTTATTGGGTGATGGTAGCGAACTTGGCATGAATATCAGTTATGCTGTTCAAGAAGAGCCACGCGGATTGGCAGATGCTTTTATTATAGGTGAAGATTTTATAGGTGATGATAGTGTCTGTCTAGTGCTAGGAGACAACATTTATTATGGTCCAGGACTTACCCCAAGATTAGAACAAGCAGCACAATTAAAAGATGGTGCAATTGTTTTTGGTTATTATGTAAAAGACCCTGAACGTTTTGGAGTAGTTGAATTTGACAATAATAACAACGTCATTTCACTTGAAGAAAAACCAGTAAATCCAAAAAGCCACTATGCAGTTACAGGCTTATATTTTTATGATAATAATGTAATAGAAATTGCAAAAAATGTAACGCCATCAGATAGAGGTGAAATTGAAATAACCTCTATTAATCAAGAGTATTTAAATAGAAATAAAATTCAAGTAGAACTTTTGGGAAGAGGTTATGCATGGCTTGATACAGGTACACATGAAAGTCTTTCTCAAGCAAGTCAATTTATTCAAAATATTGAAGCTAGACAAGGTTACAAAGTAGCATGTATTGAAGAGATTGCACATTATAAAGGTTGGATAACTTCTGAACAACTTACTAAATTGGCAGAGCCTTTAAAAAAGACAGAATATGGTCAGTATATGATTGACATAGCTAAAGAAAAAAAGAAATTTTAGTAAGTGAGCAAGGAAGAAATATGTGTACAGAAAAAAAATCTATTTTATTAACAGGTTGTGCAGGATTTATTGGGTCAAATTTTGTGCCATACTTTATAGAAAAATATAAAAATTATCATATCATTAATCTGGATCTTCTGACATATGCAGGTGATCTTGAGAATATTAAAGAACTCAATAGTCATCCCCAACACACGTTTGTGAAAGGTGATATTTGTGACAGAATATTGATAGAAAAACTTTTTAAAAAATATGATATACAGGGTGTTATTCATTTTGCTGCGGAGAGTCATGTAGATAATTCTATTAAAAACCCTGGAGTATTTGTAGAGACAAATGTAAATGGTACATTTACTTTACTTGATGTGGCATATAAATACTGGATGGAAAAACCATTTATGTATAAAAAAGATTATGAAAATTGTAGATTTCATCATATTTCTACTGATGAAGTGTATGGTACATTAGGGGATGAGGGACTTTTTACTGAAGAAACACCATATGCACCAAACTCACCTTATTCTGCAAGTAAAGCTGGAAGTGATATGATTGCAAGAAGTTATCATCATACCTATGGTATGGATATAGTTATTACGAATTGTTCAAATAATTATGGACCAAAACAGCATGATGAAAAATTAATTCCAACAATTATACGTAAGGCATTAACGGGTGAAAGTATTCCTATTTATGGTGATGGTAAAAATATTCGTGATTGGCTTTATGTTTTAGACCACTGTAAAGGTATTGATCTTGTCTATCATGCAGGCAAAAATGGTGAAGTGTACAATATTGGTGGACGTAATGAACGAAACAATAATTATATTGTAAATAAAATTTGTGAAATTCTTGATGAACTTATACCTTCAGATAAAAGTTATAAAAATCTTATTACTTATGTAGAAGACAGAGCTGGACATGATAGAAGATATGCTATTGATGCAAGTAAAATAGAGAAAGAGTTAGCTTGGAAAGCTGATGAAAATTTTGAGTCAGGAATTCTAAAAACAATACAATGGTATTTAAAAAAATATAATTAGTTAGGTTAATATTAAAGTCTTTATAATAATTAATTTTAATTAAAAAAAGCAAATAAAAATAACGTAATTTAAAGTCTCATGTATTGAAATTATTGAAATAATAAAAGGTTAGTATAAATATGCTCTTATCAAAATATGCAAATAATAGAGACAATAATTTTAATTTGCTTAGATTTTTTGCTGCCTTTTTAGTTTTGTATACACATAGTTTTTCCTTGGTAAGTGGCAATATATTTGATGAGCCTATGAGGGTTGTATTAGGTATGTCTCTTGGTGACATAGCCGTTGATATCTTCTTTGTTACAAGTGGATTTTTAATAACAAGTAGTTATTTTAATAGAGGGAATTTAGCTGCATTTGCTTGGGCTAGAATATTACGTATTTACCCTGCACTTATAGTGGCCATGCTTTTTTGTGTACTGATAGTAGGTATTTTATTTACAAATTTAAGTCTTCAAGATTATTTTTCAGATACTCAGACCTATAAATATTTTTTTAAAAATATTATACTGTTTTTTGGCGTTGAATATTACCTTCCCGGAGTATTTGAAAATGTTCCCTATCCAAGAGCAGTGAATGGCTCATTGTGGACATTGCCTTATGAAGTGAAGATGTATACCTATTTGGCATTGATACTTTTAGGTGTAACATATATAATGAAGAAAACGACATATATTACATTTAGAAATGCATTGCTTCTTATAACATTGATGGCATTGCTTTTACTTTTCATTAATCATTTTTACCCATTGAGAGAAACCTCTACTTTTGTTTCAAAGTTTCTTAGACTTTTTTCTGCTTTTTTTATGGGAGCTACTTTTTATGTATGGAGAGACAAGATTAAGATTAAGAGTCACTACTTCTTTATTTTTATAATTACTCTAATTATATCAAGTATACAAAAAGATATCTTTTTTATCATTTACTATCTTGTATTAGCATATATTTTATTTTTTATTGCGTATGTTCCGAAAGGAATATTAAGAAAGTTTAATAATTTTGGTGATTATTCATATGGTATGTATATTTATGCATTTCCTATACAACAATCATTACTGGCTATTTATCCAGATATATCTATCTTTAGTATGGTACTTGTTAGCTTCATCATAACATTGATATTGTCAATACTTTCTTGGAATTTGGTAGAAAAGAAATTTTTAAAAATGAAAAATAAATATATTTATATAGAAAATATATTTAAAAAATGAAGTATCTAATTTGTTATTTGGATGTTAAATATTTGACATTTTTTGACATAATTATAATATTATACAGAATAATTGTAAATTTAAATAGATTGCTTCTTCATAATCTAAAGTTAAGTATATAATATAATAAAATATTATATCTTTGTGATATACTTCTAGAATTGTAGAAATAAAATGAATGATTTAAATAGAATAAAAAGTTAGGATGGGAAAATGAATAAAAATACCACATTATTAAATGAAAAAGAAATTGGTGAAGTTGATATTAAAGAGTTATTTAGAACATTAAAAAGACATAAGTTTTTTATTCTTTTTATGGGTTTATTTTTTACACTTATATTTTCAATATATGCTTATTATAAACCTAATACATATCAAGTTGATACAGTAATTGAAATTGGTGCAGGGCAAAAATCTGGAGGACAGAAAGAAGATATATTGAGTATGGCACTTGGTGGTGGAAAAGTAAACCTTGATACTGAAATAGGGATTATTAAGTCACGAAAAGTAGCAATGAATACATTGAAAAATGTGAATCTTTCCCATAGATATTATGCAGTTGATGGGTTGAAAAGACCAATTGAACTTTATGATAATATACCTTTTGAAGTCCTAATGATTGATGGATATAATATAGAATTTACACTTACTCCGATTGATAATAAAACATATCGCCTTGAAACTGAAGGGATAGATAATAATGGAAGTAGTTGGAGTTATGATAATATTCATGAATATAATAAAGAGGTTAAAGATAACTATTTTAATTTTACACTTTTAGTAAAAGATGTTAAAAACCTTAGTGCAGAAAAATATAACTTTGTAATATTAGATGCATATAAAACGATTAGATATTTACATCAACATCTTGCAGTAGAACAAATGACTGAGTTATCCTCATTATTAAAAATTGTATATCAAGACTCAGTTGCTTCGAGAACAAAAGATGTCGCAGACGCATTAGCAAATAGTTATATACAGTATGCAATTGAATCTAAAACAGAAGAAGCTTCTAGCATATTGGAATTTATAGATCAGCAATTGGCTGATATAGACAGTGGATTAAAAGAATCTGAAAATGAATTAGAGAAGTATAAACAATCAATTAGTACGGTGAGTTTAACATTTAAGGCAGAAGGTGTTGTTGAAAAACTTAGCGAATATGAAACTGAATTAAAAAAGATAGAAATTAAAAAGAAAATGTTAGACACTATATATAAGAAAGTACAAGCTGGAACTGATATTGAAACACTTTCTGTAGCAGGTCTTGATTTGGATGAAAGCTTAGGAACTTTAATTTCTAAGCTACAAGATGCACTTTTAGAAAGAAGACCATTATTGCAACAATACACAGGGGCTCACCGTAAAGTTCAAAGCATAAATCGTGTAATTGCACAACTTAAAAAAATGATTAGAATTAATATTAAGACTTTAAAAGCAAATATTGATCAACGACAAAGTTTACTTTCAAAAAATGTTGATGACCAAAAAGAAATGTTAGAAGCATTACCTGAAAGTGAACGTAGATTAGGAAGACTACAGCGTAATTTTACAGTGAATGAAAAAGTGTATTCTTTTCTTTTAGAGAAACGAGCATCTGCTGTTATTGCAAAAGCAGGTACAATTAGTGCCAACCGTATATTAGATACAGCTATGCTTCCTGAAAAACCAATAGCTCCCAAAAGGAAAGTTATTGTTACTTCTGGTTTAATACTTGGGTTACTGTTGGGTATTCTTCTTGTACTATTTAGAGAATATTTAGATACAAGAGTTAAAGATGAAGAAGATTTGAAAAAAGTTACTTCTGTGCCATTGCTTGGAATAATACCATCATTCTCTGGTTCAGAAGGAAAAGCTAAAGTACTTGAAGCACCGAAATCTGCAGCAAGCGAGGCTTTTAGATCACTACGTACAAATTTAAGTTTTTTATCACACGCAGAAGACTCTTTGATGATAACAAGCACATCGACAATTTCAGGAGAAGGTAAAACAACTATTAGTATTAATCTTGGTGCAGTGATGAGTTTAACTGGGAAGAAAACAATTATTGTAGATTTAGATATGAGAAAACCTCAACTCCATAAACGTCTACAATTGTCAAACTTGAAGGGGATAAGTTCTGTCTTAGCAAAAAAAGAAAAACTTTCTGATGTTATACAACATATCAAGCATGCAGAATATGCAGGTCTTGACTTTATATCATCTGGTCCAATACCGCCAAATCCTAGTGAGCTTATAGAAAGTGATATGATGGACAAAATTATCAAAGAATTAAGAAATGAATATGATATAGTATTTTTTGATACACCTCCTGTTGGTTTGGTTACTGATGCATTAATTATGCTCCCTAAATCTGATGTTTCACTCTATGTCGTGCGTGCAGGTTACTCTGAAAAAGAGTTTTTAAAAAATGTTGAACGTATTGTAGAAGAATATGATGTAAAGGGACTAGGTATTGTCTTGAATGATGTTAGTTACGAAAAAGTTGGCTATGGGTATGGACATGGATATTATGAGGAAGACTAAATGATCTCTTTTTTTCGAAAGAAAAACAATAGTATTGAAAATAGAATAGAAGTACTTAAAACAGACATTCATTCTCATATTATACCAGGTATTGATGATGGCTCTAGGAGCATGGATGAAAGTATAGCCTTAATCAAAGAGTTTGAAAAACTTGGTTACGAAAAATTAATTACAACACCACATATAATGGATAAGGCTTATAACAATTCAAAAGAATCTATTTTGTCAAATCTTGAAAAATTGAAGGTTGAATGTAAAAAAGAAAATATAAACATTAGTATTGAAGCAGCAGCAGAATATTATGTTGATGAAGGGTTTATGTCACTTATTGAAAAAAATGATTTGTTAGCAATAGATGATGAATACGTACTATTTGAAACTTCTTACATACATAGACCAATTGATCTGGAGTCGGTTATATATAATATTAATATGGCAGGATACAAGCCACTTTTTGCACATCCTGAAAGATATAAATATATTAAAAATCCTGAAAAAGAATTTTATAAACTCAAAGAACATGGTGCCATGTTTCAAGTTAACTTAAATTCTTTCGTAGGATATTATGGAAAACAAGCAAAAAAACATGCTTTATTTTTACATGAAAATAGTATGATAAGTTTTTTAGGTAGTGATGTCCATGGCCAAAATCATATACAATCACTTAATAATGTATTTAAAGATAAAATTTATGTTGATATCATGAATAATAATAATATACTTAATAATAATATTTGAAAATTTGTAAAAACAATGAGATAATTTCTTTTTTCTTTTGAACAGTATATAGATTATCCATTAGTCAATTAAGTTGTGATAATCCTCTTTTTCTAATTATAATAACTATATTTTCCTCTTATATATTTAGAATCAAACAGAACACATTTAACTCAAATTCTCCATCATAAAATACTGTGTTTCTTAAATGTTTTTAATTTTTGAACTCTATAGACATTTATATCAAGCGAAAAACACTTAATTAATTTTCTTAAATTTACGGTGTGTATCTTTTGAGTACATATTTTGTTCGGTTTAGCATTGCATTAAGATACCTTTTTGGCTCTAAAAGTTTATTTGCTTACAAGCAAGAGGATTCTATCAATAATATTATTTTTGAAATTAATGTAAGGAAAGATTTAAATTTAAGGTTTTTTTATGTGCATTTGAATGTAATTTATTCTAATAACACTGTAAGATTTTAAAGAAAATCTTACAAGTTTTATTAAAATTGTTTTCAATTATTCAAGTAAAAATTTAGTATTAACTATAGGTTGTAAAATGGATCCTGTTAGTTGAAGACTTGGTAAAATATCTTTTATACCAACATTTATGCCTTTCATATCATTAGGAGTTACATAAATTACATCATTTGGGTATATCATCATTGATGCAGCCTTTATAGCATTAGAACCAGTCAAGCTTACAGTTTTAGTAAGTACTTTATTCCTTCTATGTTTCATAATTACAATTGCATGCCTATTTGCAGATGTTGTTAAGTCTCCTGCTTGCGCAATAATTTGAAGTAATGTTGCTTTTTCATTAAAAAGTCTTATTGGACCAGGGTTTTTAACTTCACCAAGTATATATGCTCTTTTATTTAAAACTTCAAGAGAAACTTCAGCATCTTCCAAGTAGGTTCCATATGCTTTTTCTATTTTCCTTTGTGCCTCTGTCTGTGTTAAACCAGCTACATGAATACTTTTTATTAGTGGTAGTCTTACATATCCTTTTGAATTTACAAGTACACCATTTAAATCTTGTTTCTGACTTTGAACACTCGTGGTTCCTAGTTCAGGATGATTATACATAGTTATCGAAATTCTATCATGTGGTACAATACGGTATTCGTATCGTGATTCATGACTTAAGTCAGTAACACTATTTTTTGCATTTGGTAATGTTACATTTGTTTCATTAAATAAGATTAAATCTTCTTTTGTAGTACATCCTCCTACTGCTAATGCAATAGATAAGTAAAGTAAGGTCTTTTTCATAAGTTATTTCCCCCTAGAAATATATTAAATATAAAAAATTATAGCTAAAATAATATTAATTAAAGATATATATTTGTAAATATTACTATTTTTTAATTTTTTTACTTAAATTAGATTGATTTAGTTCTAAACTTGATTGACTTTGACTCAACTTTTTTGATATAATATTTCAAAAATAAAAATTTAAGTTAAATTGTAGGAATATTAAGATGTCAAAAAGTTTATATGAAACACTAGGGGTAAGTGAAAATGCCTCTGCCGAAGAAATAAAAAAAGCGTATAGAAAACTTGCTAGAAAGTATCATCCAGACATAAATAAAGATGAAAGTGCTGTGAATAAGTTTAAAGAGATTAATGGTGCTTATGAAGTACTTTCTGATGCTGAAAAAAAAGCTCAGTATGATCAATTTGGCGATCAGATGTTTGGTGGACAAAATTTTCATGATTTCGCACAAGGACAGGGAACGGGTGTAGATTTAGATGAAATACTTAGGCAAATGTTTGGTGGAGGTGGAGGATTCTCAGGAGGATTCGGTGGTGCTCAAGGAGGGTTTGGTGGCTTTGGTACACCTGACCTTGATATTACTACTCGAATTACCGTGCCATTTATGACCTCTATACAAGGAGGAAAATATAGTATTAATGTTGAAGGAAAAAGTTTTGATATTAAAATACCTGCTGGTATAAAAAGTGGAGAAACACTTCGTGTGAGAGGTAAGGGAAAAACATATCAAGGACAAGCTGGAGATTTGCTCATAAAAGTTGAAGTAGCTGACTCTCCTGAATACGACAGAAAAGGACAAGATCTTTATAAAACATTTGATGTTCCTTTAAAAGAAGCATTGTTTGGGGGTAAGATATCTATAGAAACACCAGATAAAGAGGTTTCTTTAAAAGTACCAAAAAATACAAAGAATGGTCAAAAATTTAGATTAAAAGGAAAAGGTATTCCTGATAGAAAAACAGCTATGAAAGGTGATTTATACTTGATTGCTAATGTTGTTTTACCAGATATTGATAGACTTGATGATGCGTTTAAAAAGATATTAGAAGAGAAGTTATAATAGTAAAGGAAATAATATGCATAGTTATGATGAGCCAGTTTATCTTATTTCTGTAGTTGCTACAATGTTAGATATACACCCACAAACACTAAGACAATATGAAAGAGAAGGGCTTGTTGAACCTTCTAGAACACAAGGTCGTATGCGTTTATACTCTCAAAAAGATATAGATAGAATGAAGCTCATTTTACGTCTCACACGTCAAATGGGTGTGAACCTTGCTGGTGTTGATATTGTATTGCAACTCAAAGAACAAATAGATACAATGCAAAGTGAAATTGACCTCTTAAGATCTGAACTTTCTAAAGTTAATCGTAATGGTTCTGTTCATACGAGTAAAGCATTGGTTAAAACTTCGGCATATGACATTATTATCTTTGAAGAATAATTATCTATATTAAGTAATGGCTATTTTACGTTACATAATAGAGCTTTTTTATGTGTATATACAGTTGGCAGGATTACATCATGATTTTCAAGTAACTATTGGGTAAAATTGGTTTAAATCAAGTTAGTCAATAAGCTAATATTAAATATAGGTACTAAAGTAATATGAATAATGGTAAAGAGTATATAAGAGTTGCAGATAAAATGAAAAAGTCTCTCACTTCGGAGCTTTTTGGACAAGACAAGGCAATTGAAGCTATTGTCAATAGTATTAAAAGTAATATTTCTAAAAATAAAAACACCCCAACAGCTACATATCTTTTTCTCGGTTCTCCTGCTACAGGTAAAACGTACTTGGCTGAGTTGATGACTAAGAATCTAGAAGAGTATAAAATTAGAAAATTTGACATGTCTCAGTATCAAGAACAAAATGGTGGTGAACTCTATGGATATCCGAAGGGGTGGTCAGGGTATAGTGTAGGACAGTTAACAGGTTTTGTGCATGATAATCCTAAATCCATTATTGTTTTGGATGCCTTTGAAAAAGCAGATAATTTAATTCAAAACCACTTACTACCTATATTTGAAGGTGGTCAGATGAGAGATGCCTGTGGATGGGACAAGATGACTGATCAGCCATGTAATGATGACCCTGAAAAAATTTATGATGAAAGCAATGCAGATTTTGTTGTTGATTTTAGAGAAACGATTTTCATTATAACTTCAAGTTTGGGGGAGGAACTTTATTCTGACAATAAATTTATAAAACTTATAGAGGATGACTATATTCAAGCAGAGTCTATGATACTTGATACACTTAAAAGAGAAGAAAAGAGGAATGCAAAAACAGGGGGGATGCAAAAAGCTATAATCCCTGAACTTGTATCACGTTTTTCTCAAGCTACTATTGTTTTATTCAATAAGTTAAATTATGTCGCCTATGAAGCTATAGGTGAAAAGTCTTTCTTAGAATATAAAAATATTTTTAGCAGTAAATTTAATATAGATTTTAAAGTAGACAAACATTTTAAAAATTTCTTGAAAACACAAATCCTTCTTTTTGCACCAGAGCTTGATGCGAGACGTATTAAAAATAAAATTGGTGAAACTTTCTTTACTAAAGTGACAGACTATCTTATGGATTTAAAAGAGACTGAAAAAGAGATTACGCAGATAAAAGTTACACTTTCAAAAAAATGTATAGATTTTATTGATGAAAATCTTATTCCGTATATTATGAAAGATAAGCTAGTGAAAGAGTTATTTCGAAAAAACATTAAATTAGAAATTGATGATGGGTTTTCTGTTAAAAATGGTATTTTGACCTATAAAGTTCTAGATTGTAGACTTAAGCAAGTAAAGCGTATAAAAGATTTTTCTGAAGATGGTTTGGTATTTGATATACCCAATGTATCTTTTGACGATATCGCGGGTCATGCCATAGCAAAAGGTAGACTAAGGGAGGTAATAACATTTTTAAAAGAGCCAAAGCTACTCAAAGAGTTTAATGTGCAGCCACCAAAAGGAATGCTATTATATGGTCCTCCAGGAACGGGTAAAACACTTTTAGCTAAAGCATTTGCGGCAGAGGCAGAACTTCCTTTTATTTCTATTACAGGTGTGGAGCTCTTACAACTTGATAAGATAAAAAACGTATTTAAAAAAGCAAAAGATTATGCTCCTTCTATTATATTTATTGATGAAATTGATACTATAGGAACTCGTGGTAAAGACAATACCAGAGAAGTGCAAATCAATAAATTACTTGCAGAAATGGATGGATTCTCAAGTAATCTGGATGAACATATTTTTGTTATTGCTGCAACTAACTATAAGGAAAATATTGATCCTGCAATTGTAAGGCCAGGAAGAATTGAATTACATATAGCTGTTGATCATTTAGATAAAGAGGCTAGAGAGTATTTTCTAGAGAGAATGATAAAGAATAAGCCAACAAAAGGGTCTTTTGATATGAATAAGCTTCTTATTCATACTTCAGGGCTTACTGGAGCACAGCTAGAGATGGTAAGTAAAGAAGCATCATTTTATTGTATTAGACATAATATGAAATATATGACCGAAAAAGTTTTAATAGAACAGATTAATATCGTAAAATATGGTGAAGGGATATCTCATGTGTCTGATGAATTAATATTTGAAAAAATTGCTATCCGAGAGGCTGGACAAGCAGTCATTTCAAAAAAACTTATGCCTCAGATGAGAATAAAACAAATAACTGTCAGACCTAGAAATAATCAAAATAGTTTTATAGTGAATAACTATGATAATACACACAACAATATGACTGTAGAAGATATTAAAAATAGAATTTGTATCTCTTTGGCAGGGCGTATTGTACAAATAAAAAAATATGGTCTAAATCATGGTATAGATATGGATGCATCTTTTGATTTACAGCAAGCTAGTAAAGAGGCGTATAATGCCATAGCACATTACGGAATGGATAAAGAAGTAAGTTATGTAAATTTACATCGTGATTCAGATGAAATTATGTTAGGTGATACTAAGAGTCTTGGAATAAACTCTACCCAATATAATCATAAAAAAATTGATGATGTTCTTGAAAGATGGATGATAGAAGCAGAAGAGAGAACAATACAACTGGTAGAAGAACATTGGAAAGAGATTGAAAATCTAAGTGTACAACTCCTTGAAAAAGAGATAATGTATGATGATGATTTAAAAAGCCACTAGGAGCTTTATGACTTTATTACTGACTAACACAATGGTTACCTCGGGAACCCCATTTCGTAATTATACCTTTTTTATTGGTTTCTATAAATAGTTTACATGATTCTTGTACAAGATCATTTCCATAACCAAATAAACTATATCTTGTATGAAACCCACCATATCCATAGCCCATTCCAATAATGGGAGAAGGAATAGAATATATACGAGAACGTTCATAGACGTATACTTTATGTTTATTAGGTAGCATAAATGTGCTATCTGGATAGCCTATTTGGCTGATAAGATGTGAGATCTCTTGACCTACCCACGAATTATATTTTTGAACAAATTTAGCATGAGTTGCACATCCTTGTATAGCAAGTAGTATGGTACTCAGAAGGATGAATTTTAAGATATTTTTCATGGCGAATAACTCCTATTTAAAAATATGATTAGGCGATAATAGTATAGGATAGTGTAGTAACTGTGAAGTAAATAAGAAATAAATATATTTTAAATATGGTGGGTCGGGGGAGACTCGAACTCCCGACCACTCGGTTATGAGCCGAGTGCTCTAACCAACTGAGCTACCGACCCTTATGAGATACTAAGTATGTATCTTTGTATTTTTCGAAATCATGCTTATTTTCGAGTCAGAATTATATCTACTATAGTCTTTAAAAGTAATTAAATTTTGTAAAATTCCAAAAATTACTGCAAAAATAATAAATGAGGTTCCTCCATGGCTAAACATAGGTAGAGGTAAGCCTACAACTGGAGCCATTCCTATAACCATATAGATGTTTACCCCCATATATACAAAGAGTAAAAATGCCAAACCTGAAGAAAACGCTTTAATTAAGTAGTCTGATGAGAACTTCGCAGAAATATAGAGTAAATGAAAAATAAGAAGGATATAAAGTGTAATGACTACCATCATACCTTTAAACCCAAACCGTTCTCCTAAATAGGCAAATATAAAGTCTGTTGAGGATACAGGTAAGAATTTTAGTTGTGTTTGCGTTGCTTCTTCTTTCTTCTGTCCTTCCATTCCACCTGAACCTATGGCTATAAGTGCTTGGTTTACATGATAGCTGGGCTTTCCGACAAAGTCTGTGATACGCTTCTTTTGGTAAGGCTTTAATTGTGTATAGAGTAAAGGAGCACTCAGCCCTAAAATTACAAGTATGCTAATCCAAATACGCCAGTTTATACCGACTATAAATAAGATACCATACCCTGTAATAAGTAGTACAAGTGCTGTACCCAAGTCGGGCTCTTTGGCGATAAGTATAAAAGGGATAATAATTACAATAGAGAGCTTAATAAAGTGAAATATCCCATAGCCTTTTTTTTCTGGAGGCTTTTTTGAGATAAGATACCCTAACATCATGATGACTGAAACCTTGATAAACTCAGAAGGTTGAAGGGTTACACCAAGTCCAGGTATTTCTATCCATCGTTGTGCACCCAAAATAGTTTTACCTATAAACTCTACAGCGATAAGTAAGCCAAGATTTGCAAGATAAAAAAGAGGTACAAACCACCATATGATACGCCTCCATGGTATTATAAATGATACAATAAAAGCAATAAAGGCAATAAAATAATAAACCATTTGTTTGTTAAAAAGATGCGGGTTTATTTCTTTAACTAGATAAGATGAGATAACAAAAAGTGGAATGATTTGAAGCATTAAAAAGTAAGAGAATTTTTTATAGGCTTGTTTCTTAGATTTTAAAACTATTTCCATATGATTCCTTATTTTTAGGGTATTATATCTAAAGATATATTTTAGATGAGAGGAGGAAAGTATGATTCCATTTTATCATTTTAAACATTTGGCTAATACAGCTAAATGCAAGCATGCAATCACAGAAAAAATAAGCAGTGAATCTTACGCTTTTTCTATGGCGTTACATACAGGAGAACAATCAAAATTAATTATAGAAAATCGAAAAAAATTAAGACAAAAATTAGATTGCAATGATAATCTATCTTTTGTAGTGGCTAATCAGACTCATAGTTCCAATATAGTGGTTATAAAAGAGTATGGAGATAGAGGTTGGGAGAAGATTGGTTCTGCTGTAGAAGATTGTGATGCTTTGATTACCGATAAGAAAGACATCGTACTAACCATACTCACTGCAGACTGTGTCCCTATACTTTTAATGGATAGTCAATTAGATGTTGTAGCTGCAGTACATGCAGGATGGAGAGGAAGTAAAGCTGAGATTGTTGCCAAGACTGTAAAAAAAATGTGTGAGGTTTTCTCTTGTGACCCCGAAAATATCATTGCAGGTATTGGACCAGCGATAGGTGTTTGTTGTTATGAAGTAAATAGTGGTGTTGCAACTCATTTTCATGCATATCAAAAATTAACAAGATCAAAAAAAGACAAATATATGCTTGATTTAGCAGAGATAAATAAACAACAACTTTTAAATGTAGGGTTACTAGAGTCTAATATAGAAATGAGTCAAATATGTACAGCATGTGGAGTAGATAGATTTTTTTCTTACCGTAAAGAAAAAGGATGTTCTGGTAGGTTTATGTCTATGATTTGCTTGCAGTAAAAAGTGTGAGTTCATACACCCACTGATGCAAGTCAAACATATCTTCATAGACTTTAAAATTACGCTCTATGATTTTCTCATAGAAAAAGGTCTTATCTGGCTTGAATATTTTGTAGGCATACATGGAGCCAAATTTGGCTAGATAGGCATGAGGTTTGTCACTGTACTCTTCGAGCCCTCTAGGAAATTTCTTATATTTAGGCTCTACTATCTCATAGCCCTTGGCTTTGAGGGCTTCTAGTATATGGTGTAGCTCTTCTCGTTTAGTATCATCTTTAATATACTCTCTATAGCTAGCAAGGAGTTCAGGCTTAAAGTTACGTATGCCCGTAGCGACAAAGATTTCAAAGGGGTCATAGTGCATATAAAACGCGCTACTTTGCATACGGTGTTTCTCTCCTTGCCAAAAGATAATGCCTATACGCTCTTTGATGGGATCAAGCCTATGAAAGCGTGCATCACGGTAGATACGAAAGAGTGATTTGTTTATTTTGGGTATGGCATGGATGTTGGGTACAAGTATCTGTAGGTGTTCACCCATCTCTTCGACATAGGCTTTGTTAGGCCAGACGATGTACTTCTCATACTCCTCTTTATGGTCATCTAGCCACTCTTTGGAGTTGTTGATGATGATGTTAGAGAGGAATGCTAGTCCCTCTTTGGGGAAACCTTTAAACATCTACACGCCTGTCCTCATTGGCTCCTAACTCCATCACCTTCCACGGCAGCCCTTGCACCATAAGCTCTTCCATAAATGGGTCAGGGTCGAACTCTTCCATGTTAAAGACACCTTTACCTTGCCATTTACCCTCTAGCATGAGTTTGGCTCCTATCATGGCTGGTACACCTGTGGTGTAGCTGACCCCTTGACTCATGACTTCTTGGTAGCATTTTTCATGGTCTGAGACTTGGTAGATGTAGACGGTTTTTTCTACACCATCTTTAAGCCCCTTAGCAAAGATGCCGATATTGGTCTTGCCTTTGGTACGTGGACCTAAAGATGCAGGGTCAGGAAGTAGGGTAGCTAGGAACTCCATAGGGACTATCTTCATGCCTTTGTGTTCTACCTCTTTGATGCCTAACATGCCTACATTCTCCAAACATTTCATGTGTGTAAGATAATTCTGCCCAAAGGTCATAAAAAAGCGTATGCGTTTAAGTCCCTTGATGTGTTTGACAAGAGACTCCATCTCCTCATGGTAGAGTAGGTATGAGTCCTTAGCTCCCACATCAGGGTAGTCCCATACTTGTTTGATAGCCATGGGTTCGGTCTCTATCCAAGAGCCATTCTCCCAGTAACGCCCCTTTGCACTTACTTCACGGAGGTTTATCTCTGGGTTAAAATTGGTCGCAAAAGCATAGCCGTGGTCTCCTGCGTTACAGTCGAGTATGTCTATGGTGTGTATCTTGTCAAAGTAGTGTTTTTGGGCATAGGCACAAAAGACATTGGTCACACCGGGGTCAAAGCCTGAGCCTAAAAGAGCCATGATACCCGCTTCCTTAAACTGTGCATCTCTAGCCCACTGCTCTTTGTACTCAAACTTTGCAGTGTCTGGGTGTTCGTAGTTAGCTGTGTCTAGGTAGTCTACCCCACACTGGGTACAAGCATCCATAATGGTGAGGTCTTGGTAGGGAAGTGCTACATTTATGACGATGTCTGCTTGGACTTGATCTATCGCTTCGACAAGCTCAGCGACTGAGTCTGCATCTACTCTCATGGTAGAGAGTGTTATACCTGTTTTTTCTAGTACATTTTTAGCGATACTCTCACATTTACTCAGGGTACGAGAGGCAAGGGTGATGTCTCCAAAGGTCTGGGCATTCATAGCACACTTAAAAGCAACGACGTTTCCCACGCCTCCAGCACCGATGATAAGGGTTTTTTTCTTCATAAACAACTCCTAAATTAATGGAGTAATTTTACCCTAAATAGTAATGATTTACAATGTAACTCAACCCAAACAACAATGGAATAAATATCAGCGTACTCAACAATATCAACGTAGTCACATCTTTAGGCTTACAGTCATAAAGTGATGCTAGGTTAATGTTAGCCACGGCTAAAGGTACCATCATCTCCATAAAGAGTATGCCTTGCACAAACAAAGACAAGTCGGTTAGTGAAAGTATGAACGCTGTAGCAAGTGGGATGATGACAAACTTTTGGCTCAATGTACCTAGCATGAGTTTAGGATGTAACGCTTTGATGCGTATGCCTTGCAAAAATGTACCGAGTAAGAAGAGTTGCAAGACTATCCCCGCGTAAGCTCCCATTTTGAAAAACTCTTGTATTTCAGAGTTTAAAGGTATGTTGTATATATTAATTAATATGGCAATGATTGAGGCAGGGATGATAGGGATTTTAATGATGTTAAAGAGTGACTCTTTTATACTAAAACTCCCCCGTGAATAGATATACACACCGATGATATATACCACAAAGACATTGGCGATGTTGATGAGTGTGGTATAGATGACAGACTCCTGCCCAAAGAGTGCGATACCCAGAGGGATACCAATGTTACCTGTATTGCCCACAAACCCAGCGATACTAAAGATAGCATGCTCTTTGATATCTGTAAATATTAACTTGCTTAAAAGTATGGTAGGGATGAGAACTATGAGTATAATGCCCAAATATATAAGAGGCACATAGATATGCTCTGTATGAAGTTTCGCTGTAGAAAATCCCCATATGCTCACAAATGGTTGCAAAAAATAGACCGACATTAGGGTAAGTGTCTTAGTACTCATCTCCTCTTTAAAGATGCGTTTAGCCATGTAGCCAAGTAGTATGAAGACATAGACGAAGATGATGGAGAGTAGTGTAGTTATCATACAGGTATTATACAGTTAATTTATTTTAGATAATATTCAGTAAAATTTACTGGTATAACTATTATACTAAGAGTAACGCAGTGATAAAGTTTATTATTTTTAAGGGGAATATTGAATGAACTATATGAAATACTTTACAAGAACTAGCATATTTTTTATATTACTTTTTCTTGTTAATCTTGTGGCAGAAGAAAACGTAACAAAAGAGATGAAGAAAAAAAATATGGATAAAACAGAATCAAAAATTATTATAGGATCTACTGAACACATAAAGATTGAACCACCAAGAGTCACACTTAAAGCTAGGATAGACACGGGTGCAAAATCAACTTCCATAGATGCTAGAAATATCATACCTTTTGAGAGAGATGGTAAAAGGTGGGTGAAGTTTTCCGTGTTCGAGGGGAGTGAAGAATATAAAGTAGAACGACCTGTGTATGATACGGTTTTAATTAAGCGTCATGGAGGGGAGTCTCAAAGACGTTTTATGATTAAAATGAGAGTTTCTGTGGGGGGAGTTTCTCAACTTATACCTGTATCTTTAACAGACAGAAGTAGTTATGAATATCCTATTTTGATAGGTAGGAACTTTTTAAAAGACTATTTTATAGTAGATGTTTCTAGGAAAAATCTATTACAAAAATTAGAAAAAGATGAGCTAAAGTGATTTCTAGAAAATTTCATGCTATTACTGTAGCTACGATTGTTGCATTTATTGGGCTTTTCCTTCTATATTATAAAGTACAAATTCTTGGCATGCCTTTTATGCCAGATGAGACTAAGCCAGTCTATAGAATAGAAGCAAAAATCACTTTTGAGGGTAAGAATGAAGCAGTACATGTTTCTATGGCATTACCGCAAAAGCAAGAAGGTCTACAGGTTATTTCTGAAGAAGCTTCTTCTTCTGGGTACGGCTTTACCAAAGCAACAACACCTTATGGACAAAGGGCTGAATGGGCTAAACGAAGAGTGAATGGTTCGCAGACACTCTACTATACATTAGAGTTGGTAGAACAGGAGTTTACTAAAACTGTCGAAATTCCTAAAAAAAGCCAGATAAGACGAAAAAAAGAGTTACTTTTAGATATACCGGTGGAACTTCAAAGTGCTGCTAAAAATCTCATAAAAGATGTACGGTGGCGTTCTGCAGATCCACACTCCTTTACTGCACAACTTATTCGAGATTTTTCAGATAAAGATCCTTCACAGGCTGTTAAAATATTGTTAGCCAAAAGTAATATATCCAAACAAGAGATGATTTATCATATGCTACGTTATGAAGGACTCACTGTAAGAAAGTTAAATGGACTCTTTATTGAAGATGCACATAGGAATTTTAAACTCACACCTCTTATAGAAGTTTTACATAAAAAGAAATGGCAACGTTTTGATTTGGAAAAAGGTAAAATAGAAAAAGATAGAAAGTTTTTTGTTTGGAGAAAGGGTGGTGATTCTATTATTGATGTGATTGGGGCTAAAAATTCTAAAATTACATTTTCTGTCAATAAAAGAGAAGTACCTAGCAGATATTTACTAAAAAATAAAAATATAGTTAAAAATTCTGCTATTCTTGATTTTTCACTTTTTACCTTACCTGTTTCGGAGCAAAATGCATTTAGACACATGTTATTGGTACCATTTGGAGCATTAGTGATTGTCTTTTTAAGGGTCTTTATTGGCATACGAACCTCTGGAACTTTTATGCCTATATTGATTGCTTTAGCCTTTATGGAAACGACACTTATTACTGGTTTAATTATGTTTATACTTATTGTAGGTATAGGTTTGGTGATAAGAAGTTATTTCAGTACACTTAATTTACTTTTAGTAGCAAGGATATCTGCTGTGGTTATTGTAGTGATTATCATCATGTCCTTTATGAGTATTTTAAGTTTTAAATTAGGTATTGATGAAGCGATGACAATTACCTTTTTCCCTATGATTATTTTAGCGTGGACTATAGAGAGAATGTCTATTCTATGGGAGGAAGAAGGAGCTAAAGAAGTATTTATACAAGGAGGAGGTTCATTATTTGTAGCTATATGTGCCTATTTCGCTATGAGCAATGAATTAATAGGACATATTACCTTTAACTTTCCCGAAGTACTGTTGATTCTCTTAGGAATAATTATTTTGATGGGTCGCTATAGTGGCTATAGAGCTACTGAACTTATACGTTTTAAATCATTTACGGATTAATATGTTGTTTGCTAATCCTTTTAAACTTAAAAAATTAGGTGTTCTTGGAATGAATAAACGCAATGTATATTGTATCGGAGAGCATAATGACCGTAAACAATACCCTTTGGTTGATGACAAACTTAAAACTAAAGTGGTAGCCCAAGAAGCAAACATTTCTGTACCCAAACTTTTAGGTACAGTTTGCATGCAGTCTGAAGTGAGAAAAATAGAAAAAATCCTAGAAGGGCTCAATGGTTTTGTTATTAAGCCTGCACAAGGGAGTGGAGGCAAAGGTATTTTGGTTATTATAGATAGAAAAGATGATTTCTTTTTTAAGCCAAGTGGTGAACATGTAACCTTCAGAGAGATAAGACAACATATATCCAACACGCTCAGCGGATTATATTCTTTAGGAGGTAAGCCTGATGTAGCGATGATTGAACAATTGGTTGAATTTGATCCAATTTTTGATAAATATAGTTTTGAAGGGGTACCAGATATTCGTATTATTCTCTATAAGGGTTTCCCTGCTATGGCAATGTTACGTTGTTCGACTTCTCAGAGTGATGGTAAAGCAAACTTACATCAAGGAGCAGTAGGTGTAGGTATAGACATCTCTACGGGTAAGGCATTGTATGCTGTACAACATAACCATCCTATATTAAAACACCCAGATACTGGCTATGATTTTTCCCAACTACACATATCTCATTGGAAAAATATGTTAGATCTTTCATCACGTTGTTATGATATGACGCAATTAGGATATTTGGGTGTTGATATTGTTATTGATAAACACTTAGGCCCCTTAATTTTGGAGCTTAATGCAAGACCTGGACTTGCTATACAAATTGCAAATAAAATGGGTATTTTAAAACGTTTTGGTATTATAGATACAGCTCCTAAAAATATGACGGCTAAAGAAAGGGTAGAATTTACTTTAGAACATTTTAGTAGAAATATATAATTGGAATTTAGGCAATATTAAGATTGCATAGTGCATTAATCTAATTTAGATATTATTCTGTAATTAACTTTTAGGATATTTTATGGATTTTGGTTCTCTTGAGACTTGGGGATATCTAGCAGTAGCTTTTTTTGCTTTTGGTGGATCTTTGTTTATTGTGGCTGCTGCTGGAGTGTTTTCCTTTATGGGAAAGATGGACTTAACTACTGCACTTGCCGTGGCAATAGTTTCTAATTTTTTAGGCGATATGTTTTTATTTTATCTTGGAAAATATCAAAAAAAAGAGATACAACCTTACTTTGCTAAACATAAGCGTAAAATAGCTCTTGCAACACTTATAATGCGTAAATATGGAGTCTTTGCTATTTTTATACAGAAATTTTTGTATGGTATAAAAACTTTAGTACCACTTTCTATGGCACTTTCAAAGTATGATTTTAAAAAGTTTGGATTTTATAATTTTTTTGCTTCTATTGTTTTTGTATTGACGATTGGACTTTCTGCTTATTATTCTAGTGAAGTAATTATTGCATTTTTTGGGGTTATTAAAGAGAAACCATGGATAGCACCTTTGGTACTATTTAGTATTTTAGGGTTTGTATGGTTCAGTATGGAAAAACTGACAAAAAAACGTTAAGTCTTTTTACTTTTCACAAACTTTTCAATACGTCTAATACCTTCACGAATTGTAGTGATATCTGTAGCAAATGAAAATCTAAAGTACCCTTCAGCCCCAAAACCTATACCAGGAACAACGGCTACACCTGTCTCTTGAAGTAATTCTTTGGTAAACTCTATGGAGTCATTAGAAATATCTTTTATATTCACAAAGAGATAGAAAGCACCTTGAGGTTTGAGTACGGAGAGTCCATCTATTTTATTGAAAAGTTCAACTGCTTCATCACATCTACTCTCAAAGGCTCTTCGCATATTTTCTATATCTTCATCTGCTTTACCTAAAAGTGCAGGTATGGCAGCTTTTTGGGTAATAGAGTTAATATTTGATGTACTTTGAGACTGTAGTTTATTCATCGCTGCGATGAGTTCTTTATTGGGTGTAGCCAAATATCCAAAACGCCAACCTGTCATGGCTACAGATTTACTAAGACCATTAATGGTCACTGTTCTCTGGTACATATCTTCACTAATACTTGCAGCTGCTACAAAGTCAATATTATAAATCAACTTTTCATACATTTCATCGGAAGCTACTAGTATGTCAGTATCTTTTAAAACTTCAGCCAAAGCCTCTAGCTCAACTCTTGAATACACAGATCCAGTTGGATTAGATGGTGTAGTCAATACGAGCATTTTTGTTTTTTTTGTGATAGCTTTTTTAAGTTGTTCTGCTGTAATTTTAAAATTACCGATTTCATTTGTTTCTATAATTACAGGTTTAGCAGATGCATACTTTACAAGTTCAGGGTAAGTCACCCAATATGGGGCAGGGATAATGACTTCATCTCCTTTATTCAAAACGCTTTGAAAAAGGTTAAAAAGTGATTGCTTCGCACCATTACTTACGATAATATCTGAAGGTGCATAGTTAAGATTGTTGTCACGTTTGAGTTTAGTGGCTATGGCTTCAAGAAGTTCAGGTATTCCCGCTACTGCAGTATATTGTGTAAATCCATCATTAATAGCTTTTATCGCTTCATCTTTAATAGATTTTGGCGTTTCGAAGTCTGGTTCACCTGCTGAAAAAGAGAGTATATCTTTACCTTGGGCTTTTAAGTCACGTGCAAGTGAAGAAATTGCAATAGTGATAGATGGTGCCAAAGTTTGTATGCGGTCAGATAGCATAATAATCCCTTAAAATAAAATTAGATTATTATATCAAGTTGTGGTTAATTTAGTCCATACTTTGAATAAAGTTATCATAAATTTCTTCGAGCTCATCATCTTTTTTCTTGATAGCTTCTTGCTTGCCTTTTGGTAGTGCATCTTCAAGTACTGCTATACGTTTTAGGAGGTACTCAAATATCTCTTTATTCACATCAGGCATGATGTCGTGACTAAGGCGAGAACCTTTTTCTTTACAGAGTATCACACGTGCAGGGATACCTATGGCAGTTGCCATCATGGGTACGTCTTTCAATACTACAGAGTTAGCACCTATTTTTGCTCCATCACCTATAGTTATGTTTCCTAGTACTTTTGCACCAGCTCCCACTACTACGTTGTTACCTATGCTTGGGTGACGTTTATCTTTTGAAGTTCTAACACCACCAAGTGTCACCTGTTGGTAGATAATGACATCATCACCAACAATAGCAGTCTCACCGATGACCACACCTACACCATGGTCGATGAAAACCCTACGTCCTATGGTGGCTCCTGGGTGTATGTCTATCATAGTTAAAAACATGCCCACAGCAGAAATGAAACGTGGTATAAAACGTAAACCTTTCATGTAAAACCAATGTGCTATACGGTGAAACAGCAATGCCCATAAGCCAGGGTAGTTAAAAAAGCGTTCAAAGGTAGAGTGTAGAGCAGGGTCATTTCTCTTTACATTAGAAAAATCTTCTTTGATGAGTTTAAATAGTTTTATCATGATTTGTGTATCTCTTTCGTTGTATCTTGTTCATCCATAGCTAGTATGGTCTTAAGATAGCTATTTTCACTTAAATAAAGGTAGATTTTACCTAAAAGTTCTCTCTTTTCTTCTTTAGAAATATGTGAAGATTCTTCTATGCGATATTTAAGGGTCTTATCAATGATGTTTATGTCATAGTCAAGATCATCTAAGACATCCATGAGATTTTGAGCCTCTATGATTTTGTCAATTGTATAGTTACCATCTTTTTGAAAATTTATAACCGCTTCAGTAGGATGTGTAAAGAGGTTGTGTTTCATCCCTAGTACTTCTTGGTAGGCTCCAGTAAGAAAAAATGCCAAAAAATACTCATCTTTACTTACGTCTATGTTATGTAAGTACAGTGGTAAGTTGGGGTCAAACCCTATCTCCCCATCACTATCGCAGGTGATGTCCCAAATGCTAGCGGGGTTTGTTGGTTTTTCATCGAGCCTATTTAGTGGCATGATGGGGAACTGTTGTGCTAAGCCCCAAAAGTCTGGTAAAGACTGAAAAGCAGAAAAATTTACAAGGTATTTTTCCTGTATGCGGTCTTGGAGTTTTTTAAGTTCATCTGTTCCTTCATCATGTAAAAGTGCTATGGATTTTTTGATGATGAGATTGACCAAAATCTCAGTATTTGAACGATCTTCTAAATCTATGTACCCTAAATCAAAGAGTGTTAAAAGGCTCTCCATATGGTCTAGTGCATCATGCAGGTACTCTCTTGCATGTTTACGTGAGAGTGAACGGTAGAGATCATGTAGCTCTTCTATGAGAGGAGGGTTTTTAGTTTTGAGTCGCAAACCTTTTTCGTTGTACTCTTGGCTAAATAGCTCTAACACAGGAGCTACAAGGACAGAGTGAGACGCAGCGATGAAACGTCCAGATTCTGTAAAGATGTCTGGCTCTTCTACCCCTTTGTTTTTGGCTATCTCTTGCATGAGGTAGATGACATCATTTGCAAACTCCTGCAAAGAGTAGTTGCGTTCTTGTTTGACTTCATGTTGGCTATACTCTACAGCCAAACCACCACCGATGTTTATGGCTCCTAGGGCATCTGCACCACGCCTTTTAAGTTCAGCATAGATATTTCCTGCTTCACGCAACGCTTTTTTTAGAGGAGAAATGTCAGACATCTGTGAGCCTATGTGAAAGTGTATCATCCATAGTCTATCTAGTAGCCTGTGTTTTGTTAGCATCTCATAGGCTTCTAGCAGTTCTGTAGAAGTAAGTCCAAATTTAGAGGAGTATCCACCACTTTTTGCCCAAATACCAATACCTGAACTATGCAGACGTATACGTACACCAATTTTAGGTGTTATGGGATTGTCTATGTTTTCATTAAATTCTGTATTAACCTGTATGATGGTTTCTAGTTCACCAAGTCCCTCTATGGTGACAGTGATATTGTGTCCCATCTTTGCTGCTATAAAGCAAAGCGATATCATCTCTTTGTCTTTAAACCCATTGACTGTAATAGGAGCACCTAAGGGTGTTTTAGTCATGGCTATAATGAGTTCTGCTTTACTTCCTGCTTCTAGACCATAGTTATATGTTGTAGAGACTTCCATAAGAGACGCTACAAAGTTAGGAAACTGGTTAACCTTAAGCGGAAAGACTGCATGAAATGAACCTTGGTAATTAAACTCTTTTTTTGCTTTTTCAAAAGTATCAAAAAGTATAGAAATTTGTTTTTCTATGAGGTGAGGAAAACGAAGGAGAAGAGGACCTTTATAGCCTTTTTCACGTATGTTTTGAGTTATTTCTAGTAGAGAAGGTCTTGTCGCATAGTTAATATTAATGGTGTTGGTCTTGATGATAAAGTTATCATCCCCCCATATTTGTAAACCAAAGTCCTTCATTAACCTACCTTAATTTTATCATTGTGATTATTATAGCAAAACTTCATCTAATCTACTCTACTTTTCCAAAGGTTAGAGTTAAATTATGAAATTTAGATATGCGATACTATGAGGCTAAATAATATTGATTATACCCATACAAAATATTTAATTAAAAAGCAACAAAAATCTTAATAGATTAGAATATTTGATTAATTAGGCTTTTTTGTACAGTAAAAGTGTATATTTAAGTATATATGATTTACCATTAATAATCTAACTATTTTGGACAAATAGCATACAAAGGAAAAATAATATGAAAAAGATACTACTATTAGCACTGTTGGCAACACAACTATTTACACAACTTCATGCAGGTGGTGATGCTGAACCTATTAAAATAGACGAAGCAGAAATAAGAGAACATAAACCCCATGAATCAACAAAGTTTTATGTGGTAATTGCAGGTTTGGCAGATTTGGGAGATACTATAGCGCATGAGGGGGCTTACCTTGAGGGTGACCAAGATTTTGGATTTGGAATTGACTTAGGGTACAGAATAGGAAATGGTTTTGCTATCGAATACGATTTTACCTATGCGATTAATACTGTTACTAGAGTAGAGCATGGCTTAGAAGAGGAGGCAAAAGGTATCTATTATACTTCAGCTCTTGATGTTGTCTATACCTATGAAGCAACAGAATACATTGGTATTTTTGGTAAGGTTGGATATGAATATGAATGGGAAACTATCGATGCATATCATATTGATGCACAAGAGCATGATTTTGTATTTGGTATAGGTGTAGAGATTGCGATGAATGAGTCATATAAATTACTATTTGAGTATGAGTATTCACGTATAGAGAGTCCTAGAGGGGCTGCTCTGTTTGCTGGTATCTTGATTAACCTTTAAACCCTAAATATACAATAAGATGGGATATTTTGGGTTAAACTTTTTATAGAAGTGTATTACAACGCTTCTACTTTGACGCTCTTCTCTTCTTTGCTCTGTAAATCTTTCACCCACACTGTGCCATTAGCCAACTCATCTTCACCTATGAGTACCACATAACGTGCATTGACTTTCTCTGCACCTTTCATGTGCGATTTGAAGCCTTTGGCGTTGTACTCTAACGTCACTTTGGTTTCTAAACGTTTAGCTGTAGCTATAGGGAAAAGTTTTTCTACAGCATCTTCTGTCATAGCACCTAGGTAGATGCCCTCACGTGCAGCCTCTGGCATCTGTACAAGCTCCATGATGCGTTCTATGCCTATGGCAAAACCTACTGCTGGTGTTGGCTTACCATCTAAAAACTCTACAAGCTTGTCGTAGCGTCCACCACCTGCAATGGCAGACTGTGAGCCTATGTTATTGCTTACGAACTCAAAGGCAGTTTTGTTGTAGTAGTCTAGTCCACGTACTAGGTTTGTGTCTATTTCATAAGTGATGCCTGCGTTGTCTAGTAGCTCTGTGAGTTTTTTAAAGTCTGTGTCACACTCCTCACATAGGTTGTTTATGAGTTTTGGTGAGTTTACAAGTAGACTTTGGCATGTTTGGTTTTTACAGTCAAGTACTCGGATAGGGTTTGTGTCTATACGTCTGTTACAATCTTCACATAGCTCGGGCTTTATCTCAGTTAAAAAGCTCATGAGGTTTTGTTTGTATGGAGGCATACAAGTAGGGCAGCCTAGAGAGTTTATCTGCAAGTCAAAGCCTATGCCTAGTTCATTAAATATCTGGCTTATCATGGTGATGATGGTAAAGTCTTCATAGACGCTTGCCTCTCCAAAACTCTCACAACCAAACTGATGAAACTCTCTTAGGCGACCTTTTTGTGGTCTTTCATAACGAAACATAGGGCCATAGTAGTAAAACTTCTGTTTCATAGGCTGACGGTCTAGTTTAGCATGCACAAAAGTACGTACCACACCTGCTGTACCCTCTGGACGCATACAGACATCGTTGCCACCTTTGTCTTCAAACTGGTACATCTCTTTGCTTACGATGTCCGAGCTGTCACCTACAGAGCGTTTAAAGAGAGCTGTCTCTTCAAGTATAGGGGTTTCTATGTAGCCATAGCCGTAACGTTTGGCAATGGTGCTTGCTGTCTCTACGATGAAGTTAAATCTATAGGACTCTTCAAATGTGAGGTCTTTCATACCACGAAGTGGGTTTATCATGTTTTAATACCTTTGTATATCATGTGTAAATAGTTGCATAGAAGCATGCCTTACCAGAGTATTTGTATATAATTATATCACTTAGATGGTTAAGAAGCGAGTATTAAATATCTCTATAACATGGTAAAGGGTTTGTATAAAATTTGAACTTTGCTTTCAGAGATAAGTATTTTTTTTTGGAAATTATCCCATTTCATTATGCCTTTAAGAGGACTTAATGATGCATTTTTTTCTAACACTACCTCTTTTGGACCAGTACTAAGACGTTCTACTGTCTCTTTAGGTATAAAATAGGTAGAGCTATAGTTTTTTACTTTATAAAAAGATTTTCCGCGAAAAGTATGCACTTTTTTTGTAGATAAATATTCTGCTAATAATTCATTCATAAATGAAGTCTTTCCTTAACGATAAATTTAAGCTTATTATAGTTTTAAATAGCTAATGATATGTTTATTGATATGTTCAACACTTTCCAATGCATCTATTTCAAGATACTCAATATCCATTTTTTTTAAACTTTCTCGCATTTTGTCTTGTACTGTTATAAGGTACTCTAATCCACGTAATTCTATACCATCCAATTCTTTTTCGGAAGTTCTGAGTGTAAGTGTCTCCATATTTGTGACAAATAAGATAATTTTATCTGGAAAATGGTTTGATAGTGCAAATTTATTTAACGACACAAGTTCATCAAAATCAAAATCACCATTGGCAAGTGCATAACCTATGCCTGAAAGAAAACCTCTATCAGAAATGACGACTTTGTCTTTGTTGGGTGCAAGAACTTCTTCGTAGTGTTCTGCACGGTCTGCAAGAAAGAGTAGAAGTTCGGCACGTTTAGAAACTATAGAATCAGAAAGTAATATATTTCTTGCTTGTTGTCCAAACTTTGTACCACCAGGCTCATGTGTGGTAATAAGGTCAGGGTATTTACTTGCTAGTAGTTCTATCTGTGTACTTTTACCACAAGTGTCTATGCCTTCAAAGAGTATGTACATTACTTTTTATACCCCTCTATCATTTTTAAAACTTCTGGAGGCAGTAGGTGGTCTACTTTCCCACCAAAAGGCAAGATGGAACGCACCACTGAAGAACTGACAAACCCATACTCAAGACTAGGCATAAGGAAAATAGTCTCCAACTCTTTTTTGAGTGAAGAGTTAGCATAGCCCATTTGTATCTCATACTCAAAATCACTCACTGCTCTAAGACCACGCACGATGATGTTTGCATCAAGTTTGTCTGAAAGATCTACAAGTAATCCCTCAAACCCAACTACTTTGATTTTAGGAAACTTTTTTGTCGCTGTTTTTACCATAGCGATGCGTTGCTCTAGACTAAACATTGGTTTTTTGGATGCACTCTTAGCCACGGCTATGGTAATCTCATCAAACATCGTGCATGCACGTTTCATAATGTCTAAATGTCCTACAGTTACAGGGTCAAATGTCCCTGGATAGATGGCACGTTTGATAGTACTCATTTATTTGTCTCCCCATCTTTCATATAGAGTGTTTTTAATACCTAAAACATCATACCACTTACCGATGATGAATTTCTCCATATCCTCAAGGTTAGATGACTCTGAATAGTACCCCATCACAGGCGGTGCGATGATAACACCAAGTGTAGCAAGTTTTTGCATATTTTCTAAAGCGATGGCAGAAAAAGGAAGCTCACGAGGAGCAAGGAGTAACTTTTTTTGCTCTTTCAGTGCGACTGCAGCCACACGTGAAGGTAAGTTGTCACTTATGCCACAAGCTACTTTGGCAAGCGTGTTCATGCTACAAGGTATGATAGCAGTCGAATCTACTCTAAAAGAACCAGATGAGATACTCGCAGCGATGTTGTCTGAAGAGTGTAGGGTCACTTGTTTATTTTCAAAACTTTCAACGGTTAGGGCATTATCAGAGACAACGACGTGTACTTCGATGTCAGAGGGTAAGTAGTCTACAAACTTCTTACCCAACTGCACACCGCTTGCTCCTGTGATGGCTACTACTAATCGCATATGTGACCTTATATTTTATTAAAAAGATTATATCAAAAACAAATTAGAGAGCTATAGAATAACCTTATAAGTTTTATTATGTTAAAAAAGAAACAATAATACTAAAAGGTGTACAACTATGACAAAAAAAGAACTCTCTATAAACATAAAATGGGATGAGTTTGAGATGGGGACGTGTCGTTTATTTGTAGAGGTACTGGACAAGTATATCCCCGCACTGTTTTTTCAAGACCACAAACCTAAGCCCACAGTCACAGACAAGATGATGAAAGCAGTTAATGACATACTAGATATGGACATCTCTGAGTTCGATAGACTAAGTGAGATACTAGGCGTAAAAAACTACAAGATTAAAGAGATACATATAGACCAAGATAACGATGTATTTGAAGGTGTTTACTCAGAAGTCATAGTTAGTGTGAGTTCAAATTTTCAGGCAACAGTGATAATAAAAGATGGGAAGTTTATATGTTTGAATGATGGTAACTATTTTGAGACATGTGTAGTAGATAAAAAAAAGAATAAAAAAAAGAGTATTACTCAAAGAGATAGAGAAAAAATAATAGCTATGATGAGTTTGGATTAAAATAAGAATATTAAATCATGGTACCGCAGGTCGGATTCGAACCGACACGCCCTAAAGCAGAAGATTTTGAGTCTACCAAGTCTACCAGTTCCATCACTGCGGCATTTACGTTCTAAAACGTGAAAAGAATTCTACTTACTATGTACTTAAATCTCGTTTAGAAAAGGACTAAAAGGCTTTTTTAGTTAAACTTGTTATAATATCTTCATTAATTAATATCAAGGCAGTTTTTTGAAGATATCCATCATTATTTTAGGCATACTTTTTATCTATGTAGCATTTTCTACATTTTATCATGATACAGCACTCATTGGTAATATAGGAAGACTCATAGGTAAAACCAACATAGGACTTTTTGGATATTTAGCCTATGCAAATATATTTATTTTATTTTATCCACTGTATAAACTTTATACAGATGGAAAATCAAGGGGAAACATAGATTTTTATTTAGGGTGGATGCTTATATTTATTTCTCTTATTCTCTTTGCCGCGTTAGTGCTTGAACCACAAAATGTAGGATTTTTAGGTACACAAATAGTAACATTTTTAGAACCTTATATTGGAAAAGCGGGATTATGGCTATTTTGGTTGATGATAACAGCTTTAGCACTGGTATTTGTGATAGATGATGAGGTTGATTTTTTAGAACTCATACCTGTACCTTCACTTTCATTGCCTTCTTTTGCATGGATAGGTAGTATTTCGGCTGCTATGCAAATATTTTTAAAAAAATTATCTACAAATCCTTTTTCCTCTCCCTCTTTAGAAGAGGAAATGATGCCTGTACTAGAAACTATCGAAGAAAAACCAAAAAGAAAAACACCAGTGAAACGTAAAACATCAGTCAAAAAACGACTTCCTAAATCAGAAATAGAAGTGGCTCATGATGAAGAGGATGCTGAAGTGAATGAAATGCTTGAAATTGAGCATGAGATGGAGGCTGAACTCACGCAAAGACAAACTAAGATGACAAGCAATTCCACAACAAGTAATACTACATCAAATGTTAAAATAGTGAGTGAATTAGAAGAAAATTCTAAACTAATGGACGAGATAGAAAAAGGAAAAGTTGCAAAACCAAAGAACTTTAAACTCCCAAAACTTGATTTCTTACAAAAAGCACCTAAAACAAGAAAAAAAGTAAATGAAGCAGAGATAGATAGAAAAATAGAAGATCTTTTATCAAAACTTGCACAGTTTAGGGTAGATGGCGATGTGATACGTACTTACTCTGGACCATTAGTTACCACCTTTGAATTTAAACCTGCACCTAACGTAAAAGTCTCTAAAATCTTAGGCTTGCAAGATGACCTCGCAATGGCTTTGAGTGCAGAAACTATTCGTATACAAGCCCCAATACCAGGTCGTGATGTTGTAGGGATAGAGATACCTAATGAAAGTATCGATACTATCTATTTACGTGAGATACTTGAATCAGATATTTTTCAAGAAGCTTCTTCTCCTCTTACTGTTGCACTCGGTAAAGATATAGTGGGAAACCCATTTATAACAGATATTAAAAAATTACCACATTTACTCATTGCCGGAACGACAGGTTCTGGTAAATCAGTAGGTATCAATGCGATGATTCTTTCCTTGTTGTACCGTAATGATCCAGACCAACTTAAGCTTATGTTGATAGATCCAAAAATGCTAGAGTTTGCGGCCTATGAAGATGTACCACATCTTATAACTCCTGTGATAACTGAACCAGCTAAAGCTATAGCGGCACTTGCAAATATGGTAGGGGAGATGGAAAGACGGTATAAACTTATGGCAGACGCACGTACAAAAAATATAGAGAACTATAATGAAAAAGTTAAAAAGACAGGAGAGGAATCTTTCCCATATATAGTAGTCATCATTGATGAACTTGCTGACCTTATGATGAGTGGTGGTAAAGAGGTAGAACACTCCATTGCAAGACTTGCACAAAAGTCACGTGCTTGTGGTATCCACCTTGTAGTAGCTACGCAAAGACCTTCTGTAGATGTAGTCACAGGTATGATTAAAGCCAATTTACCTTCTCGACTCAGCTATCGTGTAGGGTCTCGTATAGACTCTAAAGTTATTTTAGATGCTATGGGCGCAGATAGTTTACTAGGACGGGGAGATGGACTTTTTACCCCTCCTGGAGCTACAGGTCTTGTACGTATACATGCTCCATGGAACACAGAAGAAGAGATAGATAAAATTGTAGAATACATTAAAGCTCAGCGTGTACCAGAATATGATGAAACCTATCTTGTAGCTGGTGGTGCAGCAGCTTCTGCAAATGGTGGAGAAAAAGAGATAGAATTAGACACTCTTTATGAGGATGCTAAAAATATTGTTCTTACAGACAATAAAACATCTATTTCCTACCTCCAACGTAAACTTCAAATAGGCTATAACCGTTCTGCAAACATTATAGAACAACTTGAAGCAAAAGGGGTACTCTCAGCCCCAAATGCAAAAGGTAACAGAGAAATACTCTAATTGTTACATTTTTTAGGATAAAAGTCTAAACATATTATAGGTTTTAGGCTTTTTTGTCACCATCCGATACATCAATCGTATCTCTTCTATCTACCTAACATATAGAGCTTTATTCAAACTTTTTTTTGTTAATATTAGGGACAAAATATTACACAGGAGACCACATGGCCTTATTAGAAGAATATAGAGCACATACAGAAGAACGTGCAAAGTTAGGTGTACCACCATTGGCACTTACAGCAGAACAAACAGCAGAGCTTGTAGAATTGCTCAAAGAAAATCCCGTAAAAGATGCTGAGTATGCAATGGAATTATTTAAAAACCACATTCCCGCAGGTGTGGATGATGCAGCCTACATCAAAGCAGCATTTTTAAATGATATCCTTCAAGGTAAAGCATCTTGTACTGAAATAGATAAAGTTTTTGCAACCGTAATTTTAGGAACAATGTTAGGTGGATTTAACGTAGCACCACTTGTGGATGCACTTTCATCATCTGACATGACTGTAGCTGAGTCTGCAGCAGGACAACTTAAAAACACCATCCTTGTGTATGATGCATTTAATGATGTGAAGGCACTGATGGATGAAGGCAATGCACTTGCTAAAGAGATTATAGAATCATGGGCAAATGCTGAGTGGTTCTTCAACAAGCCAGAGATGAAAAAAGAGATTACACTTACTGTTTACAAAATCCCTGGTGAGACAAACACAGATGATCTTTCTCCTGCATCTGAAGCATTTACAAGAGCAGATATTCCTGTGCATGCAAATTCATTCCTTATCAACAGAATGGATAACCCATTAGATACCATGAAAAAACTTAAAGAAAAAGGTCATCCACTTGTTTATGTTGGTGATGTTGTCGGTACTGGGTCTTCAAGAAAATCAGGTATCAATTCACTTCAGTGGCACATGGGTGAAGATATTCCTTTCATTCCAGGTAAAAGAACGGGTGGTGTGGTTATTGGTGATATTATTGCTCCTATTTTCTTTAATACCGCAGAAGATGGTGGATGTATCCCTATCCAAGCACCAACAGCTAAACTTGAAACGGGTGATGTGATTACACTTAAACCTTTTGATGGTGTTATCGAAAAAAATGGAGAGGTAGTCTCTGAATTTAAACTTGAGCCAAACACACTTCCCGATGAGATGAGAGCAGGGGGACGTGTACCACTTATCATCGGTAAAGGTCTTACAGTTAAAGCTAGAGAAGCTCTTGGTTTAGATGCTGGTGATATCTTCATGACTCCAGATGTTCCTGCTGACAATGGTAAAGGCTTTACCCTTGCACAAAAAATGGTAGGAAAAGCTGCTGGTATCGAAGGTGTTAAACCAGGTGTTTACTCTGAGCCAGTATGTACTACAGTTGGTTCACAAGATACAACAGGAGCTATGACAAGAGATGAAGTAAAAGACCTTGCAGCACTTAGTTTTGGAGCAGATTTTGTACTTCAGTCATTTTGTCACACATCTGCATATCCAAAACCTGCAGATATTAAGTTACAACATACACTTCCAGACTTTATGGTAGAAAGAAAAGGTTTTACACTCAGACCAGGTGATGGTGTGATTCACTCATGGCTAAACCGTATGTGTCTTCCAGATACTGTTGGTACGGGTGCAGACAGCCATACAAGATTCCCAATAGGTATCTCTTTTCCTGCAGGTTCAGGTCTTGTTGCGTTTGCAGCGGTAACAGGTATGATGCCACTTACAATGCCTGAGTCTGTACTTGTACGCTTCTCAGGTGAGTTACAGCCAGGTATCACACTACGTGACATGGTAAATGCTATCCCTCATCAGGCGATTAAAGATGGTTTACTTACGGTTGAAAAAGCAGGTAAAAAGAACATTTTTGCAGGACGTATCTTAGAGATAGAAGGACTTGAAGACCTTAAGTGTGAGCAAGCGTTTGAGCTTTCAGATGCATCTGCAGAGCGTTCGGCTGCTGCATGTACAGTGAAACTAAACAAAGAGCCTATTATTGAGTACCTTGAGTCTAACATCGCTCTCATTGAAGAGCTTATCGCTCAAGGGTATGAAG
>Ga0256839_1000325_pt1 | contig 61082 bp, 54 predicted proteins | sample 354166metaG_FD_185968 | JGI IMG/M metagenome (GOLD analysis project Ga0256839, IMG submission 185968) | Hydrothermal vent microbial communities from Mid Atlantic Ridge, Atlantic Ocean - 354-166 | ecosystem: Environmental > Aquatic > Marine > Hydrothermal vents | place: Atlantic Ocean: Mid...
GGTGAAAGCAAAGCTAAGCCCGCTATATTCGGAGCTAAGCCTGCGCCCGCTGCGGTTGAGCCTGTTAAAGAAGAACCAAAGATTGAGCCTCCTAAAGTTGAAACGCCAGCAGCTGAGCCAAAAGTTGAAAGCAAAGCTAAGCCCGCTATATTCGGGGCGAAGCCAAAAACAGAAGAGCCGCCAGCAATACCACCCGCCGAAAAACCAGACGACAAGCCAAAGGCTGATATTGGGAAAAAGCCTGCCATATTTGGCAAAAAACCTGAGGCTTCCGATGAAAATGATGACCAAGATTAAAACCTCAGAAAAGGGCAGCGTGTTCTTCTATATCATTCTTGCAATTGTGCTTTTTGCTACTCTTGCATTTACCGTATCGCGCGGAATGAGGGGCAAGCAAACAAGCGCAATGAGCGAGCGCAAGGCAGAAATAATTGCTAGCGATATACTAAGCTATACTCAAAAACTATCGCAAACCGTTGACAGGCTTCGCCGTAATGGTTGCTCCGAAAGCGAGCTTAGCTTTTCTTACGATTCAGATGGCGATAATAATTACCAAGATAGCGGAGATACATATTATAATGCAAACGCGCTAACTGATTTATCATGCCATGTTTTTCACCCATTAGGCGGAAATATTAAATTTATTAAAATCCCTGAAATCCCAGTGTCAGAGCTTAATAGCGGTGACTCTTTATATAATATAACAGGGAGCTTAAGAACTTCACTTGGTGATGCCACGCAAAATGAGCTTGCTATAATGATAATATCAAATGCTAGCAACACCACATGGACATCGCCAGAATATCCAAATATGCGTCTTTTATGTGAGAAGATAAATAATCTTTTGGGTAATTCATTCAGCACGAATGGAAGAAATATTCTAACCGCAGGAAATCACTCAACGCTTACTTTGCCGCAATTTGATGGAACTTACAGCGGCGGGCAAGCCATAGTTTCAAGCAATAACACCGCTTGTTATAGTGATATATCTGGCAGCAATAGATTTATATTCTATCATGTTTTGATTGTTAGATGATATCTAAACCTTACTATACCAAGTGGCGCGCGCACGCCCATGGCGCATAAGATATCCACCATCAACAAGCTCAACAAGGCGCAGTTTCAATGTTGAACGTTTGCCGCGTGTAAGGCGCTCAATCTCTTTCATGCTAAGGCGATCATGCTTGTTAAATAATTTTAGAATTTTAGTCGATAATTCGGGCATATTCACAATTTCTGCACTGCCTTTTTCAATGCGAGATTGCAGCTTATCTTTTTGATCTTTTAATATGCCAAAGAAGAATTCAAGCCATACATCCCAATCAATTTTTCCCGTCGCCAAAGTTTTTTGTGTATGTTGCAAGGCTTTATAATACTCGTCTGCTTTTTCGTTCAATATATCATCTAAAGTACTGTAAGGAGCGTAGCTATAACCCGCCTTAAACATAAGCAGGATAATAAGCATCCGCGCGAGCTTCTGATTGCCTTTTTCAAACGGGCAGAACTGCAAATACATGGCGGTAAATATCGCGATAATAAATAATGGGTGGAACTCTTCTTCCTCAAAAGCCTTTTCTGTCCAATCCATCAGCCGCGGCATTAGGCTGCGCACTTCGGCGGGCGAGGCAACATTAAGCGAGCCAAGAATTTTATCGTCTTTTATTATATCTAAAAGCACGGATTCTTCTTTGTAAATGCTGATTTGCTTTGATCCAGTAAAGGCGGCATGCAAGCGACATAGCAAATCTACATCTAAAGGCTGGTCATGCCAGCTATTAGCTATCTCTTTGAAATTGCGACCAAAGCTTGAAACATCGCCGAGTAATTGCAAGGATGTTGTATGATTTTCAAGCGCACCCCACGCACCCTTGAACTCATCAACTTCACTGACAAGTTTTAGCATTTTGGGAGTAATTTTTACGTTTTGCAATCCTAACATATAGCCGACTATAGCCATAGAATTAGTGTAGATCAATCAGATATATCTAAAATTTACATCCGTGCGGGGATTTCAATTCCAAGTAGGTTTAGGATAAGCGATAATTGCTTATATGTTTGTTGGCATAGGGCAAGGCGACTAAGTTTTAATATCTCATCTTTTTCGGATAAAATATGACAGTTACCGTAGAAGGAGCTAAATTCCTGCGCGAGTTTAAATGCATAATCACATAGTATATGCGGAGCATAAAGCTTCATAGCGTTATCAAAATGATCGGGCAATTCGCTTAATAATAATGCTAAACCCCTATCACTATTAGTTATTTTAAGCTCTTCGCAAGCAATATCATTTTGAGCATCTGCCTTTTTAAGTAGGGACTTAATCCTCACCGTTTGATAAAGCAGATACGGGCCTGTCTTGCCCTCAAAGGAAGTCATGCGGTCAATATCAAATATATAATCTGCGCTGCGGTTATTTTGAAGATCAGCGAATTTAAGCGCGGCAATTGCAACTTTATTTGCTATATCATCGCGCTCATTATCATCCATATCCTTGGCAAGTGCAGCCTCATCAAGGCGGATTTGCGCTTTTTCTATCGCCATAGAAATAAGTCCTTCTAATCTCATAACCCCGCCATCGCGCGTTTTAAATGGCTTGCCATCAGCCCCGTTCATAGTGCCAAAACCTGCATGTATAAGCTCTATGCTATCTTGCGGAGCAATGCTAGATTTGCGAGCAGCGCGAAATACTTGTTCAAAATGCAAGGCTTGGCGCTGGTCTACTACATAGATAATCTTTATTGGATTATGGCTTTTAATGCGCTCAATAATAGTGGCAAGATCAGTTGTGCCATACAAAACCGCACCATCAGATTTCAGCAAAATAAGCGGCGGAAGCTCTTTTTTATCATCATCGTGCGCCACAGGAACTATTAAAGCGCCCTCACTTTCAACAGCAATATTTTTAGACTTTAAATCCTCAATCATGTCTTTAATAAAAGGATGAGCATCGGACTCGCCCTTCCATTCATCAAAATGCACTCCCAGCGCATCAAAATTATTTTTCATGCCTTTAATGGAGACATCTATAAACTCGCGCCAACGATTGGTGTAATAATTATTACCATCTTGAAGTTTGCGAGTAGCCTCCCGCGCTAGAGCCATACGATTTTTATCTTCCTTACAAGCAGCGGAGGCTTTGGGATAAATTTTGGCTAACATCTCCATAGTAATCTCGCCGTCAAAGCCCGTTAAATCAAGCTCGGATAAGATCATTCCCATAGGCGTACCCCAATCGCCCATATGTACGTCTCCAATAGCTTCATAACCAGCGTGCAAACACATACGGCGCAAAGAATCACCAATGATAGAGCTGCGCAAATGCCCAACATGCATGGCTTTTGCAACATTTGGGCCGCCATAATCAAGGATGATTGTTTGGTTTGGCTCTACAGATAAAATGCCAAAACGTACGTCTTTTATAAGGTTTTTAAGATGCGTCGCTATGTACGTGTCTTTAAGCGTTATATTTATAAACCCCGCCCCGCCTATGGATATGTCTTCAAATATATCTTTATTATCAGTATTTTGATTTACCTGATCTATGATATTTTTCGCTATCTCACGTGGATTTTTACGAGCAATTTTCGCGCAAGCCATTGCGCCGTTACATTGGAATTGCGCCGCTTGCCCTTGCCCTGATATTTGCACGCGCGCATGCTCGGTGGGCAAACCTAATGCTTTAAAAGCCTTGCACATAATAAGGGTTAATTCTTGTGATAATGAACCCATGAATTAACGCCCATATTTGGCGGTGATGCTGGCTTTTTCTATTGAATGAGCATTTAGAAAATAGCCAACCATTGCGCCGCTTGCATTCTCATCAATATCAAGTTTCTCAACGTCAAGAGCATGAAGAGTGAAAATATAGTTATGAGGCGCGTTGCCTTCGGGCGGGCAGGCCCCGCCAAAACCAGTGCTTCCAAAATCTGTGCGGCTTTCAATTGCGCCATTAGGCATAGACGCGTCACTATCAAGTGATTTCACATTAGCAGGAATATTAAACACAACCCAATGCCACCAGCCGCTACCTGTTGGCGCATCGGGGTCATAAAGGGTAACGGCTAGGGATTTTGCTCCCTCAGGCACGCCCTCCCATGAAAGCTGCGGTGATTTATTATCACCGACACAGCCAAAGCCATTAAATACTTGCGCATTAGAAAGCTTTTGACCTTCCTTAATATCAGTGCTTTGCAAAGACATTTGTGCAAATGCTGGCGCAATAGAAACAAAACAAAACAATGTTAGTATAGTTAATAATTTCATTTTACCCCCCTAAGCATCAACGTTAGATTTAAGGGCGTTATCTTGGATAAATTCACGGCGTGGTTCGACAACATCACCCATAAGGGTAGAGAATATCTCATCCGCCTTAATCGCGTCGGCGACTTCAACTTGCAAAAGCGTACGTACGTTCGGGTCAAGCGTTGTTTCCCAAAGCTGTTCTGGGTTCATTTCACCAAGACCTTTATAGCGTGATATTTGCAAGCCTTTACGACCAGAATCTTGAATATAATCATAAAAAGCGGCAGGTCCATTTACTTTTGCAACCTCTTTCCCCTCAATATTAATTGAAACGCTGCTTGAGAAAATATCTTGCAGCCAGTCTTTCGCGCTATTTAAACGTACAGCATCGGCGCAGCGCAGGCGATCAATTGAAAGACGTACACGCTCAGTCACGCCGCGCGTTTTCTTCCAAAACACATAGCCACGATCAATGGTAAAGCTACCTTCCCAGCCTTTCTCTCTTTCTATCTCCAATGCGTCAAGGCGAGAGGCTACTTTTGCGGCATAATCTTTACCAACATCTTCATCACGCGCCACTTGCTCATCAAATGCACCAGCAATGGCGGCTTGCTCAACCACGCGGCGATTTCCTGCGCGCTGTGACAGTGCGTTAATAGAATTACGAAGGGAACGAGATTTAAACAATAAATCGCGCAAATCATTACCGCTGCGCGTTTGGCCAGCTGCATCTGTGATTACAACATTATTAGTAGCAATGGTTATAAGATGATCCTCAAGCTCGCGCTCATCTTTCAAATAAATTTCGCTGGACTTGCCCTTTTTCACCTTAAATAGAGGCGGTTGCGCGATATATAAATATCCACGCTCAATAAGCTCAGGCATATGACGGAAAAAGAATGTCAAAAGCAGCGTACGTATATGCGCTCCATCAACATCCGCATCGGTCATGATTATGATTTTGTGATAACGCGCTTTTTCAATATTAAATTCTTCTGGGCCAATAGACGTGCCAAGCGCAGTTATAAGCGTTCCTATTTGCTCAGAGCCAATCATCCTGTCAAAACGTGAACGCTCCACATTAAGGATTTTACCGCGAAGTGGCAAAATAGCCTGATTATGGCGTGCGCGAGCCTGTTTAGCAGAGCCGCCCGCAGAATCCCCCTCAACGATAAATATTTCAGATATAGCAGGGTCTTTCGACTGGCAATCGGCAAGTTTACCCGGAAGTGATGATATATCCATAACGCCCTTACGGCGGGTAAGCTCACGCGCACGACGCGCTGCATCACGCGCATTTGCGGCTTCTGATATTTTATTTACGATGATCTTGGCTTCAGCAGGGTTTTCTTCCAGCCACGCACCTAAATGTTCAGATATAGAAGACTCAACAATTGGGCGAACCTCGGATGAAACTAGCTTGTCCTTTGTTTGAGACGAGAATTTAGGATCAGGGATTTTCATGGAAAGCACGCAAGTAAGCCCTTCGCGCATATCCTCACCCGTGAGCTTGATTTTCTCTTTTTTAAGCAATCCTTTTTCTTCGATATATTTGCCCATAATGCGGGTTAATGCCGCACGAAAGCCCGCTAAATGAGTGCCACCATCTCGTTGCGGTATATTATTGGTAAAGCAAAGCATTGTCTCATGATAGGCATCCGTCCATTCAAGCGCGACATCAACGGTAACACCGCTTTTCTCATCAAAGTTGCTAAGTGATATTGTCTCACTAATAATAGGTTTTTTGCTGCGGTTTAGATATTCAACAAATTTTGTGATACCGCCTTCAAAATGCAAATGAGAGACCAGCCATTCCGATTCGTTTTCTGCTCGCTTATCAGAAAGATAAATATTCACACCTGAGTTCAAAAAGGCAAGCTCACGCAAGCGATCTTCAAGGGTTTTGAAATCAAATTCAGTAATAGCAAAAGTTGCAGGAGATGGCAGGAATGTTACTTGCGTTCCTGTGCGCTCACCCGCTTCCATATCGCGGATAGCTTTTAAATCCTCACCTGCATCACCATGGCGGAAACGCATATGCCACTCGCTGCCATCACGCCTGATATGCAGGTCTAAATATTCAGATAGCGCGTTAACAACAGATACGCCAACGCCATGCAATCCACCCGAAACTTTATATGAATTATCATCAAATTTACCGCCAGCATGGAGCTGGGTCATGATAACTTTCGCAGCAGACATGTTTTCTTCTGAATGTATGCCTACAGGAATTCCGCGACCGTTATCCTTAACCGTGACCGAGCCGTCAGCGTTCAAAATAATATCTATGCGATCACAATATCCAGCCAGTGATTCGTCAATAGCATTATCTACTACTTCATAGACCATGTGATGCAAACCAGTGCCGTCATCAGTATCACCAATATACATACCAGGGCGTTTGCGTACGGCCTCAAGCCCTTTTAGAACCTTAATAGAATCCGCGCCATAATCATCATTATCGCCAATAGGTGTATCAGTTGTATTCGCAGCTATATCGCTCATAAAATAATCTCATTCTTCAGTGTTTTTACTAACATTTCTGTATAGCATAGCTATTTGCCTAAATATAGGGAAAAGCTAGTTTTTAATTTGATTTTACAAGAAGTTTCTGTCTTTACTCTTTAGCATGAGAAAAGCAATTTTTAAACATATTCGGGCGCATTACAAAACCATGCAGGGCTATAGCTCTGCTGGAATGGAATCGGGTAAGAATCAGGGTGTAATATACCTAAATGCCAATGAAAACCCTTATGAAATAGCGGGTCTAGAGGGGCTTAATCGCTATCCCGAGCCACAGCCCTTGGCATTACTGGAAGCTTATGCGCAAAATTATGGGGTTGATAATTCGCAAATTGTAATGACGCGCGGCGCGGATGAAGCACTTGTCATTTTAACAAAGATATTTTGTGAGCCTAATGCGGATAAAATATTAATAAGCACCCCAACTTTTGGCATGTACGCGGTTGATGCAAATGCTATGCCCGTAGGCGTGTTGGACGTTCCATTAATCAAAGAAAATGGCACATTTGCGCTTGATAAAGATAATATTATAGAGCAAGCCACTAATGCCGATAACAATATCAAAATACTGTTTATTTGCTCGCCTAATAACCCAACGGGAACAAGCTTTGCCCATGAAGATATAATTGATATTTGCGAGGCATTAGAAGGACACTGCGTTGTTGTTCTCGATGAAGCATACGCCGAATTTTCTAAAACAGGGAGCATGGCTCTTGATTTAGATAGTACGCCTAACCTTATTATATTGCGCACTCTTTCAAAGGGGTATTCACTTGCAGGCATGCGCATGGGTTGCATGCTTTGCGGTGATGAGGATTTTATAACTTTAGTGCGCACCAAAGCCATGGATGCATATCCATTGCCAATAATGAGCATAGAAGCCGCATTCCACGTACTTTCACCCGAGATAAAAGAAGTCGTTCATGAAAATATCGAAAAGATTTTAGGTGAGCGTGAGCGCATGGAAAAGGAATTAAAAAAGTCTAATAAGATAAATCATATTTATCCATCTGATGCTAATTTCCTGCTTATTGAGCTGGATAATGCAAAGGAATTTTGCGAATATATGGAAGAAAACAATGTAATTCTTCGTGATTTTTCCTCCAAAGCGCAGACTAAAAACTGTATCCGCCTTTCTATCGGCACAAAGGAAGAAAATGACAAAGTGCTTGAGCTGCTTCAATCTTTTTAGTTGCCTGCCGCCCTTGCTAAATAAATGCACACATATGTCTACAGCTAATAGTATCTGTTAATTGTGGATAAATGATGTTACCATCAAATTTATACCACAAATTATTTCTCTCGAGTAAACCCCAAAATTAAAATAAAGCAGGCGCAAGTAATGCGTTTTAGCCGCCAGAAAAGTAATTATAGACAAGTAATTAAAGGAACTAAAATCATGATGAATAATATAACAATTAAAAATAAACTAATCATACTTTCTGTATGTAATATAATTTTGCTAATAAGTTTGGCTCTTTTATCTGTTTATGGTTTTAGCTCAATAGGTAAGAAGTTAAGTGCGGTTGCCCATAAAGATATTCCACTAACGAAAATAGTGTCTGAAATTACAATAAATCAGTTGGAACAAGCCGTTATTTTTGAACGTGCAAATGGGATAGCAGTTCAGATGAGCTCTGACCTAGCGTTACGAGGTGATTTTAAAAAGCAATGGAAAGCTTTTAATAAAATAGACAAAAAGGTTCAAGAGGAAGTCATTGCGGCAGAAGATTTTGTTAAGAAAATCATAAAAGGCAATAAGAATGGAAAAAATATAAAAGAATTTGAAAATATACTTTCTTTATTAAAAGTCATAGAAAAGCACCATAAAATATTCAGCAATGACGTGATAAAAACTTTTAAATATCTTGGCTCTGGTCGTTTTTCAGAAGCAAAAAAATTAGTTCATATCATTGAAAAAGAAGAAAAGCAGCTTAATGAGGAACTAAAAGCCCTCTTAGCTGAAATTGAGCATTTCACTGAGAAAGATGCGCTATCTGCTGAGGCACTTGAGAAAAACATGATTAAACTTATTGTGTTTATTTCTATCATTGGCGCGATAGCTGGTTTAGCTCTTTCCACTGTTATTACACATTCAATAATAGTGCCGTTAAGAGTTTTGCAAAAATCTATGGATAGCCTTGCAAATGGCGATTTGGACACGCATATACCAGATAATGTAAAAGTTGGACAGCTGCATTTCATGGCTCTGTCATTGATAAATTTCCGTGAAAAATTACTAGACCAGCGTAGGCTATCTGAAGAGCAACAAAAAGCTCAACAAGTGCAAATTGAGCGTGCCAAAACTTTAGAAAAACTAACTGATGGGTTTAAGTTAAGCACCTCTGAATTGATTGAGCAATTAGCTGCGGCGACGACCGAGCTTGAAGCTACTGCGCAGTCAATGAGCTCTATTGCTGAGGAAACAACAGCGCAATCAGGCTCAATGTCAAATGTCTCGCAAGCAGTTGGTGGAAATATTAATACAGTGGCAGCGGCAACCGAAGAAATGGTTGCTTCAGTTCAAGAAATTTCACAACAAATAGGTCGCTCAAGTGAAGTTGCGGGCAACGCCGTTGAAAAGGTTGAACATACTAACACAACAATTGAAAGACTAAGTGGCGCTGCTGATAAAATTGGTGAAGTTGTTGGTTTAATCAATGATATTGCTGAACAAACTAACTTACTTGCTTTAAATGCAACTATCGAAGCTGCGCGCGCTGGTGATGCTGGTAAAGGCTTTGCTGTTGTTGCATCTGAGGTTAAAGCTCTAGCCGCACAAACGGCGAAAGCAACTGAAGAAATCGGTGAGCAGGTAAGCGCGATGCAGGGCATAACAACCGAAGCCGTTGACGCGATAAATGATATCCGCACAACTATTCAAGAAATTAGTGAGTCATCCACTACTGTCGCATCGGCTATGGAGGAGCAAAATGCCTCAACATCCGAAATAGCGCGTAGCACTCAATTGTCGGCAACTAGTATGGCTGAACTTGAAGGTAATGTTTCAAATGTTAATGCTGCCTCAAAAAATACAGGCGATGCAGCGGATCAGGTTCTTGAAGCATCTAGGGAGCTTGCTTCACAAACTAATAGCTTGAAAGAAAATGTAGCGGAGTTCTTAACTAAAGTAAAAGAAGCTTAGTTTAAACATGTAATATATAACATGTAAATTAATATGTGCATAAGTTCTTGACTCTGCTTTAAACTATAGCTATAAGAAAAATATCTTGAGGAAAAATCCATAAATTTTTTGGTATAAAAATGCTGAATAGTTCGGCTCAGGATAAAGCAATTATAAGTTATTTTGCTTTTCCTAATAAAAACAAGGTTATGAGTTTCCTTTCATTATAAATCAACTAATCGTTAATTAAATTATGAGTCTTTCATGAATTTACAAGAATTAAAAACCCGCTCCCCCGCTGAATTACTTGCTTTCGCAGAAGAGCTTGAGGTTGAAAATTGCAATACAATGCGCAAACAAGATATTATGTTTGCTGTTTTAAAACAATTGGCTAAACAAAATGTTCCTATATCTGGCGTTGGCGTTTTAGAAGTGCTGCAAGATGGCTTTGGCTTTCTCCGCTCTCCTGAGGAAAATTACCTTCCAGGCCCTGATGATATTTATGTATCACCATCACAAGTAAGGCGCTTTGGTCTTCGCACTGGTGATATTGTTGAGGGCGAGATACGCGCACCCAAGGATTCAGAGCGTTATTTTGCACTACTCCGCGTTGGCTCTATTAGTAATGAGCCGCCAGATAAATTGCGCCATCGCATAAATTTTGATAATTTAACACCGCTTTATCCAGATCGTAAAATCAAGCTTGAAATTGATGACCCTACGAAAAATTCTAATTTGCAGCGTATTATTGAGCTAACTTCTCCTATTGGTTTTGGACAGCGCGCATTGATCGTCGCGCCTCCGCGCACTGGTAAAACAGTTATGATGCAAAATATTGCAACATCTATTGCCATTAATCACCCTGATGCATATTTAATCGTTCTTCTTATTGATGAACGCCCTGAAGAAGTTACAGATATGGCGCGCAGCGTACAGGGCGAGGTTGTATCATCTACTTTTGATGAACCAGCCCAGCGTCATGTCCAAGTCGCGGAAATGGTAATGGAAAAGGCAAAGCGCCTTGTCGAGCATAAGCGCGATGTCATTATCTTGCTTGATTCAATAACTCGCCTAGCGCGCGCTTATAACACGGTTGTTCCTTCATCTGGTAAAGTATTAACTGGCGGAGTGGACGCGAACGCCCTGCAACGCCCGAAGCGTTTCTTTGGCGCGGCGCGTAATATAGAGCAAGGAGGAAGCCTAACTATTATTGCCACGGCTTTGATTGAAACAGGATCACGTATGGATGAGGTTATCTTTGAAGAGTTCAAAGGAACTGGTAACTCTGAAATTGTTCTTGATCGTAAAATTTCTGACAAGCGCGTATTTCCTGCTATTGATATTCAAAAATCAGGAACTCGTAAGGAAGAGCTTTTGGTTGATAAAGAGACATTGCAAAAAATGTGGGTGCTACGCCGCATTCTTAATCCGATGGGAACTGTTGACGCTGTTGAATTCTTGCTTGGTAAGATGAAACAAACTAAGAATAACGATGAGTTCTTCTCTAGCATGAATCAGTGATTATTTAAGGCATTTGCTATATTCTACCCATTTTTCATAGCCGCCGCTTATATTTGTTAGTTTTGTAAAACCCTTTTCTTTAAGCAATATGGCTGCTTGCTTGCTTCTTATTCCAGCAAGGCAATAAATAGCAATATCTTTGTCTTTACCTATATTGGGAGTTTCCCCCTTATTTATAGATGAAAGGGGCAGGTGATAAGCTCCGTCTATATGACCTAAATCCCATTCATTTTGCTCTCTAACATCAAGTAGGGTGTATTTATCTATATCCTTGATTAATTCTACGGTTGATATTTCACTTATATTTTCATTAGATTTATTGTTAAGCATTATATGATCCTTATCTTTGTTACAAACGGGGCATTTGGGGTCTTTTTTAATTGATAATATACGGTTTTCCATGGAATGCATATCAATAATCCATAACTTGCCAATTAATGGTTTAAAGCTCTGATGATCTACTATCAGCTTTATTGCCTCCATGGCTTGCGTAGCTCCGATAATGCCTGCAACTGCGCCAATAACGCCAGCCTGTGCGCAATTAGCTATGTGTTTTTCGGGGGCTTTGGGAAACAGGCACCTATAACATGGAGCATTATCTTCATTAGCGTTAAATACTGATACTTGCCCGTCAAACCCCAAAATAGAGCCATAAATAAACGGCGTATTCGTTTTCACAGCGGCATCATTTATTAGATATTTTGTCGCAAAATTATCGCTTCCATCAATGATTATATCAAAGCGATTAAATAATATTTCGATATTCTCACTGCTAAGCTCTTTGGCAAAGGCTTCTATTTTTATATCAGGGTTTAAAGAGCTAAGCTCCTTCGCGGCGATTTCTGCTTTATTTTGCCCGATGTGATGAGTTTTGAACAAGACTTGACGCTGCAAATTTGTTTCATCAACTTCATCAAAATCAATAATGCCTATATGACCAATGCCTGCCGCAGAAAGATATAGCAAAGCAGGACAGCCTAGCCCTCCTGCCCCCACAACAAGCACTCGAGCATTTGATATTTCCCCCTGCCCATCTTTGCCAATTTCGGGCAAAATTATTTGGCGCTTATATCGTTTTTGATTATCCATTATCTTTTTAGATATAGACCTATTTGTATCTCGATTTGGCGGGCAAGATCATCAAGAGTATTTTCCCTCATATTCTTTGCGGACACGCGCGTAGCAAACTCACTTGTTAAAACGTTATAACTAGAAATTGCCTTAAGATGGCGGGTTAATATAGCCTCACCACTTTGCTGGTCTATAAGATTAATTCTTGTGCTTAATTTTAATTGCGTGCGCGTAGTGTTCGCATTTTTGGTTATATCAAGATTTGTGGTGCTTTCCTGAACTGGTGACACATTCAAGATGTATCGAGCATTAATAGGGCGGGCATTAGGATAAAATCTATCAATTAGCGCATTTCGTAAATACTGCCCTTCATAATCTGGGATATTTGAAATCTCTATATCCGCAAGCTTTGCGCTTGTACTTGGATTAGAGCTATATATAGGCTCGAAACCACAAGCTGATATTAGCAAAAGACTTAAAAGAAGAAATGTTTTTTTCATTATATTCATCCTATCACTATGTTGACTATTCGTTTAGGTACGTAAATAAATTTGCGCAAATTCTTGCCTTCCATGGCTTTTTGCACTTTTTCTTCGGCGAGAGCAATTTCCTGCGCCATTTTTTGGTCAGCATTGGTCGGTAATGTGATGGTAGCGCGGACTTTTCCGTTGATTTGTACTGCTATAGTCACGCTATCAGATACTATCAGGCTTTCATCATAAGATGCCCATGGCTCATTAATTAATGAATTTTTATGACCAATATTAGCCCATAATTCTTCTGCCAAATGCGGCATTATTGGGTTAATCATAATTATAAAAACATTCACAGCCTCTGATAAAGCAAATTGATCGCCGTCATCGACGGGCTTAAAAGAAGTAAAGCCATTGTAAAACTCGCGCAGCAACGCTACCGCCTTATTCATTGCAAAATCTTCGATAGCAGCGCTAACGCCCTTAATGGTTTTATGGGTCAAGCGGCGCATATGTTTTGCATTATCGGATAAATTGCTCTCATCACCTTTTTGAAGGTCAAGCGCGGTAATCGCAGCGTAGGCTTTATTAATAAAACGCCACGCTCCTTCAATTCCGCTTTCTGTCCACTCTAAATCGCGTTCAGGCGGGGAGTCGGAAAGTATAAACAGCCGCGCCGCGTCCGCTCCGTATTTATCCATAATTTCTTCAGGGTCAATGACATTTTTCTTGGATTTTGACATTTTAATGATTGCGCCAATAGTAACGCTCGCGCCAGTTTCAATATGAACCCAGTCCCCTGCTTCATTTTTGATTGCATCGGTGGGAAATATCCATTTACCGTTTTCATCCTTATAAGTCTCATGCGTAACCATGCCTTGAGTAAATAGCCCGCTAAATGGCTCATTACTTTCAACAAAGCCGCAATCACGCATGGCTTTGGTGAAAAACCGTGCATATAAAAGATGGAGGACTGCATGTTCTACCCCGCCGATATATTGATCTACTCCGCCATCTTTAGGCAGCCAATAAGCCGCCTTATCCTTGTCAACGGGAAGATTCTCATTCTTAGGGTCGCAGTATCTAAACTGATACCAGCTGCTTTCAAAGAATGTATCGAATGTGTCAGTCTCACGGCGAGCTGCCTTACCGCAAGTTGGGCAGCTCACGTTTTTCCACGTTGGATGATTATCAAGCGGGTTGCCTGCTTTATCAAAGCTAACATCTTTGGGCAGAGTAATGGGGAGTTGCTCTTCTGGCACGGGAACAGCTCCGCAATCCTCGCAATAAATTATAGGAATAGGACAACCCCAATAGCGTTGGCGCGATATTCCCCAATCACGCAAGCGATATTGCGTAGTGCCAAACCCTGTGCCACTTTCCTCGCATTTAGATATTACCGCAGCTTTCGCATCTTTAATGCTCATACCATCAAGAAACTGTGAGTTAGCAAGCACTCCATCACCAAGATAGGCTTGCTTATCAATATTCAAATCATCTTTATTATCTGGAATGACAACGGGCATAATCGGCAAGTCATATTTAGTAGCAAATTCAAAATCGCGCTGATCGTGGGCGGGAACGCCAAATACCGCGCCTGTGCCGTAATCCATTAGGATAAAATTGGCTATATATATAGGAATTTCATGTCCTAATAATGGATGAGTAGCCTTAAACCCCGTGTCAAAGCCAATTTTCTCGGCTTGCTCAATCGCGGCTTCAGATGTTCCTTGCGCTTGGCAACTTGCGATAAATTCATCATAGCCATCTTTGCCATCTGCCAATGTCTTAGCCATGGGGTGATCGGGCGCAAGAGCAATAAATGACGCGCCAAACAGTGTGTCAGGGCGGGTTGTGTAGACCTCGACTTGACCATCAGAGCCAATAATATCCCATTTAAACTGCAAACCAACGGATTTCCCAATCCAGTTTGATTGCATGGTGCGGACTTTTTCAGGCCATTTATCAAGCCTATCAAGGGAGGATAAAAGCTCCTCCGCGTAATCGGTGATTTTCAAAAACCATTGGTTAAGTTTGCGCCGCTCAACGGGCGCGCCCGTGCGCCAGCCGCAACCATCTATAACTTGCTCATTCGCTAGCACGGTATTATCAATAGGATCCCAATTAACCACGGATTCCTTGCGGTAAGCTATCCCGCGCTCAAGGAATTTAAGGAACATGCGCTGCTCATGCGCATAGTATTCGGGATCACAAGTGGCGAACTCTCTTGACCAATCAATAGAAAGCCCCATGGCTTTGAGCTGCTCTCTCATAGATGCGATATTTTCATGTGTCCATTTGGCTGGATGCTCGCCGCGCTCTATCGCTGCATTTTCGGCAGGCAAGCCAAACGCGTCCCACCCCATTGGATGCATAACATTAAAGCCCTGCGCATTTTTATAACGCGCAACAACATCACCAAGCGTATAGTTACGCACATGCCCGACATGCACTCGCCCTGATGGATAGGGAAACATCTCCAGCACATAATATTTAGGCTTATCGGAGTTTTCCGATACTGCAAAGCTATCATTATCCGCCCAAATTTTGCGCCACTTGGCTTCGGTTGCCTTAATATTATAACGCTCACTCATGATATATTAATCCGCCAAATGAGAAATACGCAATTGCCGCGCGCGCGTTAGGATAGCGTCCTCTAATTTACGGGCAGTATCTTCGGATACATTAGCATCGCGCCAAACGCCGCGTTTAAGCTCTTGACGGAAAGTGCGTACGCGAATTCCATCGGCTTTAAGCTCGCGCTCCATAACAAAAGCATTAATCTTTACGCGCTCATTAGGAGTTTTCGGGTCTGTGTACCAATCGGTTAAAATAACGCCGCCGAACGGATCGGCGCTAGCTAGTGGCATAAAGGACACGGTATCAAGCGTAGCGCGCCACAGAAAACTGTTTACGCCCATATCGCCCTGAGCAGAACTTGATTTATTTTTACCTTTGCCGCCAAAAACTTTCATACCCTCTTTGCCAAATATAGAGTCTTTAGAATATATCTTATTTCCATCATTATTAGCCTTACGATTGGCACTGGTTGGATATTTTGCCTCTGTCTTCATACCGCTACAAGCCGATAGGCTGAATGCTGCGCCAATTAAAAGAATAGATACGTTAAAAAACTTATTATTGATTTTCATCATTATTTTATATCCCAAAATTTATGCTTAATTACCTAATAGTTAGCACGCAGATATTATATGAACAAGAGAAGTTTACAGCTAATTTTTTAGGGCTTTGCTCTCATCCTGCGGGTGCTCCGTAAGTCAAACTACCTAATATTTGCTGGCTGCATTGTTTTTAGGAGCTTTTTTTGCTCAAAACTTGTCATGTTAAGCTTATCTACATATTGACCATAAAGCTTATATCCACCAAATTTATAAAAATAAACTTCTCTCTCTGCAGATTTGTAATAGTAGCTACCACCTTGATTTAAGATAAATCCCACAAGTTCTTTGTAAGTATTAAGGAACTTACCTTGCATCTTAAAATATCTATTTGATTTTTCTTGAAACTCACTGATTTTCTCGTTCCATAGTTTTTCCAATATTTCATGGTCAGATATTTCAATGCCCTGCTTTATTTCAATATATTTTTTCTGTGCATTTTCAATATTAGAAGCCATTTTAGCGTAATTTTGATTAAGGTTATCCATTGCGGCTTTCATATCACCTGTAAATTCTTTGCTATAGCGCGTTGTTTTGAATCTTTCAGGTTTTATATGAGCGGATAATTTCTTTTGGTAAACAAAATCTGTACTTGCATAAACCCATAAAGAAGCCAGCAAGTTGTCATAAAGCTTATCTAGTTTTTCCACTTGATATGTGCTTGTAACCTTAGAAGAAAATATTTTAGGAATAGGCTTTGCAGCCATGTCTTTGCTTTTTCCCTGCTTTTTCTCTTGAGAGTATCCACCCTTATACCCTTGCGCATCTGCAGATGATGGCGCAAATATAAAAGATAAAAAGAAGCTAGCTATAACAATAATTTTAAATATCTTATACATATATGCATTCTTACATGTTGTTTGATTTTTTTCAACTTATGAAATAACTTAGCATATAAATTTTATCATTATTAAAAAGGTAAGAAATGAGCTTTCCTCGCAAACCACCAGCAGATTTTACTTATGATCCACCAAATGATCCACTTGATATTATATATAAGGATAATTATTTCATCGTCCTTTCAAAGCCAGCTGAGCTATTAAGTGTTTCAGGGCGCAAGCAAGAGCATAAAGATTGCCTAGAGACCAGAGTTCAGCAAGAATACCCCCAAGCAAGAATAGTTCACCGCCTTGATATGAGCACATCGGGGCTTATGATCATGGCTCTTGACGCTGATACGCACCGTAATTTAGGGCTTCAATTTGAGCGCAGGAAGACAGAAAAGATATATATTGCAAGGGTATGGGGTCATGTTAAAGAAAATAAAGGTCATATAGATTTGCCTCTTATTTGTGATTGGCCAAACAGACCATTGCAAATGGTAGATCATGAGAATGGCAAACCTTCACAAACTGATTGGGAAGTAATAAGCCGTGAAAATGGTGTAACGCGCATAGCTTTGTATCCTATAACAGGGCGTACCCATCAATTACGCGTTCATATGGCAGAAATAGGTCACCCAATTTTGGGCGATGATTTTTATGCGCATGAGCAGGCATTCAGGGCAGAAAGCAGATTACAACTTCACGCCCATAAGTTAATGGTTTATCATCCAGATGGTGGCGCAAAAATATGGTTTGAGTCCCCATGCTCTTTTTAAAGTATTTTATCTTTAACAAATTTGGTTAACAAATTCCGCTGGCGTAGCCCTCATTAATACCGTTCTGGTCGATTTAGATATCCTGTTTTAACCCACCAGTCTGGATTTTCTTGGCAGATTATTTCGGCAGCTAATTCTGCGCCTTTTATATTTTCGAACAAGCCAAAGCAGCTAGCTCCCGAGCCACTCATACGAGAAAAAAGGCAAGTATTTTGCGCATTAAGTGCATTTATTACATTGCCTATCTCAGGGATTAATTTAGAGGCAGGCTTAAATAAATCATTATCGGTAATTTCTAAGAATTTCACCAAATCAAAGACAGTATTTAATATTTTTGGTAGCTTAGCATTGCCCTTTTTAAACTCACCATCATAAAGCAGAAAAATATCTTGAGTAGCACAAGAAATCATAGGATTTATAAGCACTATTGGGACTTCTTGCATTATCGGCGCGGGTGATAATATATCGCCAATGCCGCGCATAATGGCTGGTCTGCAATATTGGCATACGGGGACATCCGCTCCCAATTTTGTCATTAGCGGCAATATATAATCAGCGTCATGAGCCAAACTCCAAAATTCCTGCAACCCCCAAATCGTGGACGCCGCATCAGAAGATCCACCGCCAATTCCTGAGGATATTGGAAGGTTTTTATCTAATGTTATTTTAACATTAGGATTATTACCTGAAATTTGAGCCAAGGATTTTGCAGCTTTTGCAACAAGGTTATTTTGAATATCTACCTGCAAATCTTTTGCAAATTCGCCCTTTACATGGAATGAAAACTCCGAAGATTTCTCAATTGTAATATAATCGCCAATATCTGCGAATACCACAAGCGAGTCCAGCGTGTGATATCCATCACTTAGCTTACCTGTAATATGCAGAAATAAATTGACCTTTGCAGGCGCAAAAACCTTGATTGAGCGCTGCTTGTTTTTGCTCATTTTAATATGCCAGATACTAGCTTGCTTTTTATTTCTTCTATCTGCTTGCTGTCTTTGGAGTTATTAACCGCGCGTCGCCATTGAAATTTAGCCTCTAACTTACGACCAACTTTCCAATAAGCATCGCCCAGATGATCATTCACTGTTGGATCATAAGGCAATAATAAAGCTGCTTGCTCTAACACAGATACGGCATTTTTATAGTCTTGTGTGCGATACATTACCCAGCCAAGTGAATCTGTTATATATCCATCAGAGGGGCGTAATTTCACTGCTTTTTTAATCATGGCCAATGACTCTTCTAGGTTGACCCCTTGATCCGCCCAAGCATATCCAAGGTAATTAAGTATATATGGATGATCGGGCTGAAAGCTTAAAGCTGCTTTTAGCTCTTTTTCCGCATAACTCCATTTATCAAGCTGTTCATATGCTATGCCGCGCACATAATGTAAGTGCCAATAATTTTTAGGTATAGTCCCGCCAAGTTTTTCTATGGCTTTATCGTAAGCCTTCAAAGCTAGCCCGAAATTGCCTTGCCCCCTATGAATATCACCTATTTTAATAAGAGTATCAGTATTTTGAGGTAGAGCTTCTAGTAAAGCCAAAGCCTTATCATGGCGCTTTGTATCTTCATATATATCAATTATTTCATATTGCGCATTGATATATTCTTCATCACTTCTAGATATGGAGTTATAATAATCTATTGCCGCTTTATATTGTTTATGTTTAACGCTTATATTCGCGAGTAAGAATTTCGAGCTATTGATATCAGGATCAAGATATAGGGCTATATTTGCAAATACGCGCGCGCTTTCGTCATTTTGCTCATTATTTAATATAGTTGCAATATCGTGAAATGCTTTTGCCATGCCATTATTTGCAGTTGTTATCTTATTAAATAGCAGCTTGGTTTTACCTTGCTCTAGATTTGCAATTTTATCTTGTACGCTTTCATATTCTGGAATTTCTTTTAGCACAATCTTATATAGTTTTAATGCTTTGTCTTTAACCCCAACATGCCCGTATAGATCAGCAATTCTTTCCAGCTCTCCAATATTTGGGTTGTCTATTTTCAAAGATTTATCAATGATTTTTTCTATTTCTGTATAGTCATCCAAGAAATCAGAGATTAAAATCCCGTGATAAAGCTGCGCTGTACTATTTACAAGATTTGCTATATTGAGTTTTCCTTGAGCAGCATCAAGCCACCCTCTTACAAATGGTTCAACAAATTTAGAAGTAGCGTCATCAGGCATGGAATTAATTAAGCTATTAGCTTGCTCATAATTAGCTTTTTTAAAAGCTTCGGCTATCAAAAATATTTCTAAAATCGCATTTGGGTCTCCTGAGTTTTGCTCTTTTACACGCTTAGCAAGCCTTATTGCAGCGTCAGTATTTCCCGCCCCCATAGATAAAATCATAGAGCGCTGCAAAATATTATCGGGAGTAATATCAGCATTTAATAATTTATTTGTAAATTTATTGGCATTACTCCAGTCATGATTGGATTGGGCAAAACGGCTTGCAAGATAATTACCTGCTTGCAGGTCAGCGGCAAAGCCTTTGGCTGGTAATAATCCCACAGCGCATAAAGCAGTAATTAAATAAAAATTCTTCATAGACTATAATTCCTTAATTTTCACATGTTTGGATAGTTAGGGCCGCCGCCGCCCTGCGGTACGCACCAATCAATATTTTGCGATGGGTCTTTTATATCACAAGTCTTACAATGCACGCAATTTTGAGAATTTATTTGCAAGCGCGGCTCTTGCCCGCTTTCTTCGATTATCTCGTAAACTCCAGCGGGGCAGTATCGCTGCGCTGGTTCACCATATTTAGGCAAATTCACCTCAATAGGAATTTTCGGATCTTTTAGTTTTAAGTGGCATGGCTGGTTTTCCGCGTGATTAGTGTTAGATAGCTGCACCGATGTTAGTCTATCAAATGTAATTACCCCATCTGGCTTTGGGTAATCTATGGGCTTATGCTTTGATAACTCCTCTAGCTGCGTATGATCGGCATGGTTTTTAAGCGTATGGGAACGCTTACCCCCTGTAATCGTTTCAATAAATGCATTTATAAGCCCCGCGAGCAAGCCTTTATGAAAGCCCGCCCTAATATTGCGGACGGATTTAAGCTCATCCCACAGCCAAGTGTCTTTTAGGTTATCGCTATAGCTAGAGCATTCTACCCCATAATCTTGTAGATTATCATATATGCTTTCCGCTGCGACCATGCCCGATTTCATGGCCGTATGATTGCCTTTTATCTTGGGGACATTTAAAAATCCTGCCGTGTCACCTATTAATAACCCCCCCGCAAAAGTGAGCTTTGGCAGAGATTGAAACCCGCCTTCGACTAGTGTACGCGCTCCGTACGCTATGCGCTTACCGCCTTCTAATAATGGTTTAATAGATGGATGAGTTTTAAAACGCTGCATCTCATCATATGGCGATAGATACGGATTTTTGTAATCAAGCCCTACCACAAAGCCGATAGATACAAGGTTATCTTCCATATGGTAAATCCATGAACCGCCGTAAGTCTTGCTATCCATAGGCCACCCAATGCTATGCTTGCATAGCCCTTGCTTATGCTTATCGGGGGAGACCTCCCATAGCTCTTTTATCCCAAGTCCGTAGGTTTGCGGATCGCTATTTGCTCTAAGGTCATATTTATCTATCAAAATTTTAGTTAGTGAGCCGTGGCAACCCTCGGCAAATATAGTTTGGCGAGCGAAAAGCTCCATCCCTGCTTCGAATAAATCAGTCTTGTTACCATGCTCATCAAGCCCCATATCACCCGTAGCAACGCCAATAACCGCGCCCGCGTCATTATAAAGAATTTCAGCAGCTGCAAAGCCAGCAAATATCTCAACCCCAAGGCTTTCCGCGTAGTTAGATAGCCAGCGACATAGATTACCAAGCGATATAATATAGTTACCCTTATTATGCATTTGCGGCGGGATGGGCATTGGAAAAGCCATTTTCTTGGTTAAAAATGTGAATTTATCCTTGGTCGCCGCACAAGTAAGGGGTGCGTTTTTATCCTTCCAATCAGGAATAAGCTCATCTAAAGCTCTAGGCTCAAACACTGCGCCAGACATGATATGTGCGCCAACTTCCGAGCCTTTTTCCAATATGCATACATTGATATCGCTATTAAGCTGTTTCAGCCTTATCGCGCATGACAAGCCAGAAATGCCCGCGCCTATAATAACAACATCATATTCCATGTTTTCTCTATCTGATCTTATAGAATTTGGCATGCAGCTATTTCTTTCTTTATTTTTAGCAATAGTTATTCTACCCTATTTTTTTGATAAAAGTAAGGGATTTACCTTGATGGATTCGGTAATGCGTAGCGAGGCAATAGTCGCGCTTGAGTGGTATATAGATAACGGCGTAACGGACGTTCTTTTAGATAAGGCGGTTGATCGCACCGTTGTTATTGCTCCTGCTCCTGCTCCTGCTCCTGCTCCTGCGGTTAGTAGTGAGGTTAGAATTTTGAGCAGGTCAGATACTTACGACCAAGCGACCAAGCTTGCAAAATCTGCAAATACATTGGAAGAGTTAAAAGACATTATCGCTAAATTTGATGGTATAGCCCTTAAAAAAACCGCAACAAATATGGTGTTTGCCAGCGGCAATCCTAACGCTAGCATCATGGTTATTGGTGATTGCCCCGTTGCTGATGATGATAGGACGGGGCAAGTATTCTCAGGTGAGCAAGGGCATTTGCTTGATAAAATGCTTGCGGCAATAGGGCTTGATCGTAATTCCACAGATAATGATAAATCTGTTTATCTATCTAATATATTAAATTGGCGACCACCAGGGGGGCGCACTCCGTCTGCCTCAGAAATAGAGGTTAGCCTGCCATTCATTGAGCGTCATATACAGCTTATAAAGCCTGAAATATTAGTGTTTTTGGGTGGAGTAACTGCCAAAGCTTTGCTAGGGCGCAGTGAAAGCCTGTCACGTTTGCGCAAGTCATGGCATGATTATATGCCACAAACCAAGGGGCTTGGCTTAGAAAATGCTAAGCCTGTTTCTGCCATAGCAACCCATTCAATAGCTGCATTAATTAAAACCCCATCACAGAAAAAAACAGCTTGGGAAGATTTATTATCTATACAAGATTTACATAAATCAAAATAAAGCTGGACAGTAGCATTATATTTGTGTATTCATCCTTGCATTATGAACATATTGACGGTCGGAAAGAAAAGTGCGCAGCTTTGCGTTAGCACTTTAATGATGAGCATTATTCTGTTGCCCGCTGGGGCGGCGGAAAGCGTTCCTGTGCCTGCATCTAAGCCAGTTATTATTGATGGATTATATGTGCCTATCCCGTCTAAAAAACCTACATATAACAGCTCTAATACCGATTCTATATCAGCTAGACAATCAAAATTATATGCAGCCATATTCAAAGCTCAAGCCTTAGGAAATATGGATAAAGCCGATATTTTATTGGATAAAATAAGTGACACGCGCTTAATTGGTCATGTGCTTTCTCAACGTTATATGCACTCATCATATCGCTCAAGCTTTGATGAGCTGCAAAATTGGATGGAGTTATATGCGGATAACCCAAATGCGGGAAAAATCTACAAGCTTGCACTGTCCAAGCAACCATCTGATAGCATTTTAGAAATAACAAAGCCCCGCAATGGCAGGTTATTACCTCAAATTAATGAACCAACAATTTACTATCCTAAAATCTATATAAGCAAAATTTCCAGAGATGCTAATCAGGCAAAATTGGTTAAGTCATTGTCTCGCAAGGTTAAATCTCTTATTCGCTCGGGAGAGAGCTTAGAAGCATTGGATTATTTCCAAAGCTCAACAACTCGTGATTTTATGGATGACATAGAGCAAGATATCCTTCAAACAAGAATTGCAGCAGGCTTTCTATATGGCAGAGATTTTGAAAATGCTTATAAATTATCGTCTGAAATTTCTGATAGATCGGGCTTATATGTTCCAAAAGCTGCTTGGGTAGCAGGGCTGGCGGCGTGGCAACAAAAGAAATTTGACCGGTCTGCATTTTATTTTGATATAGCGGGAAAATCGCCTTATGCGTCTGGCTGGCTTTCATCTGCTGGGTCATATTGGGCTGCTAGAAGTTATAAACACGCGGGAAATCAAGATAAATCCATTGCTGCGCTTGAAAATGCAGCTAAGCATTCGCGGACATTCTATGGTCTTATGGCAACACAAAGCTTGGGCAATGGCTTTGGCTTTGATTGGACAATGCCAAAATATTCACCGTCTCATGAGGCGTTAATTCTTGAAAATCCAGCAGGAAAACGCACATTTTCTCTTGTCGCCGCGGGGCAATATGATTTAGCAGGATCAGAATTATTGCGCCTTAATTACAAAGGCAATGCACCCTTGCGCCGCGCTGTTCTTGCTTATGCCGCGCATGTAGGTTTACCTAGCGTTGCAATGCGTCTTGGTAATATGGTGCGTCGCCCTAATGGCGGGCATTATGATGGCGCTTTATATCCAGTTACTCAATGGTCACCAAAAAATGGCTATGATATAGATTCTGCGCTTATCCACGCTATTATGCGCCAAGAATCACGTTTCAACCAAGCTGCATATAGCCATAGCGGCGCGATAGGGCTTATGCAGATAATGCCTAAAACCGCACAATATGTCGCAAGTAATAATGGTTATACTCAAAATATAAATTCTTACAGCCTTCACTTTCCTGAAATTAATATAAGCATAGGGCAGGATTACCTTGAATATTTGCTTAAATCCCGCGCGGTAGGCGGTGATATTATATCTATGCTTGTCGCCTATAACGCAGGGCCAGGGAATTTGGCAAAATGGCGCTCTCGCATGGGTGGGAATAATGATGCTCTATTATTTATCGAGATGATACCAGTAAAAGAAACCCGCAATTATGTTGAGCATGTTCTTTCAAATTATTGGATATACCGCCATCGCGCAGGTCTAGGCTCGCCAAGTCTAGCCGCTCTTGCAGGCGGGAAAGCCTCGATCTATGCTAATATCATGCAATCTGACTACCCTTATAAGCTAGCTGCTAATTAGGGGCATTCTTTAATAAGGTGATTTCAGTATCATATAGCTTATTTCTGACCAAAGATTAGGATCACCAAGAGCCAAGACTTTCCCCGCAGATTTTAACGTCAAAGGATCACCGCGCCAATCTGATATATGCCCGCCTGCTCCCGTGATTATAGGCACAAGCGCGGCAAAGTCATAAGGTGATAGATTTTGCTCAAACGCCACGTCCATAAAGCCGCTAGCTATTAGTCCATACATATAGCAATCACCGCCCCACACCATATTTGATGTTCCGCACTCGAATATCTCATAAGCGCGGTCATACTCACTTAATTTATCAAACATCATAGGGGTAGTCGCACCGATGCATGCTTTGTCAATACTATCACATTTACGGGTTTGAACGCTCTTACCGTTCATGGTGGTTGGTAAGCCATCAATGCCTAACCAGCGTTCTTTTAATATTGGCTGGTCTAATATTCCAAGCTTTGGGGTATCGCCATCACATAGAGCAATTAATGTTCCAAAAGTAGGTCTGCCAATCATAAAGCTTTTTGTGCCATCAATTGGATCAATAACCCATGTAAGCCCGCTCTTGCTTGGGATAGGGTTATATTCTTCGCCATAAATACCATCATCAGGGCGATGCTTCGCCAGAAATTCCCGCAAGGCTTGCTCAACCTCAAGGTCAGCCACTGTAACAGGGCTGTTATCCTCTTTTTTATCAATATTAAACGGCTTTCGGTAATATTTTTTAATAATTTCGCCTGCAATATCCGCCATGCTATTGGCAAGTGCTATAAATTCCTGCATATATACTTCCTCAAACTTAAAAACTTGAGCCTATTATAGTCAAAGCAATTTGCTTTTGCACTAGGCGCAAGGAATGAAGTGTATAATAATACACGAGTGACGAAGTAACGACGTGTAAATGCAAAGGGCTAAGGCTATGAAGACAGTCAATGATGTTAGAAGTGAATTTTTAGGTTTCTTTGAAAAAAAAGGTCATGAGGTTGTGCAATCATCCTCGCTTGTTCCGCATAATGACCCGACATTAATGTTTGTAAATTCAGGTATGGTGCAGTTTAAGGATGTTTTTACGGGCAAGGATAAACGCCCATATAGCCGCGCGACCTCAGCGCAAAAATGCGTTCGCGCTGGCGGTAAGCATAACGATTTGGAAAATGTAGGCTATACTGCGCGTCATCATACTTTTTTTGAAATGATGGGTAATTTCTCATTTGGTGATTATTTCAAAGAAGAAGCCATAGAGTTCGCTTGGGATCTTATAACCAAAAATTTTGCCCTTCCACCTGAAAAACTATGCGTAACTGTTCACTCTTCCGATGAAGAGGCAGCAGCAATCTGGAAGAAAATAACGGGCTTTTCTGACGATAAAATTATCCGCATTTCTACCGATGATAATTTCTGGCGCATGGGTGATACTGGTCCTTGCGGTCCTTGCACTGAGATATTTTATGACCATGGCGAGCATATTTGGGGCGGCCCTCCAGGAAGTGCAGAAGAAGACGGCGATAGATTTATCGAGATATGGAATAATGTTTTCATGCAATATGAGCAGGTGGACGCGGATACTCGCATAGATTTGCCCGCGCAAAGCGTTGATACTGGCATGGGGCTGGAGCGCATAGTAGCCACATTAATGGGCAGCAATAACAATTATGATATTGATATTATGCGTTCATTAATCGAGCATAGTGCAGAGCTTACGGGCGTTGACCCTGATGGTGATATGGCGGCTTCTCACAAGGTGATAGCCGATCATTTGCGCTCATGTGCTTTCTTGTTGGCTGATGGGGTTATGCCTAGCAATGAGGGGCGTGGCTATGTATTGCGCCGTATTATGCGAAGGGCTATGCGTCATGCTCATCTTTTGGGCGCAAAAGATCCTGTAATGTATAAATTATTCCCAACTCTTATTTCTAAAATGGGAGAAGCTTATCCCGAGCTTATCCGAGCGCAAAGCCTCATCACTCAAACGCTTGAGACCGAGGAAAATCGTTTTAAAACTATGCTTGATCGCGGCATTAAAATGCTTGATGAGGAAACTTCTAAAATTGAAAGCGGCGCAAAATTTTCTGGCGCTGTGGCATTTAAATTATACGATACATATGGCTTTCCTTTGGATTTAACTCAAGATGCGCTTAGAGCAAAGGAAATCGAAGTTGATACAGATGCATTTGACACGGCAATGGCAGAGCAAAAAGCAAAAGCCCGCGCCGCATGGTCAGGCGCAGGCGGCGAGACAACCGAAGCTCTATGGTTTGATATTTTTGATGAGTGCGGCGCGACTGAGTTTTTGGGCTATGATAAGGATAAAGCCGAGGGCAAAATTTTGGTGATTGTTAAGGATGGCAAGCGCGCCAAAAGTCTTAAATTAGGCGAAGAAGGCATAATCATTACCAACCAAACACCATTTTATGCCGAAAGCGGCGGTCAAGTGGGCGATTCGGGTGAGCTTATATCTGCTAGCGGCACAAAGTTTCAAGTCACCAATACCCTTAAACCTCTCCCCTCCCTTAGTGCGCATTATGTGAATTGCATGGAGGGTGAAATCGCTATAGGTGATGCGGTTGTAATGAACGTTAATACCAAGCGTCGCGCGATGATTAAAGCCAACCACTCCGCTACGCATTTATTGCATAAAGCATTACAGCAAGTTTTGGGCGATCATGTTACCCAAAAAGGGAGCTTACAAGATGATAAGCGCACCCGCTTTGACATTGCGCAGCCCGTTGCAATCACGGCAGAGCAGATCGCCGAAGTTGAGGATATTGTAAACGCTCAAATCCGCGCCAATAGTGAGGTTATTACCCGCATCATGAGCATTGATGAAGCGCGGGAAAGCGGCGCTATGGCTCTATTTGGTGAGAAATATGATGATGAAGTGCGCGTTGTTTCAATGGGCGGCGATACTCCATTTTCTATCGAGCTTTGCGGCGGCACTCATGTTAAACGCACAGGCGATATTGGCTTGCTTAAAATTACATCCGAAGGCGCGTTATCTTCTGGAATTCGAAGAATTGAGGCTGTCACAGGCGTTAATGCTCTTGAATATCTAAACTCACAGGCACATATTTTGCATGAGGCAAAACTCCTGCTTAAGACCAGTGAGGCGGACTTCCTCCCCTCTCTAAGCGCTCGGATTATAGAAAATAAAGCACTTGAAAAAGAAGTGGCAAAACTCCGCAAAGAAGTTGCCCTTGGCGGTGGCTCTAATGATAGCTCTGATAACATTAAGGAAATCGCAGGCGTTAAATTCACTGGTCGCGTTTTGGCAGGCTTCCCGCCCAAAGATTTAAAGCCTATGGCAGATGATCTAAAGGCTAAGCTTGGCTCTGGCATTGTGGTGCTGGTGGCTACTAATGAGGATAAAGCCTCTATCGTTGTCGGCGTTACCGATGATCTAACCGCCAAAATAAGTGCGGTTGATCTTGTGCGCGTGGGGGCGGGCGTTCTTGGCGGAAAAGGCGGCGGCGGTAGAGCTGATATGGCGCAAGCTGGTGGCTCTGATGTATCTGCTGCTAATGACGCTCTTGAGGCTATAGAGAAATCTCTGGCTGGCTAGGGTCATAACCATATTTTAATTGGTGCACTGCCCAGCTACGCTTCCCAGCACACTCAGATTTTCTAAGCTCGCTATTGCTCACAATAAAATCTGGTGGACCCTAGCGGGATCGAACCCCCATTCGCTCCGCGAATGCTTTTTAATAACAGCGGTGGACTCCAAACAGACCAGTCGAAACATTTTACAGATAGATGACTTGTTGCAAATTGGTGCACTGCCCAGCTACGCTTCCCAGCACACTCAGATTTTCTAAGCTCGCTATTGCTCACAATAAAATCTGGTGGACCCTAGCGGGATCGAACCCCCATTCGCTCCGCGAATGCTTTTTAATAACAGCGGTGGACTCCAAACAGACCAGTCGAAAGATTTTACAGATAGATGACTTGTCGCAAATTGGTGCACTGCTCAGCTACGCTTCCCAGCACACTCAGATTTTCTAAGCTCGCTATTGCTCACAATAAAATCTGGTGGACCCTAGCGGGATCGAACCGCTGACCTCCTCGCTGCCAGCGAGGCGCTCTCCCAGCTGAGCTAAGGGCCCCCTTATAAAACAAGAGCGTGGCAAATGCCACGAGCCATAGTCATGGCTTTGAATTAATAATTTATCGCAAGCCAAAATAATGACTTTAAAAAGTTACAGTATAGATATGCGATTCTAACAGTTTTTTCAAGTCATAAAAAAAGCCCCGCATAATTAAAGGCGGAGCTAATATTTCTTTAAATATAACTAGCGTTGCTGCATCAAATTCAGAATATGTGTGAACATGATAACAAAGCTGATATAAAGGCTAAGCGCCGCCGACCATGCCATGCGGCTATTGATTTCAGAGCCGTTAGACGGGTGATACATGCGTTTTGTATTTTGAGTTTCCCACGCGGTAAGCCCAGCCATAACAAGCACGATACCAACGCTAATCATTGTTTCTACGCCACTTGAAAAGCCAACAAACATACCAATAACTGATACGACTATAAGACCAATAAGCGCCATGATACAAAATGAGCCAAGCGCGGTTAGATCTTTTTTCGTGGTATATCCATATATACTAAGTCCAGCGAACATGGCCGATGTTATAAAAAAGGCACGCGCGATATCTGCTCCTGCGAAGGCAAAAGCAATTGTTGAAAAGCTAATTCCGTACAAGACGCTCACTCCTACGAAGGCCATTTTCAGCTTACCTGATGACATAGTCGCAGGGTTAAAGCCGAACCAAATGATTGCAAGAGGCGCGAATAAAACGACATATTTTTGAGGGCCGCCAAGAAACAGCATCATAAGATCAGGAGAGCTGCTTACTATCCATGCTGTGATTGCAGTAACAAGAACGCCTATAGTCATGCGGTTATAAACGCTTTGCATGTGCGTGCGAAGACCAACATCAATTTCAGTATTGCTTTGCGTGGTTGAATAACGATCTGTTTGCATTTTAAAATCTCCTATCAAAAATCCATCCGTTCTTATATACCTAATTTTATCACATTTCAAAGCTTTTCACGAAATTTATTGATAATTATTATTATTAGTTACGCCTTTGCATAGTAATCCATGGGTTTTTGCGGGTTGATTTATCGCGCGTTTGCTCGGAAAAGCTGTCATCCTTATTTACAGGGGCTAGGTTTGATTCGTCAGGAATTGGCGTGTTAGTCACCTCTGATATTGCCTTAATGCGCTGCTTTATTGGCGGGTGAGTGGCGAACATTCCCATAAATGGCTTTTGATTTTCGATACACATCATTGCAATATCATCCGTAGCCATTGTTATGCGGTCGCGCCCCGATATCCTCATGAGCGCGCGCATCATTGCCTCGGGATTCTTGGTCATAGCAATCGCGCCAGCGTCAGCCATATATTCACGCCGCCTTGATAGAGCAAAACGCATAAGCAATGTCGCTAGATACCCAAGCCATAAAATCACAGCTATAATTATTATCATAATAAAAGCCGAGCCATTATTATTGCCACTCCTGCGTCTGCCATAAAACAGGCTGTAGCGCAGGTTGCTCCAAGCAAGTTGAGACAAAAATCCGAATAATCCAGTAAATATTATTGTAACGATAAGCAAGCGTACATCGCGATTTTGGATATGGGTTAGCTCATGCGCTAGCACTCCTTCAAGCTCATCTTTGGATAGGCTATTCATCAATCCGCGCGTTACCGTAATGGCAAAGTTGCTTTCGGTTATACCACTAGCAAAAGCATTACGGGCGTGGGTTTCTATGATCTCTAAATGGGGCATTTTCATGCCTTGAGATATGCATAGATTTTCCAGCAAGTTATAAAGCTCTGGCTCTTCGTTTCTGCTAACAGGATTGGAATGCGCCAATTTACGGATCATGCTGGTGTTAAAAAACCATGCGATCAAAAACCAAATAACTACGCCGGTAATGATTAATGGGAAAAACTCATATATGGTTTTATTGGCAGAGATAGCCATCATTTCAAAGTTATTTGAGTTATGTCCTAAGCCATTAGAGGTTAGCGCCCCGCCCAGCATAAATGCTATCGCCCAAAACACTCCCAAAATAAGCACAGGGTAAAATATTAACAGCAATACGCAGCGTATGTTATTATTCCATATATGTGTACTTAACCCAACTGTGGTGCTAACCATTACTTTAGAACTTCACTTCGGGAGGTTTTTGTACAAGCGCTGCTTCAGCTTCGTCAAGCTCGAAAAACTCTTCTTGTGTGAAGCCAAAACTGTTTGCAATTAAAATAGCGGGGAATTGCTCGGTCGCGGTATTATATTCTGACGTTGCATTATTGAAGAATCTCCGCGCCGCCGCGATTTTATTCTCAATATCGGATAGCTCATTCATTAATTTTTGAAAATTTTGATCGGCTTTTAGGTCAGGATAGTTTTCTGCTACGGCTAATAGCCCCATTAACGCGCCGCCAAGTACATTTTCTGCGGCGACCCGCTCACCGCCAGCGGCTTTTGCTGCTCCTACGCCTGCTCTTGCCTCGGTCACATTTTCAAATATTTGCTTTTCATGTGAGGCATAGCCCTTAACTGTTTCCACCAATTGAGGCACAAGATTATAGCGTTGTTTTAGCTGCACATCTATATCAGAAAAAGCATTTTCACGCGTTTGACGCAGCGCAACAAGGCGGTTATAGATCATTACAAACAGCCCGATTATCGCGCCAATTATTGCTAATATTATCCAAAATTCCATGACTCAATCTCCTTTTATTTACAAGACTTTATAAATTCCTCAACCTTGCTCGGGCATTTTACACCGCGAGAGCTTTCAACGCCAGAAGAAACATCAACAGCATTTGGTGATAATATTTCAATGGCTTGCCCAATATTTTCAGGGGTTAGACCTCCAGATAGCATCCAAGGCTTGGAAAACTCGAAGCCCTTTAGTAATGACCAGTCAAAACTTTGCCCTGATCCACCTGTTTTACTATCAAATAACAGCCAATCAACTATATTCTCATAAGGCTTTGATTTTTCAATATCTTTGATATTATTTACAGGGAATGCCTTGATAATGGGCAGGGCGTATTTTTGTTTGATTTGCGTCACTCTTTCCAAGCTTTCACTGCCGTGAAGCTGTATAATATCAATGGGAGCATAGCCCAAAACATTACTTAATTCTTCATCGGTTGGATCAACAAACAGACCAACGCTACGCACGCCAGTAGGAAGGGTAAGGGCTAGCTCTTTGGCTGTATCAATATCTATATTACGCGGGGAAGGCGGGTAGAACACAAAGCCGATAAACCGCGCTCCCGAATTTATCGCAGCTTTTAGGGTGTCAGGAGTTTTTATGCCGCAAATTTTTACTTGAACCACCATGTTAAAGGCTATCCAATATATCTTGCGCCGCAATTGCAGGGTTTTGGGCGCTTGTAATCGGTCTGCCAATTACAAGGTGGGTTGCGCCTTTGTTAAGGGCGCATTTAGGGGACATGACCCGTTTTTGATCGCCGATATCTGCTCCCGATGGGCGAATACCGGGTACTATGAGCGCAAATTCATCATCGCAAGCCTTGCGCAATAACTCTATTTCATGGGCGGAGCATACTACGCCGTCAAGCCCTGATTCTTTTGCGAGGACGGCAAGTTTTTCTACTTGCGCGGATATATCACTTTGATAACCGATCTCTTGAACCGCTTTTTCATCAAGGCTGGTAAGCAAGGTCACTGCTAGTAATTTAGTCTCACTACCACAAGCTTCCTTGGCGGCGATCATCATATCTCGCCCGCCCGAGGCATGGACATTCAAATATGCGGGGGCAAAATTATTACATATTCCGCGAACCGCGCCCGCAACGGTATTGGGGATGTCGTGGAATTTCAAATCTATGAAAAGCTTGGCATCAGGGCAGGATTCTAAAACTTTTTCTATGCCTTGATGTCCGAAATTATTGAAAAACTCAAGACCAAGCTTAATCCCGCCTGTAACAGGGGCGATAGAAGCCGATAGCTCGCAAGCGCGATCTAAATCATTAGTATCAATGGCGCAAAATATTTTTGGTTGTGATGTCATGTTGTTTCTATAGATTTTGATGGTGTTAGATTATCTTTAAGTTTTAGGCGGGTAACTTCTTTTTCCAGCAGCTTGATGTCTTTCCTTTGTTTGCGCCTTTCTTTTCTAAGCTTACCAGCATTAAGCCAGACAATCACTCCACCAATTATAAAGCCAAAAGCCATAGCGGATAATATTACCGCATAAATAGGCAATGTGATGGAATCATGCACAGGCGACCACGTGAAGTCAAGCTCGCTGCGATTAAGTATGGCGAGAAGGGAAATAAATATTGTTATGATAAGCCCAATAATAAAGCGAAGAACAGCCATTACTCACCATTTAGTTTTTCGCGCAATGCCTTGCCTGTTTTGAAGAATGGTAATTTCTTTGCATCCACTTGAACAGTTTCACCAGTGCGAGGATTGCGCCCAATGCGCGCATCGCGGTGCTTTACAGAAAATGCGCCAAAGCCGCGAAGCTCCACACGATCACCATTAGCAAGTGCGTCTGCAATGCCATTGAAAACAGCATCTACAATTTTTTCTATATCACGCAAATATAAATGAGGGTTGAGCTCAGCTAATCTTTGTATTAACTCGGATTTTGTCATATCAATTCAATATCCTTTAAATTTTGTATGTCTATAGATTGCATTATAGATTTGCGCTCGTCAAGCAAACTCATTGATAAAACACAATTTTTTTATTGGATAAGCCCCAAGGCAATAAAAAAGCCGACAAATTATGCCGGCTTTTAAGAATTATTTGGTAAGGATAATTAATCCTTACTCTTGCTTCCTTGTAAGGCAGCACCAAGAATATCACCAAGTGAAGCTCCGCTTTCTGTAGAACCAAAGTCCTTCATTGCTTGCTTATCTTGATCCATTTCATGCGCCTTGATAGATAAGGTCACCTTGCGGGCTTTTCTATCAGCAGTTAGAATTTTCGCATCGACTTTTTCTCCAACAGCAAAGCGATCAGGGCGTTGCTCTGAGCGTTCACGTGAAAGATCAGACTTCTTGATTGTGCCAGTAACATTATCATTAAGTGTCACTTCAACCGATCCGCCAGTGATTTCTGATATAGTACAAGTCACAACCGCGCCTTTTACAATATCTTGCATCGAACCTTCATATGGGTCTTTTGTCAGAGCCTTGATGCTAAGAGCTACGCGCTCACGCTCAGGGTCTAGCTCAAGGATTTTAGCTTTAACAACTTTACCTTTTTCAAAGTCTTTCAGAATATCTTCGCTTTGATCTTCCCAAGAAATATCTGATAGGTGAACCATACCGTCAATTTCTTCTGTTAGACCAACAAATAAGCCAAATTCTGTGATGTTACGGATTTCTCCTTCGATCTCATCACCAACTTTGCTGTTTGCTGCAAATTCTGTCCATGGATTTTCTTGACATTGTTTCAAACCAAGTGAAATGCGGCGTTTTTCCATGTTGACCTCAAGAACAACCACTTCGACTTCTTGTGAGGTAGAAACGATTTTACTTGGGTGAACATTTTTCTTTGTCCAAGACATTTCAGAAACATGAACAAGACCTTCAACACCATCCTCAAGCTCAACAAATGCGCCGTAATCAGCGATATTGCTAATGCGTCCAGTAAGTTTTGTGCCTTCTGCATATTTCTCCGCAACACTCTCCCAAGGATCAGAGCCAAGCTGCTTGATACCAAGTGATATGCGCTGAGTTTCTTCGTTGAAACGAATAACTTGAACGTCAACGCTTTGACCAATTTCAAGAACTTCTGATGGGTGGTTAACACGTTTCCAAGAAATATCGGTAACATGCAATAGACCATCAACACCGCCAAGATCAACGAACGCGCCGTAATCTGTGATGTTTTTAACAACGCCTTCAAGAACTTGACCTTCCGATAGGTTCTTAAGAATATCTCCGCGTTGTTCTTGACGTGACTCTTCTAAGATAGAGCGGCGAGAAACAACGATATTTCCGCGGCTTCTATCCATTTTAAGAACATGGAATGGCTGCGGTGTATCCATTAACGGAGTGATATCACGAATCGGGCGAATATCAACTTGTGAACCTGGTAGGAACGCAACCGCGCCACCAAGATCAACAGTAAACCCGCCTTTAACACGACCAAATATAGTCCCTGTTACGCGCTCACCTTTTTCATGAACCTTCTCAAGCTCAATCCAAACTTCTTCTCTACGTGCTTTTTCACGAGATAATACAGATTCGCCGTTTCTATTTTCCATGCGTTCAACATAGACTTCAACAGTGTCTCCGATTTTTATTTCAGGGTCTTCACCTGGTTTTGAAAACTCGAAACGAGGAACGCGACCTTCGGATTTTAAACCAACATCAACGATAACATGATCGTCTTCTAATGCGATTATAACGCCCTTAACAACACTTCCTTCGAATTTTTCATTTTTTCCTATAGTTTCGCCGAGTAGAGCTGCGAACTCTCCTGCGTCTTCTCTATCAATTAAATTTGCGGCAATTTTAGCCATAATGGTATTCCTTTCAGTATTCAAATTAGTGATTACGCACCCTCGATCTTTGCAAGGGTATAATAACCACTATGTTTAGGAGATATTATCGCTAATGCGCATAAGCTCTATTCTAACCAAATGCTTTTTTCGCATAGGTTAAGGCAGTTTCCAACATTTTAGCCTCGCTAAGATTAGAGCTATCAATGATAACGCAATCCGCTGCAGGCTTTAGTGGAGCTACCTTACGGTTAGAATCACGAGCGTCACGCGCACGCATATCCTCTAAAACGGCTTCATATGTAACGCTTAATCCTTTGGATTGCAACTCTTTCATGCGCCTATTTGCACGAATCTCGCATTTTGCGGTGATATAGAGCTTTAACGGGGCGTTTGGGCATATAATTGTGCCAATATCGCGCCCATCTAAAATCGCGCCATTAAATCCAAATGGCGGAGAATTTGCAAAATCTCGCTGCATATCTGTAAGGAAATCCCGCACTGATTGAATGCTCGCCACCTTCGAGGCAGCGTCTCCTATTTCTTCTGTCCTTAAATCAGGATTAGATAGAGGGCTTGCATTATGTAAATTGCCCTTAAGGGCTTTGCATCCATATAAAGCGTCACCTTCATTTGCAGGATTCTTACCTTGCTTTAAAACTTCAAAGGCAACGGCTCTGTATAATGCCCCTGTATCCATATGGGCGAAGTTAAGCTCTTTGGCTAAATTCCTTGATAAAGTGCCTTTTCCGCTTGCCGCAGGGCCGTCTATTGCTATAATATTTTTCATAATAAGCCTTAAATATATCCGTAAAACTACAATGTTTCACGTGAAGCATAACAAGAACATCACCCGATATCTGCGCCTAAATCATTCATTAACTCTATAAAATCAGGGAAACTGGTTTTTATTGGGCTTGCATCATCAATTTGGATTGGTTCATTTGAGGCGCATCCAAGCACCAAAAAGCTCATGGCTATGCGGTGGTCAAGCGCAGTTTCAATGCATACCCCGCCTTTTGGAGCTTTGCCATTGCCGTGTATAATGAGGCTATCTTCGCCCATTTCAAGGTCAACTCCGCAAGCCTTCAAACCATTTGCCATCATAAGCAATCGGTCGCTTTCTTTGACTCGTAGCTCTTTTAAGCCTGTCATTTTTGTTGTTCCTTGCGCGAGGGCAGCGGCAACCGCCAATATAGGGAACTCATCAATCATAGAAGGCACGCGGCTTTTAGGAACTGTAATTCCTTTTAGCGGGTTTTTAGAGCTAGCAATAATTGTTGCCACTCGCTCACCTGCTTGGGTTTGGATATTCTCATAGCGCAAATCCGCGCCCATTTCTTGCAGCGTTATGAATACACCATCGCGCCGCGGATTAATTCCAACATTAGGCAATGTGATTTCCGAGCCTTTTGTAATAAGAGCGGCAACTACAGGAAAGGCGGCAGAGCTTGGATCTGACGGCACATCTATGGCGCAGCCTTGTAATTCCTGATGTCCTTGCAAATGAACCGCTGACGCTCCGCCCTTAAGCTCTTCCACCTTAACATCTACCCCGAAATGGCGTAGCATATTCTCGCTATGATCTCGCGTTGGGTGAGTTTCAATTATAGTCGTAATGCCCGCAGCATTTAAGCCCGCTAGCATAATTGCGGATTTTACCTGAGCGGAGGCAACGGGCAATTTATACTCAATGGCAAGAGTATTTTCCGCGCCCTTTACGGTTAAGGGCAAACGGTCATTAGAGCGCGATAAAAACGTTGCCCCCATCTTCTCTAATGGCTTTATAACCCTGCCCATCGGGCGTTTTACAAGCGAAGCATCACCTGTAAAAGTTGCTGTGATATTATGACCACCAACAAGCCCCATTAAAAGCCGCGCCGAAGTGCCGCTATTGCCCATGTCTAGCACTTGGCTTGGCTCTTGCAGCCCGCCAATTCCAACGCCATGAACGCGCCACAGCCCGTCATCTCCATGAGATATTTTTGCGCCCATTGCGCGCATAGCCTGCGCCGTATGAAGTACATCTTCACCCTCTAGCAAGCCGCTAATTATTGTCTCACCAATGGCAAGTGCGCCAAACATAATCGCGCGATGAGATATAGATTTATCCCCCGCCACGCGGGCATGACCATTTAATGAAGTGCATTTTCGGGAGGTTAAGGCGTTTGAGTTCATAGATTTTAATTACACTCATACATAATAAAGCGCAAATGATTTATGATGAAAAGCTATCTAAATTGCCATTATAATTATGAACAAACTCAACAAAATCATCAACAGGTACAGGGCGAGAATAACGGTAGCCCTGCACTTCGTCGCAATTATGGTCTAGCAAGAACTGCTCATGCTCTTTAGTTTCAACGCCTTCTGCAATTACCTTAAGATCTAGGGAATGCCCAAGGTTAATAATGGTTTTAGCAATAGAGGCATTATCCTTATCATTTAATGCATTTCTGATAAATGACTGGTCAATTTTCAGGCGATCAATCGGGAATTGACTTAAATATGACAAAGATGAATAGCCCGTTCCGAAATCGTCAATCGCTAGCTCTACCCCTAAAGCGTGGAGATTGCTTAATATATGGACAGTATGCTGTATGTCATCCATGAACACGCTTTCGGTAACTTCAAGCTCAATCATATGCGAGTCAATGCCCGTTTCATCAAGTATATTTGAAAGATCGGCGCATATATCACCATGCATGAATTGGTTGCCCGATACATTAACGGCAAATCGTATGTTTATACCGTGCTTTTCCTTGCAATATTGCGCGGTGCGGCAAGCTTTATTAAGAACCCATGTACCTATTGGAACAATTAATCCCGATTGCTCGGCAACAGGAATGAATTGAGCGGGGGATATGAACTGCCCGCCATTCTTGCTGTTATCTGGCTTCCACCAACGCAATAGAGCTTCCGCGCCAATAATTTTTCCAGTTTTTAGGCATAGTTGAGGCTGGTAATAGAGTTGCAGCTCATCTTTTTCCAAAGCGCTACGCAAGTCTCGTAGCATTTGGAAGCGCTCTTGCACCGCGCGATCAAAGTCTTCAGAATATTCTTTTATAGTGTCGCGACCCTCTTCTTTTGCACGATTAAGTGCAATATCAGAATTTTTAAGAACTATGTCAGGCTCCGCGCCATCATCGGGGAATGTAGACACACCAACGGATGCGCGTACTTGGAATTCTTCATTAAACACCTTGAATGGTTCAGCGCGTATCACGCCCAAAGCGCGCTTTGCTATGTCCATTGCATTTAGGTTGTTGCCAGATAATGGCATCATTATTGCGTATTCATCCTCACCAGTTCTTGATACCATCGCGCTATCAGGCAAGGAGGCGCGCAGCCTTTTTCCAACAGAGCGTAATATCGCATCACCAACATTATGTCCCATGGAATCATTTATGTCTTTGAAATGGTCTAAATCTATGGTGATAACGGCAAAGCGCTCAATTACTTCATCGCCATTTTCTGCTCCAAAATTACCAAGATTTTTTATGAATAATGATCTATTTGGCAGCCCCGTAAGCGTATCATAATAAGCTAGCCTATGGATTTTATCTTCAGCGGTGCTTTTAAGGTGGTTTATATTTTCTGCATTTTGAGCAATAAGTTTTTGCGATAGCATAATTGCAGCGCCCACCTCATCTGATGCACTATATGGTGATTTAGCAATGGTCGGATCTTCAGGGTTTTTAAATGCGGCAATAAGGTTTGAGTGCATGAATAATATTGGCTCTAGCAGCCATTTGCCAAGGGCTATCATCAAGACATTAGTCACAAGCAATGACAATATAATCATGATCTTTATACTGTTAAATATATATTCTGATACTGCATTTTCTACTGCGCTTGAATCTATTTGTGCAATAATTATAAATGTGCTTTGTATGTCCGCGCCTTTCAAAATAACCTCATAAATAGAGCCGTCAGAACTTCTGTATGTTGCATCAAGGTTATCTGGCTTTGCCATAAGGTGGGTGTAATTGCCATAATTTTTTATAAGGCTATATTGATAAGAATATACCGAAAGCCCTGTAATATTAGTGGTTTTAAGAAGTCTGGATATATGTTTATCTTCAAAAGGAGAACTTCTAGTATCTCTTTTTGTTGGGTCAATAATAGAGGATATAGCGCCCTTAGATTGTTCTTTTAATGCCATAAGCTTATCTTGGCGCTTCTTTTCTATTCCGCCTAAATTAAGCACCAAAGTTTGGATAAGCATGATGGTCATAAATGCGGTCAAAGCTATGCGCCAGCTTACTTTGCTGCGCCATATTTGAGTTGGTGATGATACAAATATGCTGTTAAATGTTGATGGGGATTTGCCATCAACATTTTCATGCTGATTGGTTTTAGCTTTGCCCTTATTAAGCCCTAACACAGAATCCATTCCCCACACACTCACTAGATTATTTGTTTTTTTATAAAAACTTCGACTATAGTATATACTGGTAATTATTAATAATATCTTTAGATTCTATAACAAATCGGCAAATTGTCCATAATTTTTTGATTATAAATTATGACCCTAGACTAGCAATTATTGTGTTTTCTAGAGTATCTGAAACAAATTTTTGCCCCTAGATACTGTTAGCTAACAACGCCTATTGTTATACCTAAACTCACATTTTTTCAAGTGTAAATATAGCTTATTATCTGCCAAACTTCGTCATTCCAGCACACATTTACATATCCAGCGAGAGCCTATTAAGAAAATACCATTGATTGGAAACCCTAACTATATTACATTTCCAAACATGTTAAAAACCAGAATAATTCCATGTTTAGATGTCGCAAATGGTCGCGTAGTCAAGGGCGTTAACTTCGTTGACCTTATCGATGCCGGCGACCCTGTTGAACAAGCCAAGCTTTATAACGCGGCGGGAGCGGACGAGCTGTGCTTCCTTGATATCACCGCCACATCTGATAACCGCGATACTATATATGACGCCATTCGCAGGACTGCCGATGAGGTGTTTATCCCGCTCACCGTTGGCGGAGGCGTGCGCGAGCTAACCGATATACGCAAATTACTAGAAGCAGGCGCGGATAAAATCGGCATTAACTCGGCGGCGGTGTGTGACCCTGAATTTGTGCGCAGGGCTTCTGATAAATGCGGCTCTCAATGCATTGTTGTTGCCATTGATGCCAAAGCCAAAGAAGATGGCGGGGACGGGTGGGAGATATTCACCCATGGCGGGCGCAAAGCAACGGGCATTGACGCGGTGGAATGGGCGGTACGAATGGCAGATTACGGCGCGGGCGAGCTGCTCCTTACCTCAATGGATCGCGATGGCACGCGCCAAGGCTTTAATATCGAACTCACCCGCACTATCGCGGACGCGGTAAGCGTTCCCGTGATTGCCAGCGGCGGGGTAGGCAATCTCCAACATCTCGTAGACGGCGTAGTAAAGGGACACGCAAGCGCAGTTCTCGCCGCCTCTATCTTTCATTTTGGGGAATACAGCATTGCGCAGGCAAAGCAAGCCATGAAAGACGCAGGGATTCCAGTTAGATGAATAATCACATATTAGACCAGCTTTATGAAGTTTTGCAGGCGCGGAAAAATGCTAGCGGGGATAGTTCATATGTCGCTAGCCTATATGAAAAAGGCTCGCCCAAAATTGCGGAGAAAATCCTCGAAGAAGCACAGGAATTTATTGACGAGGCTCTATTACTCGATAAAAATCCCGATAATCCGCAAGCGCAAAATAATATCCGCAGCGAAGCCGCCGACCTGCTCTTTCATATTATGGTAATGCTATCTCACCATGACATTCCGCCCAATGATATATTTGATATACTCGAAAACCGCGCTGGCATTTCAGGGCATGATGAGAAAAATTCCCGTAATAAATAATTTTGTTGCATATTCGCAAATATCACTTTATATTACATGACATAATAATCAGCATTAGGTTTGAAATATGCCAGTAGCATTAAGAAAAGGCGATATTTATGATCGCTTAAGCAAAATTGACCCAACAATAATCACTATTGATGAGGTGGTTGAGCAAGCCGTGCGTGAGCTTACATTGCATGTTGGAATTGTTAATATTATGCCTGATGCCGCGCTTTTCGCAACAGAGCGACAATTTGTTATGCCGTTGCATTATGCCGCAAGTGGAATAAAAATTATACCTCATTTTATTTCACTTGATGGTGTTGAGCGCGATGACGGCTCAAAAAAACAAGGCGACATAAATTACAAAAAATATGTCGAAGAAAACTACATTACATTTGATAAAGCAAAAGAAGATGGTCTTGATGCATTAATCATAAGCGGCGCAAATTTCATAGGATCAGATTTAAGAACAGCGGATTTTTATAACCCGTTAGCAGAAGTTATTGAATGGTCTGGTAGTGACAAAGGCACAACATCTGCGCTTCATTCTTGCCTCGCATCTCACGCATATATGAGCATTGTGCACAATATTACTCGTGAGAAAATGCCCGAAAAACTTTGGGGAGTTTATGGTCATGAAGTTAAAGATGAAAATCACCCATTAACTCGTGGTATGGATAGTTTTTTCTACATACCTCACTCGCGCTGGAATAAAATCACAGAACAGCAATTCCAAGATGCTGGTATGAATATTCTAATCGACAGCAAAAAAGCAGGCGTTCATATGGCAACAAGCCCTGATGGCTTGCGCTCTGTTCTATGGCAGGGACACCCTGAATATGAAAAAATAAGCCTGCTATTGGAATGGACTCGTGATTTAGGTCTTACACAAGATAGAAGGCTTAATGGCGAGCCAATAGATTTATCACCCTTTCCTCATAAATATTTACGAAAAGAGGGGGCGAGCTTAGCAGAGGAGCATCGCAAAAAAGTCGAGCAAGGCGAATATTATAATCAAATAAAAAAAGGTACTTTGCCTCCAGCAACCAGAAATAAAATAGCCGAGCATACTCCAAATAGATGGACCTCATCCTATCGCGCCCTTATGTCTAATTGGGTGGCTGCCGTGTATGATAAAACCCATATAGACCGCCATAAACCATTTGAAGATGGTGTTAATCCAGATGATGTATTTAACCTTAATGATGATGAGCCATCTTAGTTACTGAGTTCAGGGCAATATCTTGAGCTAACACCTTCACTTGATATATTTAGTAATACATTACTCAAGTCACCAAGAAATATATAAGTATTTGGTGTTTTTCTAAGTGTTTCAATGGATTTCTTACTTAAATTTTCAGGATTAACAAAGCGGTATTTATGCCCCTTATGAGTTATATCATAGTGACTAGTTTTAAGACTATCAGCATCAATCCCAAGCTCACCAAGCTTTTCTTTAAGCTCTTCAAACCCCCCAATATTCTTAAGATTTTTAATATAGTCAAGATCGGCAAGGGCTTTAAAAATTCGAATATCAGATTCGTTTAATTCAGGCTTTTTTCTCATATTTTCAAAATACTGCTGATATTCACCATCATTATTAACGCCGTCAATAGGCAATCTAAGGCTAGCAAGCTTACTCAAATCAATTTCAAAATTTAATGGATCTATTGATGAGTTAAAGAAAAAATGCTTTTTAAAAAAGACCGTCGCCTTACTAAATTCCCCGACAAGCATGGTTGTATTTTCTGTTGCTTTAGACATTTGTCACTCACCTTTATACCTTAATATATGAATATTAATTTAACATATCAAGGGCGCATTGGGAAGAAGTAAATTAACCATCAAGCTTATTATTTGGGAAATGCGCAAGACGGTGTAGGATTTCATCGAGCTGATCAAGCGATTTAAACTCAACAGAGAGCTTGCCGCTATGACCGTCCGCACTATCAATGCTCACATTCATGCCAAGGGCGTTGCTAATGTCTTTTTCAAGGGCGAGCGTATCTGCATCCTTGAATGTTTTTGACATAATAGCAAGATCATCACGCTTAGCTCTAGGGCGTTTTTGCTGCTCTACACCTTTTTTATCTGCCGCGAATTTCTCGGTTTGACGTACGCTAAGCCCTTTAGAAATCACTTGATCAGCAAGGTTTTGCGGATCTTCTGCCGTGATAAGCGCGCGCACATGCCCCATAGAAAGCTCACCTGTGCTTAAATATGATTGAACCATGTCAGGCAAAGTTAAAAGCCGCACCATATTCGTAATATGAGAGCGAGATTTCCCCACGGCTTTGGCAAGGCTTTCTTGCGTCTGATCGTAATCTTCAAGCAATTTTCGGTATCCCAAAGCCTCATCAATCGGGTCTAAATCCTCGCGCTGTAAATTCTCGATAAGGGCAATTTTGAAGGCTTCCAGCTCATTTATCTCTAACACAACCACAGGAAGATTATGTAGCCGTGCTTTTTGTGAGGCGCGCCAACGACGCTCCCCCGCTATAATCTCATAATTACCAATGCTTTCAGGGTCTTCACGCACCAATAAAGGCTGTAAAACACCATATTGTTTTATCGATTCGGCAAGCTCATCAATGCTGTTTTCATCAAATAAACGGCGCGGCTGGAAACGAGAGGGATATAGCTGCTCTATTCCAACATTCAGGCGTTTTTTACCGCTATCTAAGGCATTATCAGGGGATATATCAGGGATATCTTGAATTTTTTCTTCAATAATAGCATTATTTTCATTCTCATCAAATAATGCATTAAGCCCTAAGCCTAGCCCTGATTCTGTGTCGTTATCCATCATATAATCCCCTTTTTACAACTATTAAATACAATAAAAATCACAAGCGCACAAGATTGCTTATAGATAAAATTTTAGCAGAGCCATCAGTTATGCTTTTAGCGGTTTTACAATCAAAAGAATAGCTTTTTTGTGCCTCCGATATTTCCTCATCCGCGCGGCTTCCCTTCATAAAACACAGCTCTAAATCCTTGTTATTTTCCGCCCAAGGCATGCAATATTCAAGTAAATTACTTAATGAAGATAACGCCCGAGCCGTTACAAAATCAGGAATAAACGCATCACTAATATTTTCGATTCGCTGCGTATATATAGTAACGGGGGTCGATGTTTCACGTGAAACAGTGCGCATAAACTGGCATTTGCGCTCATCCGATTCGACTAGATGCGTATCGATATCTGGGCGCATAATAGCAATCACAAGGCCGGGAAAGCCGCCGCCACAGCCAAGATCAGCGTAGCTTTTCACATCATCGCCAATAAAATTTACGATCTGAGCGCTATCTAGAAAATGCCGATGCCAAGCGTTTTCTATCGTATTATTACTCACAATATTAATCGCTTTTTGCCATTTCAGCAAAAGTGCGTGATATATCTCCAGCCGCTCAAAAGCCTCGTCAGATATTTCGATTAGCTCTCTAAAATCATCTTTGGTATAAATCACTTTTTACCACCTTTCTTAACATGGCGCAGCAATGATATAACTGCGGCTGGCGTAACCCCCGCAATGCGCGACGCCTCCCCCAAAGTCGCGGGCGATACATGAGCAAGTTTTTGCCGTACCTCATTCGAAAGACTTCCAATATCATCATAGTTCAAACCCTTAGGCAGCAGCAAATTCTCATCCTTTTTAAATGCAGCGATATCCGATTCGTGACGTTCCATATATCCCGCATATAGAGCGTCTATCTCAAGCTGTTCGCGGATTTCGGGCGATATATCTTTAAGCTCTGCCCAAATCTTGGCAAGGTCATTCCATGATATATCACGATATGACAGCAAATCAGATATAGAGCGCCGCGCCCCATCTTTATTGACGCGCACGCCTTTAGATTCCAGCTCATTTGGGGTTGCTTGAGTTTCTTTAGTAAACTTCCGCGCAGCCTTTAATGCCTTGAATTTTGCTTGCCATATATTCGCACGCTCCGCCCCAACGCATCCAGCCTCAATCCCAAGGTCAGTAAGCCTTTGGTCTGCATTATCAGAGCGCAAGCGCAAGCGATATTCCGCGCGGCTTGTAAACATTCTATATGGCTCTGGCGCGCCCCTAGTGGTTAAATCATCAATCAAAACGCCGATATAAGCCTGAGTGCGGTCAAGCGTGAAAACCTCTGATGTTTCACGTGAAACACCCCCATTTATAGCCCCAGCTTGCTTTGCCGCATTAACGCCCGCGATCAAGCCCTGAGCCGCCGCTTCCTCATATCCCGTAGTGCCATTGACCTGCCCAGCAAAGAATAACCCGCCCACTCGCTTGGCTTCCAGCGTTTTCTTCAAATCCCGCGGATCAATATAATCATACTCAATCGCATAGCCCCATTCTATGACCTTAACATCTTCTAACCCCTTGATAGAATGCAAAAAAGCATCCTGCACGTCTATCGGAAGTGAGGTCGAAATGCCGTTAGGATAGACCGTATAATCATCCAGCCCCTCAGGCTCTAGGAATATCTGATGCCTCGGCTTATCAGCAAAGCGGTTAATTTTATCCTCAATTGACGGGCAATATCGCGGGCCGCTAGATTTAATTTTCCCCGAATATATAGGCGAGCGCTCAAGATTATCTTGAATAATCCTATGGGTTTCCTCATTCGTATGGGTGATATAGCACGAGATTTGCGGCACTGTAATTTCATCATTCATATATGAAAACGGAGCAGGTATATCATCGCCCAGCTGCTCTTCCAAAATATCCCAATTTATTGTCCGCCCATCAAGCCGCGCGGGAGTGCCAGTTTTAAGCCGCCCAAGCGGGAATCCCAAACGCTCCAAAGTCTTGGCAAGCCCGATTGACGGCTCTTCACCCACCCGCCCCGCAGGCTTGGTATCCTCACCAATATGGATAAGCCCACGCAGAAATGTCCCCGTAGTTATAATCACGCTATGCGCACTATACTCCGCCCCTTGCGTAGTTTTAAGCCCGCAAATCTCGCCCAAATCATCAAGGATAATATCATCCGCCTCACCCTCGATAAGGGTTAAATTGGGGTAATTACCAAGGATATCTTGCATAGCTTGCAAATATAATTTCCGATCCGCCTGAGCGCGAGGACCTCTAACAGCAGGGCCTTTTGAGGCGTTCAGGATACGAAACTGAATGCCAGAGCGATCAATTACCCGCGCCATAACCCCATCGAGAGCGTCAATCTCACGCACTAAATGCCCTTTACCAAGCCCGCCAATCGCAGGATTGCAAGACATAGCGCCAATGCTGTCAAGCCTATGGGTTAGCAGCGCAGCTCTAGCCCCAGTGCGCGCCGCCGCCGCCGCCGCTTCGCAACCAGCATGACCTGCTCCCACTACTATTACATCAAAATCCATAGTCATTATTTGCCCATCTATTCATCTGGAACAGCTTCATTCATATCCTAAAATACTAGTCGTCACTCATTCATTGTCCAGATAAAATATGAGCAACTATATAAAAACTATCCGCGATTTATAACGGTTTTTGCGCTCTATTGCTAGAGGTTAATGCTATATTGGTTTAGGTTACGAAGTGCCCATAGGGTGAAAATACTACACTATAACTTAACATCTCCGTTACCACCTTAGCATCTCCGAGAAATCAAGATCCATAGCCATAGCCCCCCAGTCAAGCGGAGGATGCTTATGGTGCGTTATATCACTTACCGATACAAAAATCACGGAATATAACGTCGAGCAGCTCTTCCACGTCAACGCGCCCAGTTATCCGCCCTAAATGACGGACAGCCAAACGCAAATCCTCGGCGCTAAGCTCAGGCAGGGGGGCGTTTAAGCATCTATCAAGCGATGCGCGGCAATCCAGCAAAGCATCTCTATGGCGTTTGCGAGTAATAGCAGGGGAGTCGGACGCTCCAATCAATGATTTAATCATAATGGTTAGGGAGTCCAAAAACTCGGCTATGCCCTGATTTTTTGCCACTGATATAGCTAAAGGATTGGATGGATGTTGCAGCATAATCCCTTGATCTGACTTATTTATAAGCGCAATGCTGTTATCAAGCTTCTCTAGCTCAAGGCTATGTTTATCAAGCTCCAAGCTTGTCCCATCATATAATATAACGCGGATATCAGCGTCATTGGCGATTTTCATAGCACGCCTAATACCTTCAGATTCTATCGTATCTTGAGCCGTGCCGCCAATCTGATCGGGGCGCAAACCCGCCGTATCTGATAATATAACGGGATATCCGCTAATATCGAGATGCGCCTCTATAACATCGCGGGTAGTCCCCGCAATCTCAGAGACTATAGCAATATCGCGCTGCGCCAACGCATTTACAAGGCTGGATTTTCCAGCATTTGGCGCGCCAATAACGGCAATATGAATGCCACCGCGCAAGCGCTCCCCCCGCCTATTATCATTAAGGTGAACGCCTATTTCGGCTTTCAAAACCTCGATTTGTGGAGTTATGCGCGGCAAAATCTCATCTGGTAAATCTTCATCAGGGAATTCTATTTCCGCCTCGACATATGCCAAAATCTTGGTCAAACGCTCCGCCCAACCTTCATAAATATCCGCTAATGCTCCTCCCATTTGGGATAATGCTTGCGATTTTTGCATTTGAGTTTCGGCATGTATAAGGTCGGCAATGGCTTCGGCTTCGGTTAAATCCATCTTACCATTTTCAAAAGCCCGCCTTGTAAACTCCCCCGCTTCCGCCATTCTGTGACCATCTAGCGAGCCTAGAGCGTCCAAAACCCCGTCAATGACTGCTATCCCGCCATGCAAATGGTATTCAACAACGTCTTCGCCCGTATAGCTATTCGGAGCTTTGAAGGCAATTACAAGAGCATTATCCAATGTTTCACGTGAAACAGGGTGTTTCAATTCCCTAAGTAGCGTTTGTCTGTATTTTATATTCGATTCGCTTGTTATCGTTTTGAAACTGTCAAGCGCCCTGCTTCCTGATGCGCGGATTACCGCCACTCCCGCGCGTCCATGCGCACTTGCCAAAGCGTATATAGTGTCGCTCATTTATCGTCCTGTTTATCATCCGCACTATCAACGCCCATCTGTGACCAGAACATTTTCTGCATATCGCCCAAGCCCTGTATAGTGGTAGGCATCCAAGTCTTAACCATCTCCTCGGGGCTTAAATTCCGGATATTATCTTGCATCTTTTCCTCAAGCTCTTGCATGAGTTTTTCCTGCATTGGCGCAATATTCGGCAAGCCTATAAAGGCGCGCGCTTCCTCGGGAGTGCATTCGATATCAAATTTGAATTTCATGTTATAAGATCCTTATATGTGAGCAAGCTTGATAATATATTAATTTTATAACATAAGCCAGTGCCTAGGGTCTAGGGGGCTTAAGATCACCACATAAAAAAGACCACCCAGCATTGAAAGCAAGATGGTCTTTTCCATATGAAGAATACTGCATTTTTATTTTATATACGCGGTCACGCTTAGAATATGCTCTTTTTGGCATTTGCGAAATGCAGCAATAGAGTGAGCGGTTCTAGGGCTGATATTTGCTTGTATGTCATGCCTATTATAGCTTGTCTGATTTGGGGAAACAGCAAAGCGGGCGCCGAGTATTATGCCTAGTGCAGCAACTTTACCAGCCATGCGCTGGCTTCTATCCGTAGTAGCATTCGGGGGGGTATGTTGTTCTGATTGGAGCAGAGATTTACACATATTAGCTACGGAAGAGGAGGGAATATGAATGGTATTTGGCGATGTTTCACGTGAAACATCATATCCAACTGACGCGCTATATTTGTCATATGACCACGCGCTGCCAATTGAAGGAAGCAGAAAAAATGCCAATATAGGCGCAATATTTTTTACGCGAAATGTCAAAAAATCCGATATATTACTATCTTTCTTGATATTTAAATCTATAAAAGTCATTCTTTCTACCTCACATGCAACAGAGGGATGTTGCTGGTTTTTTGTTTTTCACATGCCTTCTTTGTGCATATGTCTATACTTTAATCAGACCACAGAAGATGTGTTATGGCAAGTATTATCGTTTTGATTTTATTTGGATTTTTATGTTATTTTTCAAGCAAATAATCTGAAAATTACTAACAAATTTTACATAAATCATCAAAGAAGGATGTTTTTATCATCCACTTGACTGAGTTTTTCAACATTTTAGAGGTTATTTGCTAAATACAACTTTAACGCCGCGTTTTTTAAAATAGCTCTGCATGCGCTTGCGCCCTTCACGGTTGCTTTGCACAAGTCGGCAAGTGTCGAAGATGGCTTCTTTTGCCCCAGCACCCTTTATGGCGACTTTAAGATTTTTAATATGTAGGTCAATATCTTCATTATCGTTTTGCATGGATGAGTATATAGCTTCAGTAGCCTGTTCTATTGACATTATATTCTTTCCTCTTCGCTATATTTAAAAATAAATATATAATATATAATTGCAAATGAATATAGCGGAAAAACAATAAATATGTGCGGAATTACTGGTCTTTATAGCTTTGATCCTCGCCCTGATAGCAATGCCTTGCAGGCAAATATTACGGCGATGAATGACGCTATTTTTACTCGGGGGTCTGATAGCTCTGGCATTTGGCTGGATAATGAGCTTCCTCTTGCATTTGGTCATCGCAGATTATCTATTTTGGATTTATCCCCCGCAGGGCATCAGCCAATGAAATCCAGATCTGGTCGTTATGTGATTACCTATAATGGTGAGATTTATAACTTTAGGGAACTCCGCCAAGATCTAGAGCATGATTTCCAAGGAGGTAGCGATACAGAAGTTTTATTAGCCGCCATTGAGGCTTGGGGCATTAAAAAGACATTGGATAAAATCAATGGAATGTTTGCTTTTGCGCTTTGGGATCATAAAAATAACTCTCTTTATATAGCGCGCGATGCTATGGGTAAAAAGCCGCTATATATTGGCTGGGCAGGAAGCAGCCTTGTGTTCGGCTCAGAGCTAAAAGCCATTCATGCTCACCCCGATTTTAATCCTGATATTGATCGTGACAGCCTATGCTCTTATATGCGCTTTGGCTATGTCCCCGCTCCTATGTGTATCTACAAACAAGTATGGCAACTGCCTGCGGGGGGTATGATGGCAATTGATATGTCTATGCTGCGCGCTGGTCAGGATTTAAAGCCATTAATGGAAAGCCATTACTCTCATAAAGGCGCACTTATAAAAGCGCGTGAAAACCAGATTACACATGATAATGTTATAGGAGAGTTTGAGGGGCTATTATCAACTTGTGTTAATGATCGCATGATATCAGATGTGCCGCTGGGAGCATTTTTATCGGGCGGAATAGATAGCTCTATCATTGTGGCATTAATGCAAAAGCAAGCAAGCTCTCCTGTTAAGACTTATACTATAGGATTTGAAGATGCGGGATTTAACGAGGCTATCCACGCCAAAAAAGTTGCCGCTCATATTGGAACAGATCACCATGAGCTATATTTAAGCGCGAAAGATGCGCTTGATATTGTGCCTGATTTGCCGCAAATATATGATGAGCCATTTGCCGATATGTCGGCTATACCTACCTATTTAGTATCAAAATTCGCACGGCAAAGCGTTACAGTTGCCTTGTCTGGTGATGGCGGTGATGAGATGCTCGGCGGATATAACCGCCACATATCCGCCCCTAAAGCTTGGAATATTGTAAATAATCATATCCCCGCGCCGTTGCGCTCTCCTTTTGCCAAGGTGATTAGGGCTGTGTCAACTTCATCATGGGATAAGATGCGCCCTAATCGCCCGCAATTTGGCTCTCACATGCATAAATTCGCTGAAATCATGGGCAAGCAATGCGAGGCAGACATATATATGAGCCTTGTTAGCAATTGGCAAAGCCCTAAAAACCTTGTGCGCGGCGGTCATGAAGAGCTTATCCCGCTTGTTGATCCTGATATGCAAATTGAGGATTTAAGCTTTGCGGAAACCATGATGTATTGGGACACTATATCTTATCTTAATGGTGATATCTTAACCAAGGTTGATCGCGCTAGCATGGCGGTAAGCCTTGAGGCGCGCGCTCCGCTGCTTGACCTACGCATATATGAATATGTTTGGAGGCTTCCAATTGAATATAAAATCCGTGATGGAAAGGGCAAGTGGCTGCTTCGCCAAGTTTTGAAAAACCATGTGCCTGATGAGCTGTTTAATCGCCCGAAACAAGGCTTTAGCGTGCCAGTAGCAGATTGGCTACGCGGGGAGCTGCGCGAGTGGGCGGAAGATTTGCTAAATGAGAAAACATTAAAAGAGCAAGGCTTGCTTGATTATCGGCAAGTCAGGGAAATTTGGGCGCAGCATCAAAAAGGCAAAGGAAACCATGCGAATAAACTCTGGACGGTGCTAATGTTCCAAGCTTGGCATAAGAAATGGGTAGGGTAAGCTGAAAATGAAAATACTATATATATTCGATGCAAGTGACTGGGAAAGCCGTATGGAGGTTGCTAACAAGGCAAAGAGCAACGGTCATGACGTTGTTATCGGGCTTATTAATGGTGATAAAAGCTCGAATGAGTTTAGGGTTATTCCATTAAATAGCAGTAAAAATAATATAGGCATATTATCATCACTAAAGCTGGTTAAGGATATAAATACACTGATTATCCGTGAAAAGCCCGATATTTTGCACGCAGTAACCTTGAAATATGGATTTATGAGCGGTATAGCTGCATTTCCATTCAAAAACATGCATAAAATCTATACATTGGCGGGGCTTGGGTATTTATTTCGCGGAGGCGGGGTTAAATCCACGATTTTAAGAGCTATTTTAAGGATTCCTTTGACTATTATCTTAAGGCGCAAAAATACTACGCTTATATTTCAAAACCAAGATGATCTTGATTTAATGGTTAAGCTCAAATATGCGAGCCGTGAAAACTCCGTACTAATCAAAGGATCGGGCGTTTATCTCGATAAATTTACTCCTATCCCTAGCGATAATAATAGCAACCCTATAATTTTAATGCCAACCCGCCTTGTTCATGAAAAGGGTATATCTGTATTTATAGAGGCAGCGCGGATTTTGAAAAACCGTGGGGTTAATGCTCGTTTCCAAATTGCAGGAGGCGAGACAAAGCATAACCCGCGCGCTATATCTGCGGATGAGATGAGGGAAATGACCAGCGGCGGCTCGGCTACGTGGCTAGGGCGAGTGGATGACATGCCAGATTTATTATCCAAAGCCACGCTCATTGTCTATCCATCATATTACGGTGAGGGCATTCCGCGCGTGCTTTTGGAAGCTTGCGCCGCGGGCAGGGCGATTGTTACAACCAATCATGCAGGTTGCCGCGAGGCGGTAGAGCATGGACGCAATGGCTTACTTGTACCTGTGAAAAATGCTAACGCTACCGCTGATGCTATCTATGAATTGCTCAACAACCTTAGTAAGCGCAAAGCCATGGAGATTGAAAGCCGCAAACTCGCCGAAGAAGAATTTGATATTTATATAATTGCAGAAAAAACAACAAAGCTGTATGATACAGACTAACCCTTAAGGAAATATATCGTGGCAAGTACAAAGCAAAACCATTATTTAGCAGGGAAATTATTACTAGCTATGCCGAGCATTGGTGATCCGCGCTTTCATAGAGCTGTGATTTTCATCTGCGCTCATGATGAGGAGGGCGCAATGGGGCTGGTTATTAACCAAAAAAATCCTGATATTGAATTTAGTGAATTAGTTGGGCAGTTAAAATTTGAATCCGATATAAAAATCAATTTTGATGAGCTTAACCTGCCTGTTATGTGCGGCGGGCCTGCGGAATCTGCTCGCGGCTTTATGCTGCACTCTAATGACTTTATCCGTGATGAGACCATGAAAGTTGATGATATATACGGGGTTACAGGAACTGTTGAGGCATTGAAAGAGGTTGCTCTTGGCGCAGGACCAAAGGATATTATTTTTGCTTTGGGTTATGCGGGATGGACTTCAGGGCAGCTTGAAGAGGAAATACAGCAAAGCGCGTGGCTTGTAGTTGATCCAGATCATGAGCTTGTTTTTGCAGGCGATCACGAGGATAAATGGATTCGCGCTATTAATAAGCTTGGCATTGATCCTGCTATGTTATCTAGTTTGTCTGGTAGTGCTTAAATTTAAATAGCCCTTACTGCATTCACGCAAAACCCTGCATTTCCCAGTATAGAGATAATTTCACTTACATGCTGCTTATCGCGAGCCTCTATAACAACATCAAGCTCTGCTTGCTTAAGAGACACTGTTTGCATCATGCGTTGGTGAATAACTTCGATAACATTAGCGCCGCTTTCACCGATGATGCGTGATATATCCGAAAGTTGCCCTGGTGTATCGTCAATTTCAAAGCGTAAGCGCGTTATGCGTCCATCTCTAACAAGTCCGCGCATTATTAATGTTGAAAGTGTGCGCGAGTCTATATTGCCGCCGCTAACGACCATCCCCACTTTTTTGCCTTTTAGCAAATCTTTGTTTTTCTTTATCACGGCAAGGGCTGCTCCCGCTGCGCCTTCTACTACTAGTTTTTCATCACTTATTAAATCAAATATTGCCTCTTCTATTTCTGTTTCTGTGGCAGAAAAAATATGATCTACTAATTTATCTATGATTTTAATATTTGCTTTTGATGGTTCTTTTACCGCGATGCCTTCCGCCAAAGTTGGTTTGCCGCCAGTAAATTCACGATTTTCGCGCGAAGCGAGTACAGCGTCAAAATGCTCTGCTTGTGCGCCTATTACCATTATATCTGGATTTATTCCCTTAACCGCAGTAGCAACGCCAGCAATAAGCCCGCCGCCGCCAATAGGAACAACAAGCACATCAAGGTCTGGAATTTGCTCCATAATCTCAAGCCCTAACGTGCCTTGCCCTGTGGCAACAGCCATATCGTCAAATGGGTGAATAAAGGTAAGGTTGCGCTCTTTTGCAAGGCGCATAGTCTCGTCAACTGATGCGTCAAAATTATCTCCATATAAAACAACATCAGCCCCGAAATCCTTTGTGCGTTTAATTTTATTAAATGGAGTGCCGTTAGGCATAACGATTGTAGAGGCTATGCCAAGACGCGAAGCGTTATATGCTACTCCTTGCGCATGATTTCCCGCACTACATGCAATCACGCCACATTTACGTTGCTCTTCATTCAAGGATAAAAGCTTATTAAGTGCGCCGCGCGCTTTAAAGGCATTGGTATGTTGCAAATTTTCAAGTTTTAAATACAGATCAATGCCTAAATTTAAAGATAAGCGCGAGGCTTTTACTGTTGGCGTTTCAATTATCGAGTCTTTAATTCTCGCATGCGCAGTTAATACATCATCAAATGTAAGGCTCATTGCTTTAATATCCTTATTTATATGTTGAGGTTGCTATTAATTCTCTTTATCTAATGGAATCCAAAATGGCTTTTCGCTCTGTGGCTTTGGTATTTCCATGTTACATCTATCATAAATTTCTTCCATTTCCTTAAATTTATCTGATTCAAAGAAAACTGTCGCAATTTCCATTTCTTCACTAAATTTTATAGCAGTTTTTTTGGTTTTAACATCTAAAGCCGTAGCTTCTATAGCTTTATATTCCTCAATTTTAATTTTTGCTTTGCGGTCAAAACGTTTAATTTTGCGCAAATCATCCCTGCTGCATTTTCTTTCATAGTCTTGCTCTCCCCATTCAGGTGGATCGCTTTTCTTGGCCGTATAGTCAATAGCAAGTGCAGAATTTGGTAGTATTAATAATAAAATGAGCAAATATTTATACATTTTCGTATGACTTTCGCGTTTTATACATAAAAAACATCTGGTGATATAATAAAAATGGAAAAAACCAGTAATATTTGATAGATTATACATGTGATGGCTTTAAATTCAATTTTATTGATATTTAAATTTTGCAATTCGATAAGATTTGTAGCTAAGCCTTTAGCATCCATCACTCCTTTAAATAATCGCTCTGATTATCTAAAACCCTCCACCACTTCCAATAGTTTATTACACTTAACTCTAACCGCAGAGGACATGTATCTATGGCTAAAAAATCTCGTAAATCAAGAAATGTTTCTTACTCCAATAAAGAAAATATAGTTCATCCGCAATCATTCAAAAATGATGGCTGGCATCCGCTAAGTGAAGAAATCGACGGGCGCAGGGATCAAAAATATGTGAAAAATATTAAGCCGCGCTCTGAAGGGCAAGCGACATTAATACAAGCGATTAAGGATTACAGCCTAACACTTGCCGTTGGGCCTGCTGGAACTGGCAAGACATATTTGGCTATTGCCGCAGCAGTTGAGGCTCTTGAAAAAGGCGAGGTGGAGCGTATAGTATTATCCCGCCCCGCAATGGAAGCAGGCGAGTCCCTTGGCTTCTTACCAGGTGATATGCAAGAGAAAATGGCGCCATATCTTCGCCCTTTATATGATTCGCTAGGGGATCGTTTGGGCGGCAAAAAAGTGAAAAGCCTTCTTGATGATGGGAGCATTGAAATTGCGCCAATAGGATTTATGCGCGGACGTACGCTCAATAATTCATTTGTGGTTATTGATGAGGCGCAAAACTGTACTTATGGTCAATTAAAGATGATATTATCAAGGCTTGGCTGGCATTCGACCATGGTTGTTACGGGCGATCCTGCTCAATCAGATTTGCTTGATGGTATTTCAGGACTTAGTCAGGTTAGTGAAAAGTTAGAGCTGCTTGATAATGTCGCTGTTTGTAATTTGGGCAGTAGCGATATTGTCCGCCACCCCCTTGTTGCTGAAATGCTGGGTGTATTGTAGCTAAAGGGGTTTTACCACGAAGTGCTGCGTAGAAGTGAAAGCTGGGATATAGTGATATAATAGCAAAGGCTCTGAATAGCCCCTAGATTTATAGACGCCGTGCAATTACAAAATGAAGCAATAAGGTTTAAAAAGCACTATATAATTTATGTTCGCCTAAATCATAGCCATGCCGCCATTTACATGGATGGTTTGCCCCGTTACATATCCAGATTCCAAGCTAGCAAGATAGCTAGCGGCGGCGGCGATATCCTCGCTTGCTCCCATTTTTTTAGCGGGGATATTAGCATTTATCGCAGCTTTTTGATCATCTGTTAGCGCGTCTGTCATAGCTGTCGCGATAAAACCTGGTGCGATGCAATTAACGGTAATTCCGCGACTTGCGATTTCTGCTGCCATGGATTTTGACCAGCCGATCATGCCTGCTTTTGATGCAACATAGTTACATTGCCCCGCATTTCCAGTAACGCCAACAACCGAAGATATGTTGATTATGCGCCCAAAGCGACGCTTCATCATGCCGCGCTGCACTGCTTGGGCTAGTTTGAACGGAGCGGTTAGGTTGACATTCAGCACATCTTGCCAATCACTATCACTCATGCGCATAGAAAGCCCATCACGCGTAAGCCCCGCATTATTCACAAGAATGTCAATTTGCCCCATGGCAGAATCCGCGCGTTTAACAAGGTCTTTAATGGCTTCATCACTTGATAAATCCGCGCAAAGCACATGAACATTGCTTTTAAGCTCTGCTGCTAATGCATTTAATTTTTCCTCATTGCGCCCTGATATTGCGATTACCGCCCCTTGAGAATGCAAAGCCCGAGCAATAGCCCCGCCAATTCCACCAGTTGCGCCAGTTATAAGTGCTGTTTTTCCTGTTAAATCGAACATATTTTATTAACCTTTTTAATATATATTTTAACTATGGTTTTTAAACATTATAAATAGACTTGTAAAGTAGATAGGAATTAAGTACAAAAAATCATTAGGAAGGCTGTAAGGCGAATATGACTGCGTTTTGTATAAGAGGGCAATTTTCTAGGGCTGCATCGCAAAGCTCAAACCATCATGGCGGCCCTGTCATAAAAATGCAAGAAGCCATTTTCCATCAAATATTAGAGCCAATCCACCAAACTATGATTAACGATCCGGTTTATGCTGATATTGAAATAAACATAAACAAGCAAGTCAAAGAGCTTCGTCAAATATGTAGCGAAGTGCAAACAAGTCATGAAACAGATGATTATATCCTCAAATTAGGGCGTAATGAGCTTTTAAATATCTTGCAAAATGTTTTAGAAAATACAAAAAATGCATCAGGCGGCGCTATTGCTATGGAAGGTAATGACCTTATTGCATTATCAAATTTAACCGATATCATTCGCGGCGATGCAAAGATTTATCGTGAGTTTATGAAAGCGCCATTAATAGCCGAGGCGCTTAACCAAGTTGCAGATAATATTGATGAAGCCCAATCAAGGCTTTGGAAGCCCGGTATTAGGCGTGATTACAGCTATATTCCAAGCATTCACGGTAATCCGCTAGAAATCAGTGAACGTTCAAAATGAAAATTATAGTTGCTTGATAACTTAAATATCCCTTTAAATATATCACTCGCTAATTTACTATCCCATACAAGTAGTCGTTCCAATTTGTTTTTGTACTAGGCATGAGGATCGTAAGCGTATTCTTATACGGTATCAATGAATAACAACGTACAAAAATTAAGTGGGATTACGAATATGGCTAAAGCTCAGAAATCATATATATGCCAATCTTGCGGAGCGGTTACTTCGCGTTGGGCGGGTAAATGCGAGTCCTGCAATGAGTGGAACACCATTCAAGAAGAGCAAACCGAAGGCTCTGTCCCCAAGGGGCTTGGCGGTAAGCAAAAGGGCAATATCATTGATTTTGTCGATCTTAAGCATGACACAAGCAAGATATATCCGCGCCTTCAAACTAGGATTGCAGAATTTGACCGCGTTACTGGCGGCGGACTTGTACCGGGTTCTGCGATATTAATTGGCGGTGACCCTGGCATTGGTAAATCAACGCTGCTATTGCAAGCTGTATGTGCGCTGAATGCTAATAATGTGTCTTGCGTTTATATCTCGGGCGAGGAATCCACCGATCAAATACGTATGCGCGCTAATCGGCTTGGGCTAGGGGATAGCTCGGTTAAGCTTGCAAGCGCAACTAACGTACGGGACATTTTAGCGTCCGTAAAATCCGCGCCGAAAAGCGTACAGCTACTAGTTATCGATTCTATTCAAACCATGTATATTGATTCAATTGACAGTGCACCTGGTACGGTAACTCAGGTACGCAGCTCTGCTCAAGAAATTATACGTATGGCAAAAAACCGTAATATATCGGTAATTTTTGTCGGGCATGTTACTAAAGACGGCACAATTGCAGGCCCAAGGGTTTTGGAGCATTTGGTGGATACAGTTATGTATTTCGAAGGCGATAGAAGCCACCATTTCAGGATATTGCGAGCAGTTAAAAACCGCTTTGGCCCTACTGATGAAATTGGCGTGTTCGAGATGGCGGAGCAAGGCTTAATCGAGGTTAAAAACCCATCTGCTTTGTTCCTATCACAGCGCCATGAAGGCGTAGCGGGAAGCGCAGTCCTCGCCGCTCTTGAGGGTACGCGCCCGCTATTAGTGGAGGTGCAAGCTCTTGTCGCGCCCTCATCATTAGGTACGCCGCGAAGGGCAGTGCTTGGGTGGGATCATAACCGCCTTGCTATGATCGTCGCGGTTTTAGAGACAAGATGTTCAATATCGCTATCTTCACATGATATATTTTTAAATATAGCAGGGGGCATACGCATTAACGAACCCGCCGCAGATCTAGCCGTTGCCGCCGCCCTTATCAGTGCAATTAGTAACGTTGCCCTGCCAAGTGATATGGTGTTTTTCGGTGAAATCGGGCTAGCAGGGGAGGTTCGCCAAGTCTCACAGCCAGAATTACGCCTCAAGGAATCATCTAAGCTCGGCTTTGAACGCGCCACAATCCCGCAGTTAAATAAAAAAGCTGCAAAGAAAAATAGCGCGATTATTGTAAAGGAAATAATACATATACGTGAATTATCAGAATCACTGGTTTCTATTGCGGCGCAATAACACGTACAGCGCACCATCTCCGCCATGATTAGAGCGAGCAGATTCGACCTTTAAAATATATCGCTCTAGCGGCGCATCTATAAGCCAATCAGGTGTTTTTTGCTTTAAAATGCCAGTACCTTTCCCTAGACCTTGACGATCACGATCACCCTTTCCTGTAATAACAAGTACACATCGTTTTCCACTAGCATGGGCGCGTGGAATGAAGGAAAGCAACGCGTCATAGGCTTGATTTTGTGTCATTCCATGAAGATCAAGTCGAGCATCAATCTTCATTTGCCCGCGTTTAAGGCGCGTATGTGTTCTGTGATCCACTTCATTGCTTTTAGGGGTTTCATTGTTGCTGTACGTGTCTTTCGTTATGGCATTATATGTATGATTTTGTGGTTTAGTGTTTTTTGCTGTTGTTTGTTTTTTATAAATATTAACTTCATGGCATTTTTCTAGTGGTAAAATATCTTTTACCACTTCTGTCCATAGATCATTGTCCGTTTCTTTTGCCACGCTATAGCCTTTTTTATCTTTATCGTTCATGATGTTACTTACTGTAAATTAACATTAAATGTGTATTTTTAATATATTATGATAAAACAAAATAATAAAATACTTTATATAATATTTGTTGCAATGGTTTTTATTTATGCTTACCCAGTGATGGCAAGCATAAATAAAAATCAGGTAACCAAGAAAGAACAAGCTGTATTTGCCTTTTTTCGTGCATTAGGCAGCGCGCCTGATTATGATTATTGGATAAAATCAAAACCAACATATAAATCCCTACCGACAAAAAATCAGGAAAATTATTTGCTAAATGAGACGCTGCGCTTAGGTGGGGGATATGGCTCTTTTGATCAAGATATCGATCTTTTAGAATTAAAAATTAATGTTTCAGCGATATATAGCCCTGCTGTGGATGGAAAGAAACCTAGAATCTTGTTTGAATTTTTTAAGAGCTCAAGAAACTATACTCCAACATTTAATTATCCATACGGCGATGAGATTCTATCTCTAGTTATAAATAAATTAGCACTTTATTCCGATATGGAATTAAATGAAAAACAAAATGAAGCCGTATTGAAAAAAATACCCTATGAGGATAAATATTTTGACGCAACTTTGATTGTCCATGTTCGTGTAGATAAGGCTAATTATAAAAAACCCATTAAAACAAAGCCCGTTAAGCAATGGCTTATGGTCGGAGAAATTGCATATCTAAGATGTGATGTAAGCTCTTATGAAACTGGTAGGAAATATATGTTATGGGATTATGTTGCGCCATGGCATGAGGAGGTGTTTCGCATGAAAAACATGCCAGAAGAAGGGAAATACCCTCACCCATTTGACCTTTTCAAAGATTAGATTATTAGCAATGAATGCAATAACTCAACTTCCTATATTTATTATCAATATGCCCAAAGACACAAAAAGGCGTAGCTCAATCACGGCTCGGCTCAAACATTTAGAGCTAAAAGCTAGCTTTATTGAGGGCGTAGATGGTCTTGCAATGAGCGATCAAGATATTGATTTAGTTTATGATAGCACAAAAAGAAAACGTTATTTTGGTCGCGATATGACAAAGGGAGAAATTGGCTGTTTACTTTCTCACCGCAATATTTTTACTAAAATGGTGGATGAGCAAATCCCTGTTGCGGTTATTCTAGAAGATGATGTGATTTTTGAACCTGATTTCAAGCAAGCATTAGCGGCTATATCTGACTCATCTATGAAATGGGATGTTATCCGTTTTTTAGGCAGCAAGAAAATATATAAACGCGGATGTCGCAAGATAGCAAAACTAGGGAACACGCGTTACCAATTCGCTCGTCTGCCAACTGCTCCTGGCGGCGCGCATGGCTATATGCTAACGCTAGAAGCTGCAACGATCATGCTTAAACATATGCAAAGAAGCTGGGTTCCTATTGATACATTGCAGGGCAGGTGTTGGGAGACGGGGCTTGAGACGTTGGTCTTGTACCCCGCGCCGCTATATCCTGACCCAAATGAAGAAACAACGATAGGCAATGACATTCGTTTTGATAAAACGGTTAAGCTAACGGGGCTTGCGCGTACATTATATCCACTGACACGTACATGGTTTAAACTATGCGAAA
>Ga0256839_1000326_pt1 | contig 61019 bp, 50 predicted proteins | sample 354166metaG_FD_185968 | JGI IMG/M metagenome (GOLD analysis project Ga0256839, IMG submission 185968) | Hydrothermal vent microbial communities from Mid Atlantic Ridge, Atlantic Ocean - 354-166 | ecosystem: Environmental > Aquatic > Marine > Hydrothermal vents | place: Atlantic Ocean: Mid...
CCACCCACTCCCCCAGCTCCAGGAGGTAGAGCATGGCCTGGGCCTCGGACAGCCCGGCCGGTGCGGCAACGGTACGCGCGGGGATGCGTCGCCGTCGAAAGACGGTCTCCAGCCCCTCCAGCCATCCGGGTGGGCTCTCCTGGGCTTGGGCCAGCCGCACGTAGACCGCGGTGTGGGGCCAGTAACGGGGAAAGCGGGCCATCACCTCGGCGTAGCGGACCTGTTCGTCTGTGGCCCACTGGGCCTTCAGCTCCGCGTAGTGAAGATAGCGGAGCCACCAGTCGTAGGCCACGGGCGCGAGGGGTTCCAGGGCCCAGAACACCGGCAGGCGCTCGTTCAACTGCCGGGCCAGGGCCTTGGCCGGATTGTCGGCGGTCTCCCGGTCCGGAGCCAGTGTCTCCAGCCGATCCACCAGTTCCGCCTCGGCGCGGGCCAGCTCTGGGGCCAGCTCCCGACCCTGCCAGCCCTCCAACAAGCACACCAAGAGGAGGAAGACGTCCGCGGGGTGCTCGGTGCCGTGCAGGTGTGCGGCCAGATCGGGCACGGCAGAGGCCTCGACCATGGGCGGTGTGTCGGCCATGCCGAGCAGAGGAGGGCGGCCACCGACATGGCCCCCGTAGACCTCCAGCGGGAGCGCCCATTCCCGAGCCACCACCCGCTGGACGGCCTTGGCCACACCGAACAGCTCTCGGGGGACCCGCACCGCCAGGGGACGCGGGGGCGGAATCTGGTCTGCCAGGCGATGCCCCTGTTCCCGGGCCTGGGCCCAGCGGACAGGCCAGTGGGCCGCCCGTCGCAGCCGCTTCTCTCGGTCGGCCAGGGCGATCTGGCTCAGGTCGTCCAGGTCAAGCATGGCGTCTCCGGTCGTGTCCGAACATGGGGGGCGCGTCCACGATCCACGCCGAGGTCACCGCCCCAGGGGCGTGTGGTCCTGTATCCACCGACCAGGTGGGTTTTCCGACCCCTCGGGCAGATCTGCTACAATAACTGTAGAAAACCATAGAAAACCACAGGGTAGGAGTGGCTTCGAGCCGAGTCGAAGGCCACCTCATAAGCGTTAGGACCATCCCTGGCGATCCAGGACCAGGGCCACCACGAGATAGGAGTTCCGATGCCCGCCTCCACTGCACCCTACGACGCCCTGTTGGTCGTCTCCTTCGGAGGGCCTGAGGGGCCTGACGACGTGATCCCCTTTCTGGAGAACGTGCTCCGGGGACGGAACGTTCCTCGGGCTCGGCTGGAGGAGGTGGCCGAGCACTACTTCCACTTCGGCGGCGTGAGCCCCCTGAACGCCCAGAACCGAGCCCTCATCGGGGCCCTGGAACAGGAGCTCCGGGCCCATGGCCTGGAGCTGCCCATCTACTTCGGCAACCGCAACTGGCACCCTCTGTTGCCGGACACCCTGCGCCGGATGGCTGCCGACGGGGTGCGCCGGGCCCTGGCCTTCCTCACCAGCGCGTACAGCAGCTACTCGGGGTGTCGCCAGTACCGGGAGAACCTCCTGGCCGCCCAGGCCCAGGTAGGAGCCCAGGCCCCCCAACTGGATCGGCTGCGCTTCTTCTTCAACCACCCCCTCTTCATCCAGGCCAACGCGGACCGACTGGCCCAGGCCCTGGATCGGTTTCCCCCGGAACAGCGGGACCGGGTCGTCTTGGCCTTCACCGCCCACAGCCTGCCGATGGAGATGGCCCGCCACTCGGCCTATGTGGAACAGCTCCAGGAGACCATCCGGCTGGTCCTGGCCCACCTGGAGCTCCCCAATTCCTGGGAGCTGGTCTACCAGAGCCGGAGTGGTCCGCCCCAACAGCCCTGGCTGGAGCCCGACATCCTGGACCACATGGAGGCCCTGGCCGCTCGCGGCGTGCAGGAGCTGGTCATCGTGCCCATCGGCTTCCTCTCGGACCACATGGAGATCCTCTACGATCTGGATACAGAGGCCATGGACAAGGGCCGGGAGCTGGGGATGCAGGTGGTCCGAGCCGAGACGGTGGGTACCCATCCCCGCTTTGTGGCCATGATCCGGGAGCTGATCCAGGAGCGGATCGCGGCGGAGCGGGGCGAGAACCCGGTGCGACGGGCCCTGGGGAACCTGGGCGTCAACCCGGACCAATGTCCGCCGGACTGCTGTCTGGCCGGTCGGCCCTATCGGCCCCGCCACGTTCCGGGAGGGGCTACGCGACCTCGGAGAGATACGGCAAGCCTCTGAACACGGCCCTCCACCGTGCCCGCTGGTAGGGGGGCAGAAGGGTCCACTGCACCCGGGCCGGGCCGGCCGCGGTCAGCCATCTGGACACCTGCCGGGCCAGCTCGGTACGGCCGGGGCCGTCCAGGCCGGCCAGGACAGCCCCGGCCAGGATGCCATGGTGCAACAGGACCTGGGCCTCGTCGAAGCCGTCCGCGGAGTGGCCGAAGAGACGGCGCAGATGGGCCTCGCTGAGCCTCTGGAGAAGCCGGGCGAAGATCGCCACCACCTCGGGGCTCTCGCTCTCCGCGGCCAGGGCCGCGGCCCGGCTGAAACAGAGATCCCCGGCCAGGACCGTGCCGCCCACCAGGGAACGGTCCGGGGTCCGATCCTCCTGGAGAGGGACCACCAGCAGCTTGTGGATGTCCAGCCCTCGGTACAGGAGCTCCAGGGCCGCGGCCAGGGCCACCCGCCGTCCTCCCGCCGACGCCGAGTCCTCGGGGGGGAACGCCGCGGCCAGAATGACCAGGGCCAGGAGAGAGGGTTCGGTGCCCTCCTGGGTGCGCACAAACTCGGTGACCGTGGGATGCAGGGCGTCGGTGGCACCCACCAGACGGCGGCGGACCCCCTCCATCTCCTGGGCCATGGCTGGGGACAGGTGGTCCATCTGGACAGGCCAGTCCATGATCTTCACGAGTCTGGGTGCAGAAGGCGGTCCAGGAATCCCCTTCGGTTGTTGCTCACCGTGCGGTCCTCGAAGCTCTCTGCCAGGCGCCGGAAGAGCTCCCGCTGTTCCGGCGTCAGCTTGGTGGGGATCTCCACCCGCACCGTCACCAACATGTCCCCTCGACCGCTGCGCTGGAGCCGGGGGATGCCCAGCCCCCGCTTGCGGAAGGTGGTCCCCGATTGGGTTCCCGGCGGGATCTCCAGGGTCTCCTCGTGGCCGTCCAGGGTGGGGATGGGGATCCGGGCCCCCAGTGCGGCCTGGGCCACGTTGATGGGCAGTTCCATGTGGATGTCGAACTCCTCCCGCACGAAGACGGGATGGGGCTCCACGTGGATCACCACGTACAGGTTTCCCGGAGGCCCTCCCTGGAGCCCTGCCTCTCCCTCTCCGGTGAGCCGGATACGGGTGCCGTCGTCCACACCGGCGGGGATGTTCACCTTGATGGTGCGTTGCACCTGGACCCGTTTGCGGCCATGGCACTGGCTACACGGGGTGGGGATCACCTCGCCGGTGCCGTTGCAGGTGGGGCAGGTCTCCGCGGTGATGATCATGCCGAAGAGCGGGCTCTGGCGACGGTGCTGGACCTCTCCCCGGCCGCCACAGGTGTTGCAACGCTGGGGCGAGGTGCCGGGTTCGGCACCGCTGCCCCGACAATGTTCGCAGGGCTCCAGCCGGGGCACGGTGATCTCCCGCTCGGTGCCAAAGGCCGCCTCCTCGAAGGAGAGGGTCACATCCACCCGCAGGTCCGCGCCGCGGCGGGCCCCGCCGCGGCGCGTGCGGCCGCCCATGCCCGTGAACCCCGCGAAGAACTCCTCGAAGAGACTGCCCAGATCGCCGAACCCGCCGAGATCCCCGAAGTCCGGTGCACCCCGTCCCCCCGGGCCAAAGGCCGCGTGGCCCAGCCGGTCGTAGAGAGCCCGTTTCTCCGGATCGCTGAGCACCTGGTAGGCCTCGTTGATCTCCTTGAACTTGGCCTCCGCGTCCGGCGAGCGGTTCACGTCCGGGTGGTATTGCTGGGCCAGACGCCGGAAGGCCTTCTTGATGGTCTGGGGATCCGCGCTGCGGTCCACCCCCAGGACCTCGTAGTAGTCTCGTTTGCTCATGGGTCACCTGCTCGGTCGAGTTGCGGTCCGGCCCCTGGGCGGACGGCTCCATGGCCGACGGCCACTGCCACCGGGCTTCCTCCGTGTCTCTCCGGCCTCCTTGGGCCGCCCTACTCCCAGCTCAGGATCCAGGCGCAGAGGCCGGCCAGGGCCACGGTGGCCAGGACGAGGGCTGCCCACTGGGAGGGCAGGAAGCCCACGTCCCGGGCGCTCCACACCAGGATGACGACGAAGCCCACGGCCAACACGACCCAATTGCTCAGGGTCGGGTGCTCGTTCCAGAAGCGTCGGAGTCCCTCCATGGCTCCTCTCTCGGTCACTCTGCCCTCCGGTCCGCCGAGCCCACGCCGGCCTCCTGGCCGTCCGCGCGGCCCACCAGTGCGGCCATCCGTGCCGGGTACTTCCGGGCCAGATCGGCCCAGATGGTGTCGAGCTGGGCGTACAGCTCCTCCAGGCTGCCATTGTTGACGATCACCCGGTCCGCCTGGTTCACCTTGGCGGCCTGGGGAGGCTGGATCGCGAGGATGCGACGGGCCCGTTCCGGGTCCAGGCCCCGGAGTTCCACCAGCCGCTGAAACTGGACCTCGGGCGAAGCGGTGACCACCCAGATCTCGTCGCAGAGGGTGACCATCATGCCGGCCTCCAACAGCTTGACCGCCTCCAGGATGACCACCGGCGAGTCCGCCCGCTCGATCTCCTGCTGGCCCAGCTCGAACACCCTGGGATGGACGATCTTCTCCAACACGCCCAGCTTGGCCGAGTCGGAGAAGACGATGTCGCCCAGCTTTCCCCGATCGATGGTGCCGTCGGGATTCACGATCCCGGGGCCAAAGGTCTGGACGATCTCCGAGTAGGCCGGTTCCCCGGGCTCCATGGTCCGATGGGCCAGCTTGTCCGCGTCCACCACGGCCGCCCCTTTCTCGGCCAGGTACTTCAGAACCGTGCTCTTCCCGGTGGCGATGTTGCCCGTCAGTCCAATCACGAGAGAACGCCTGCTCATGGATGTCGCCGTCTCCTGGATGCTGTGGGCTCGGTGTGCCATCAGGTCGTTTCCACGGCCTCGGCCAGGGCGGTCCAGTGTTCCATCTCCTGTTCCAGCCGACGTTCCAGGGCCCGTCGTTCGGCCTCCAAGGCCTGGAGCCGGGCCAGGTCCTGGGCCTGCCCCGCCTCGGCCAGGGCCATGTCCAGCCGTTCCAACCGCTGTTCCAGTTCGTGGATCCGATCCTCCAGCGCCTGGAGGGTCTGCTGCCGCTTGCGTTCGGCCTGGCGGCGGCGCCGCTCGGCCCGGAGGGCCGCCCAGGACAGGTGAGCCGTGGAGCGATCCGGGGCCGTAGAGCGGTTCTCCGCGGTGGGGCCAACAGGGGAATCCCCTCCCTCCTGGGCCCGTTCCTGGCGCCATTGACGCCAGGTACCCCGGAAGACCTCCAGCCGACCTGGGGCGCCGCCGTTTCCAGGCGTCACCCACCAGAGCTCTGTGGCCAGGGCGTCCACCAGAGCCCTGTCGTGGGTCACCAGGAGGACCGTGCCGTCGAACCCCCGCAGGGCCTCCTCCAGGATCTCCTGGCTGTCCAGATCCAGGTGATTGGTGGGTTCGTCCAGGACCAGGAAGTTCGCGCCCTGGAGGGCCAGGCAGGCCAGGGCCAGACGGCTCCGCTGTCCTCCCGAGAGGCTGCCCACCGGCTGGAAGACCTCCTCGCCCCGGAAGAGGAACTGGGCCAGGTAGCTTCGAGCCTGTCCGACCGGCATGGGACGCACGTCCAGCACGCTGTCCAAGACCGTCCGGTCCGGATCCAGCAGACGGTGGTGCTGTTGGGGCAGGTAGCCCACTACCACGCCCACCCCGAGATGTACCTGGCCCTGCAGAGGGTCCAGCTCCCCCAACAGCGTGCGCACCAGGGTGGTCTTGCCCGCGCCGTTGGGCCCCAGGAGCGCGACCACCTGGCCCCGACGGAGCTCCAGGTCCGGCACCTCCAACACCCGCATCGCCCCGGAGGCGCCGTTGTCCTCCGCCAGCCGGTAACCGACCGCCAGCCTGCGGGTGTAGAGCACCCGTTCGCCGCTCCGGGTGGTGGCCTGCAGGAGCAGGCGCATGCGCTGCTCCTGAGGGGGTGGGGGCAGGGCTTCGGTCTCCAGGAAGCGCTGCAGCCGGGTCTCCCGACCTCGGGCCTCTCTGCTGCGCTGGCCCGCGCGGTACCGACGGATGAACGCCTGGGTCTCCCGGATGAAGTGCTGTTGTCGCGCGTACTCGGCTCGCCACCGGGCCAGCCGCTCCTCCCGCTGCCGACGGTAGTGGCTGTAGTTCCCACGATACACATCCAGCCGTCGATGGGCCAGCTCCCAGACCCGGGTGACCACCGTGTCCAGGAAGTACCGATCGTGGGAGACCACCACCAGGGCCCCTTTCCAGGCCAGGAGCTGTTGTTCCAGCCACTCCACCGCGGCCACGTCCAGGTGGTTGGTGGGCTCGTCCAGGAGCAACAGGGGCGGCTCCTCCAACAACAGACGGGCCAGCAGGGCGCGGGTCCGCTGGCCGCCGCTCAGATGGGCCAACGGACGATGCCACAGCTCCTTGGGCAGGCCCAGGCCCGTGAGCACGGTGCGGATGCGGTGCTCGATGGCATAGCCACCGGCCTGTTCGAAGGCCTCCTGCATGGTTCCGTACTCGGCCAGGAGGGCGTCCACCTGAGCCTCCGAGAGCCCGGGCTCGGTCATACGGGCCTCCAGGGCCCGCAGGGCCTCTGCCTGGGCCAACAGGGATGCGAAGACCTGCTCCAGATCGGCCCAGAGGGTGTGCTCTTCCCGGGACACGGGTGCGTCCTGGGGCAGATAGCCCATCCGGATGGAGCGGGCCCGCCGGACAGTGCCCGCGTCCGGGGGCTCCATCTCCGCGAGGATCCGCAGCAGGGTGGTCTTGCCCGAGCCGTTGGGCCCCACCAGGCCAATCCGGTCCCCGTGTTCCACCCGCAGGTGGACGTCCACGAAGACGTCGTGGGCCCCGTAGCTCTTGGCAAGCCCTTCGCCGACCAACACGCTCATGGATGGACGCTCTTGTGGCTGTCGTCTCGGCGCTCGCGCACAGGGATCTCCGCACCCGGCCGCCAGGGCCCTGGAACCACTGTGACCGGTGCACTCCATTATAACGTACCTGCGCGCCCTGAGGGCAAACCCGGATCCAGGGGGCTCGGCGTGAACCCCGGGACAGGGGTCAGAGGTCCCTTCCCCAGAGCTATCGGGACACGAGGGGCAGGAAAAGGGCGGTGGGAAAGTGGAAGGTTCGATACTGGAATCCCGTTCCCGGTACGCCCACCCAGACCTGGTGAGGCAGGGCGGGGTGAAAGGCCACGGGATTGGCGAAGGGCCAGGCCATGCCGTCGTTCTCCCGGCTCCAGGTCAGGCCTCCATCCGTGGAGAGGAGCACGCCGTTGGAGCCGGGTTCGTAGCCCCCGGCCATGAACGCGCTGGAGGAGGTGGCGACGAGGATCCGGGGATCCGCGGGGGAGACGGCCACATCCCGCAGGAAATCGTCCCTCCACAGCTTCGTCCAGGTCTGCCCCCGGTCCTGGCTCCGATAGAGCCCCTTGCCCTGACCGTGGACCGCGACGTAGACCGTTCCCGACGTGTGGGGGTCCGGAGTGATCGCAAACACGCCCTCCCATCCCCACTCCCAGATCTCGCCAGCCACGTTGCCCCGCATCTCGGGGCGGCCCACCTCCCGCCAGGAACCGGGCTCGCCTCCCTGCTCTGAACGCCACAGGCCGGCCTCGCCCCCCGCATAGACCAGGCGACCGTCCCAGGCATCCACCCCGGTGAACCGACAGCCACCGCAGTCGAACACCCGCTGCCAGGTCGCGCCGTCGTCCAGGCTGCGGTAGACATGCCCCTGCGCGGTGACGAACAGGGTGCGACGCTCCACCGGGCTGGTGCGGTCCAGGGAGAGCCCCAGAAGGGGGGCCGGAGGAAGGCCCGACGCGGCTGTCCAGGTCTTGCCGTGGTCGTGGCTGCGCAACAGCGTGCCCGGCGCGTCCCACGAAGGGGCCTGGGCCATCCACACCACCCCGTCTCGGGATGGGTCGGCCACCAGGGTGGTCGCGTTGCCGCCGGCCCCTTCCCACGCGCCCGTGTGGTCCGGATCGTTGCAGTTCATCCAGCTCAGGCCGCCGTCCGGGCTGTGCCAGCACCCCAGGTCGAAGTAGCCCAGGTAGATGTGCCGGGGATCGGCCTCGCTGATGGCCAGGTCGAACATGACCACGTTGTCCACCCCCCGGGAACGCCAACGCCCTGGGGCCACCTCCTGGGTGTAGATGTTGCGGAACTGTTGGCCGCCGTCATCGGTGGTGAAGAGGAACTGGCTGTCGGCCCAGTGCAGGGCGTCCGGATCGGAGAGGTCGTCGCCCAGGGCCTGGAGATCGGTGCTGTAGGCCCAGTAGGCCGTGGTCCAGCCCACATCCCACTGCTCCACGGTGCCCACCCGTTGCCAGATGTGGCCGTCGTCCCGGCTCTCCCAGACGCCCTGACGGTCGTCCCAGGGGAACTGGTGGACAGGGTCGATGAGGCGGATGAGCCCGGGGCTCCTGGGCTTCAGCCAGATGCGCCCTCCACGACGGGCGACCTGGGTCCACAGATGGCCCCGATCCGAGCTGCGGTAGAGGATGCCCGGGGCGTCCGGCGTGTCCTCCGCCACCGTCAGGTAGATCCGACGGGGATCGTCCGGGGAGACCGCCAGGTCCACGGCCGGGCCCAGATCGGCCCCGATCCGGGTCCAGTGGACCCCACCGTCGGTGCTGCGATATACGGCCGGCGATCCCGCGACCGAGCGGTCTTCCCCCGAGAGCACGTAGAGGATGTCCGGGTCCATGGGATCGAGCACCACCTTGAGGATGCGGAGGCCGTCGGGCAGGTCCTGGCTCACCTGGGACCAGGACCTGCCTCCGTCCGCGGTCCGGTACACCTGGCCATCGGCCACGTCCCAGGTAGAATGATAGGCCACATAGCCGATCCGAGGATCTCTGGGAGAGAGGGCAATGGACGTGATGTAGCCCTCGTCCAACACCCGATGGACCCGATGGCCTCGGTCCTGGGAACGGTAGAGCCCCTCGTCCGTGCCCAGGAAGAGGATCTCCGGGTCGGTGGGGTGGAAGCCCACTGCGCTGGCATGGGTGGTCCTCAGGCCCTGGGCCGCGCCGATGACCTCCCAGCTCTGGCCCCGGTCCTGGGAACGGTAGAAGCCGCTGAGATCACTGGCCACGAGGATGAGCCCGTCGGGCCCCGCGCCGACCGCCATGAACCAGCCTCCGCCCCCGGGATTGGTGCGCACCCAGGAGGTGTCCGCGGGACCGGCCTGCTCGGCAGCCCTCCCGGCCGGCTGGAGCGGCATAGCCCCGGAGACGGGGACCAGGAGCGGGATGGGCAGCCAGACCAGGGACGAGAAGAGCAGCAGGATGGACAGAGGGTTCCGTTGCATCGGATGGAAACCAGGAGGAAGCTGGATAACGGATGGAGGGGAAGACCGTCGCGACACGAAGGGCACGTCCAGCCCGGAGCTATCCCGGGCCTGGAGGGACAAGGCCCTTTTCCCAAGGAGGGAGATCTGCGGTCGACCAGGGCCCATACCGCCCCGGGCTTCCCCACGACAACGAGCGTCCTGCCTGCGAAGGCGCACAGGTAGCTTACAACCCCGGGCCACGTCCTGTCAACTTGACCCCCACCGGAATTTCACCGTTCCGAGATCGGCCCGAGTGGCTCCCGTTCCCGCCCCCCTCACCTGGGGCTGGGATCCCTCCGTGGACGCCCGTCCCATCGGGAGGGCACGCGCGCGCAGCCTCGAAAATTTCCCTTGTCCGGCCACTGCTGCTATATAGAGGGTGTGCCCACAGGGCCACACCTTCCAAAACGACGGTGCGTTCCAGAGGTTGGAGGAGCATCCCATGCCCCGGTTCTCCTGGCTGTGGCCCCTTTTTCTCGCGATGGGGGCCGCGGTCCTGTTCGCGGCCTGCAGTGATGAGCCCCTGGTCACCCCGTCCCTCCGGCACCCCAGGACCCCCCGGGCCGAGCCGATCCCGACCCTGGATGGGGTCCCCACGGCCCAGGCTCTCCTCGGACTTCCCCCCGGGTATCGGACCCCGGTCCGCTGGGTGGGCGGGCAACTCCGCCTGCCGGAGGTGGACCCCACGGCCTTCCGGGGCACGGTGGTCACCGCGGGCTCCTCCACCGTGTTTCCCCTCACCGAGCGCCTGGCCGAACGCTTCCAGGAGGAGGGCTTTTCCGGCCGGATCACGGTGGACTCCATCGGCAGCGGCGCGGGCTTCGAGCGCTTCTGCAAGGCCGGCGAGACGGACATCGCGAACGCCAGCCGGCCGATTCGGCCCTCGGAGGTGGCGAACTGCCGGCGCATCGGACGGACCCCGGTGGAGTTCCGGGTGGGCACGGACGCGCTGGCTGTGGTGGTCTCCCGGGAGAACGACTTCGTGGACAACCTGACGCTGGAGGAGTTGGCACAGATCTTCTCCACCGCGACCACCTGGGCCGAGGTACGCGACGGCTGGCCTGCCCGGCCCATCCTGCGCTTCAGCCCAGGCACGGACAGCGGCACCTTCGACTTCTTCGTGGAACACGTGTTCCAGAAGGACGAGGCGCCGCTGCTGTCCGCGGACAACCTCAACCTCTCGGAGGACGACAACGTGCTGGTGCGGGGCGTGGAGGGTTCGCCCTACGCCATCGGCTACCTGGGCTTCGCCTACTATCTGGAGAACGCGGACCGGTTGCGGGCCGTCGCCATCCAGGGAATAGCCCCCAACCAGGAGAGCGCGGAGGCGGGCACCTATCCCCTGGCCCGTCCCCTTCTCCTCTACTCCGACGAGACCATCCTCCGGACCAGACCCCAGGTGGCGGCCTTCATCGCCTTCTATCTGAACCGTGTGAACGAGGAGATCCTGGATGTCGGATATTTTCCGGCCAGCCCAGAGGCCTTGGACCGATCCCGGCAGAAGTGGCTGGCCGCGATGGGGATCGCCCTGCCGTAGCCCGGTTCCGCGGCCTCCCACACCGTTGGATGGGCATGGGCCTGCCCCATCTCGGGCCGAAGAGGAGATGCCCCCATGGACGGAACCCACTCCAGACAGCCCATGGCGTCGGCCCTGCACCGACGCCCACGCCGAACCGAGGCCCTGATCCAGGTCCTGTTGGGCCTGAGCGGCCTGATCACCGTGCTGGTGACCCTGGGCATCGTGTACGAGCTGGCCCGGGGCGCCTGGGACTTCTTCCGCCACCCCCTGTGGGAGGAGACCCACCGCTCCCTGGCCGCTCCCGTGGGTCCGGCAACCCCCCGCTTTCTCCTCCCGACAGAGGGCCGGGAGCTCCCCGAGGGCAGCGTGCTCCGGGTGGGGGACGAGCTCGTGCGGGTGGTGGCCGTGGAGGGAGAGACCCTGGTGGTGGAGCGGGGCATCCAGGGCACCGGGCCGGCACCCCACCCGGCCGGCACCCCCCTCCTCCTCCAGAGCCGGGTATCGGTGTGGGCGTTCCTCACCGGCCGGGAGTGGATCCCCCAGTTGGGTCGGTTCGGGGTCCTGCCCCTGCTCACCGCCACGTTGATGGTCAGCCTGATCGCGATGGCGGTGGCGTTGCCCTTGGGGCTGGGGATCGCCATCTACCTGAGCGAGTACGCCTCGCCCAGGATGCGCCACCTCCTCAAGCCGCTGTTGGAGGTGCTGACCGGGGTTCCCACCGTGGTCTACGGCTACTTCGCCCTCACCTGGGTCACCCCCGGGCTCCGTCGCCTTCTGGGCGCGGACACGGTGGGCGTCTACAACATGGCCTCCGCCGGGCTCGTGGTGGGGGTGTTGGTCATTCCCCTGGTCAGCTCCATGAGCGAGGACGCGCTCCGCGCGGTGCCGGACAGCCTGCGAGAGGCGGCCTACGCGCTGGGCGCGACCCGGCTGGAGACCGCGCTGCAGGTGGTGGTGCCCGCGGCCTTCTCCGGCCTGACCGCAGCCTTCATCGTGGCCATCTCCCGAGCCATCGGCGAGACCATGATCGTGGCCCTGGCCGCGGGCGCGGGGCCCCGCCTCACCCTCAACCCCTTCCAGGCTGCAGAGACCCTCACCGGCCACATCGTCCGCATCAGCGGTGGCGACCTGAGCTACGACTCCATCGACTACCGGAGCATCTTCGCCCTGGGCCTGGTGCTGTTCACCCTGACCCTGGGGCTGAACCTCCTCAGCCAACGGGTGGTGGCCCACTTCCGCGAGGAGTACCGATGAACAGATCCCCGGCCTTCGCACCGAACCTCTCGTCCCGGCATCGCAAGGGCCTGATCGGCCTGGCCCTCTTCCAACTGGCCACCCTGTCCAGCGTGGTGGCCCTGATGGCCCTCCTGTACACCCTGGTGGACCACGCCTTCGGCTACGCGGCCATCGAGTACCAGGTCTACCCCGGCGACCTGGGCATGGACATCTACCGGCTGGACGACCTGCCACCGGAGACCCTGGCCCAGGTGCTGGCGGAGTACCTGCCTCCCCAGGTGTACCGCAGCCTGGACCAGGACAGGCCCCTGGCCGGACGCCCGGGGCCGGAGCTGGCAGCCCTGGTGATCCAGCGGGTCTTCCAGCCCAAGGTGGTGCGCACCTGGTCCCTGACAGAATCCCTCCTCCAGCGGGAACGGATCGCGGCCCAGGCCCGAGCCGAGCTCCCCTACGCCGAGGTCCGCTTCGTGGACTGGATCAACGCCCGCTTCCTCTCCCGGCCCCAGTCCAGCGACCCCCTGCGGGCCGGCGTGCGGACGGCCATCCTGGGCTCTCTGTGGCTGATGGCCATCGCCCTGTTCACCGGACTGCCCTTGGGAGTCAGCGCGGCCATCTACCTGGAGGAGTACGCGGACCGCGGACACTGGTTCCACCGGCTCGTCCAGGCCAACATCCATAACCTGGCCGGCGTGCCCTCCATCATCTACGGGATCCTGGGCCTCGCGGTGTTCGTCCGGGGGCTGGCCCCCATCACCAGCGGAGCGATCTTCGGCCCGGCCGGGGCCACGGTGAACGGTCGCACCCTCCTCTCTGGAGGCATGACCCTGGGCCTGCTGGTCTTGCCCCTGGTGATCATCAACACCCAGGAGGCCATCCGCGCGGTGCCGGCCAGCCTCCGCGAGGCGGCCTACGGGCTGGGCGCGACCCGGTGGCAGGTGGTGTGGCACCATGTGCTGCCCGTGGCCCTGCCCGGCATCATGACCGGCACCATCCTGGCCCTCTCCCGAGCCCTGGGCGAGACCGCACCCCTGGTGGTGGTGGGGGCCTCCACCTTCATCACCTTCGATCCCTCCGGCCCGTTCGACCGGTTCACCGCGCTGCCCATCCAGATCTACCAGTGGACTGCCCGACCCCAGGACGTGTTCCGCAACCTGGCCGCGGCGGCCAGCATCACCCTGTTGGTGCTGCTGCTCCTGTTGAACAGCACCGCGGTCTACATCCGTTACCGAGCCCGCCAGGGTCGCTGAGCAGTCGCCCTGGGGGCGAAGAGCCACCGAGACAGCGAGGAGGCGCCCCATGGAGGACACGGCCATCGAGACCCGAGGGCTGCGGGTCTACTACGGCGATTTCCTGGCCGTCCGGGACGTGGACCTGCGCATCCCCCGGAACCGGGTGACGGCCATCATCGGCCCATCCGGGTGTGGCAAGAGCACGGTGCTGCGCGCGCTCAACCGAATGAACGACCTGATCCCCCATGTACGGGTCCAGGGCACGGTGCTCTTCGAGGGGCAGGACATCTACGGCCCCGAGGTGGATCCGGTGGAGGTGCGGCGGCGCATCGGCATGGTGTTCCAGAAGCCGAACCCCTTTCCCAAGAGCATCTACGAGAACGTGGCCTGGGGCGTGCGCATCAACGGCTTCCAAGGCAGCCGCAAGGAGCTGGACGATCTGGTGGAACAGGCCCTGCGGGGGGCGGCCCTGTGGGACGAGGTGAAGGACAAGCTCGGCCAGAGCGGGCTCTCCCTCTCCGGGGGGCAACAACAGCGGCTGTGCATCGCCCGGGCCATCGCGGTGCGGCCCCAGATCATCCTGATGGACGAGCCTGCCTCGGCCCTGGACCCCATCGCCACCCTGAAGATCGAGGAGCTGATGCGTCGGCTGGCCGAGAACTACACCATCCTGGTGGTCACCCACAACATGCAACAGGCGGCCCGGGTGTCGGACTACACGGCCTTCTTCACCACGGACCCAGGGCGCACGGGCCACCTGGTGGAGTTCGGCCCCACCGAGCAGATCTTCACCAACCCCAAGGACCGACGGACAGAGGACTACATCACCGGACGGTTTGGCTGAGGGGACCCCGCTCCCCGATGCCGGGAAGCCGTGGAGAACCACGGGCAGAGGGAGGAGGCGGATGCCCAGACAACGGCTGGACAGGAAACTGCAGGAACTGATGGCGGAGATCCAAGGGCTGGGCAGCATGGTGGCCCAGGCCACCTTTCAGGCCGTAGAGGCCCTGAAAAACCAGGACCCAGAACTGGCCCGCCGGGTCTACCGGGAAGATCAGGCCATCAACGAGAGACGATACGCCATCGAGAGCCAGGCCCTGATCGTCATCGCCACCCAACAGCCCATGGCCGGCGACCTGCGGAAGCTGGCCTCCATCCTGGAGATCGCCACCGAGCTGGAACGGATGGGCGACTACGCCAAGGGCATCGCCAAGATCCAGCTCCTGATGGGGGAACGGCCGCCTCTGAAACCCCTCATCGACCTGCCCCGGATGGCCGAGCAGGTGGTGGACATGCTGGACCGGGCACTGGCCGCGTTCGCGGCCGGCGACGTGGAACAGGCCCTGGCCATTCCCCAGGAGGACGACCAGGTGGACGCCCTCTACAACCAGATCCACCGCGAGCTCCTGACCTTCATGATCGCGGACCCAAGCACCATCGACCCCGCGAACTACCTGCTCTGGGCCGCCCACAACCTGGAACGGATGGCCGATCGGGTGACCAACATCTGCGAGCGCACCCTCTTCACCGTGACCGGGGAGATCCGGGAGCTGGACGCCTCGGACGATCTCCTGGACGATCGGACGCCCTCGTGATCCCCGGAGGCCGATGGCCATCCCGTGGCCTTTGCCCCGGAACGGCCGGCCGTGGAGGGCCTCAGCGCACCACCCAGGGCAGGTAGAGCCGGCTGCCCGACGGGGCGGGAGGAGGGGTCGAGGTGGCCGAGGCCGCCAGGCCGCCCACAAAGCCACCTACCAGCCTGTAGCCACCGGCCTCCAGGGTCCCGGCCGCGGGCTGGCCCACCGCGGCGCTCAGCACATAGCTCCCCGAGCTGGAGGTGCCGCCGCTGCTCAGGGTCCACCAGGAGAGGGTGTAGTGGCCCTGGGCCAGGGCCAGGCCGGCCAGCCCCAGGAGAGCAAAGCCGGCCAGGATGGACACCGTACGCCGAACCCATACCCCGGGCCATTGTGTCCTTGGAAAACTCCCGCGCATGGCTGTGTATGCCTCCTTTCCCTGGGGATGTCCGGGTGTCCCTCATCACCGCGGGGAGTCCTGCGTCCCCAGCCGGGGAAACCGGGTCTCCAATGCCCGGAGCGGAGCTCCCAGAGCGGCGACAGGTGGATCGACCGTGGGGCTCAGCCTATCAGGGAGATATCTCAGAGATGTCTCAAAAGCCCCCCATCTCCGGGCCGGAGAACGGGGCCCAAAGGCACGGCCGGATCTCCTGCATTCGAACAAGTGTCTGGACAAATTCTTTGACAGCCTCGCCGGGTTTCCCTATAATGGTCTTCAGGATCGATGGTCTCCAAGATCCGACGAGATCGGTTGTTGGATCTCGTTCTTCCCCCGTCGAAGGTTTCGGAGCGCACGCCGCGATCCCATGAGTAGAGCCCTTCCAACCCATCCACCTTGCAAGAGGAGGGAACAATGAAGCGACTCTCCGTAGTGTTGGCGGTCCTGTCGATCTTCGCCCTGGTCCTCTCTGCCTGTGCCCCGGCGGCCGCGCCGCCGGCCGGGGAGCAGCCGGCCGCGGAACAGCCGGCAGAGCAGCCCGCGGAGGCACCGGCCGAAGAGCCTGCCGAGGAGAAGGCCATGGAGATCCAGCCGGTCAAGATCGGCGTCATGATCCCCTTGACCGGTGCCCTGTCCGAGTTCGGCCCCAACTTCCAGAAGGCCGCAGAGCTGGCCCAGAAGCACCTGGCCGAGGCCGGCTACGAGATCGAGCTGGTCTTCGGCGACACCGAGACCAACGCGATCCCGGCCGTGGAGACGGCCCGGCAGCTGGTGGAGGTGGAGGGGGTCCACGCGCTGGTCGGGGCAGCGGCCAGCGGCGTGACCGTGCCCATCGCCGAGTCGGTGACCATCCCCAACCAGGTGCCCCAGATCTCCTACGCCTCCACATCGCCCCTGATCACCAACCTGCCCGCGGACGAGGGCCAGGACTTCCTCTTCCGGACCGCGGCCTCGGACGCGCTCCAGGGCGTGGTGCTGGCCAGCCTGGCCCAGGCCCAGGGCTTCGAGAAGGTCGCGGTCCTCTACGTGAACAACCCCTACGGCCAGGGGCTGACCGACGTGTTCAAGGCGAACTTCGAGGAGATGGGCGGCACGGTGACCGCGGCCATCCCCCACGACGAGAACCCCGCCCCCACCTACCAGGCCGAGCTCGCCCAGGCCGCGGAGGGTGAGCCGGACGCCCTGGCCGCCATCAGCTATCCCGGCCACGCGACGGTCTACCTCCGCGAGGCCCTGGAGGCCGGCCTCTTCGACCAGTTCCTCTTCGTAGACGGCACCAAGTCCATGGAGATCGTCTCCGCCGTGGGCGCAGAGCCCCTGGAGGGCATGTGTGGCACGGCCGGCGGCTCCGAGGAGACCCCCTCCCTGGACCTCTTCAACCAGGCCTACGAGGCCGAGTACGGGGAACTGCCCCCCCTGCCCTTCATGACCAACACCTACGACGCGGTGGTCATCGCGGCCCTGGCCGCGTACGAGGCCCAGATCCAGGGGCAGGAGCTCTCCGGTGTGGCGGTCCGGGATCACCTGCGCAGCGTGGCCAACCCGGGCGGTGAGGTGGTGACCCCCGGCGTGGAGGGCATGCGCAAGGCCCTGCAGCTGCTGGCCGAGGGCCAGGAGATCAACTACGAGGGCGCGGCCGGCTCCGAGGACTTCGACGAGTTCGGCGACGTGGTCACCCCCATCGAGATCTGGTGCTACGAGGGCGGCGAGCTGGTGACCAAGCAGTTGGTCCGCCCGGGCGAGGCGATCCAGCTGGACTGAGGGACTGACCGGGACCCAGAAGCCTATCCGCCGAGACACCACAGCGCCCCGACCGAACGGTCGGGGCGCTCGCATTCCGGTTCCCGATCGCCCCCTTGGGGAACAACAGGAGGGCAGGAGGGCGACGGTGCGCGCCCTCGGAAGCTCAGCTCATGTCAGGCGGGAGACCTCCTTTTCCTCGCCCAACAGGCCCTGGGGCCGGGTCAACAGGATGAAGAGCAGGAGCAGGCCGATGAGCAGGAGGCGGATGTAGGGCGCCTGGGCAGAGAACTCCACCGGCACCACCTGGCGGATGAGGTAGGCGCTGCCCGACCAGATGGCCCACACGATGAAGGCCCCCAGGATGGCCCCCTTGTTGTTGCCGCTGCCCCCCAAGATCAGCATGACCCAGACCACGAAGGTGCCGAACAGGGGCGTGAACACGCTGGGCTGGATGGCCCGGGCAAAGTGGGCGTAGAGGGCCCCACCGATGCCCATGATCACCGCGCCCAGCACCAGGGACTGCATCTTGAAGCGGAAGACATCCTTGCCCACGGTCTCGGGCACCACCTCGTCCTCCCGGATGGCCCGCAGCACCCGCCCCCAGGGAGAGCGGATCCCCCGCTCCAACGCCAGGTAGATCAGGACCATCAGCAGGATCACGATGACCAGGTAGAAGAAGTTGTAGAAGTTCGGCGGCATCCCCCGCTCGATGAGCCACTCCCGAAGGGGCTGCTTGATGCCCACCAGGCCCTGGGGCCCGTTGGCCAGCCATCGGGCGTTGTTGAAGATCAGGCGGATGGTCTCGGAGATGCCGATGGTGGCGATGGCCAGGTAGTCCTCCCGGAGGCGCAGGGTGGGGAAGCCGATGATCCACGCCACCAGGCCGGACACGATCCCCGCGGCCAGGACCCCCACCAGGAAGGGCTGGTCCAGGCCAAAGGCCTGTTCCACGTACTGGGCCTGGACCCCTGCGGGCATGGGGCTGGTCACCAGCGCGGAGGTGTACGCGCCCACCGCGAAGAACCCCGCGATGCCGATGTTGAAGAGCCCCGTGTAGCCCCAGTGGACGTTCAGGGCCAGGGACATGATGGCGAAGATGCCGGCCATGGCCAGAAAGCCGGCCGTGAAGGTCAGGATCCCGGTCATGAGGACTTGCTCCCCCCGAAGATGCCCTGGGGCCGCACCAACAGCACCAGGATCATGATGATGAAGGCCACCGCAGGCTTGTAGGACGGGCTCATGAACGCGGTGGAGACCTGTTGCACCACTCCCAGGATGAGCCCCCCGGCCAGCGCGCCGTAGGCGTTGCCGATGCCCCCCAGGATCACCGCGGCGAAGAGGGGCAGGAGCATGAGCCAGCCCATCTCCGGCCGCACCTGGCTGTCGATGCCCAACAGGATGCCGGCCGCCGCGGCCATGGCCCCGCCGATGAACCAGGTCAGGGTGATCATCCGCTCTGTGGCGATGCCGGAGACCCGGGCCAGATCCGGGTTGTCGGCCAGGGCCCGCAGGGCCTTGCCCGTCTTGGTCCGCTGGAGAAAGGTGTAGAGCCCTACCACCATGGCCCAGGCCACCACCAGCACCACCACCTGATCCGGCCGGAGGGTGATGCCCAGGGGAAGCTTCCAGGTGGTCCGCAGCCCCTGGGAGTAGAAGTGGAAGTCGGCCCCCCACAGGATGTAGATGACGCTGCGCATGACGAAGGCCACGGCCAAGGCCGCGATGGCCAGCATGATGGGGCGCACCCGACGCTCCCGCAGGCGCCGGTAGACCAGCCGATCCGCTGCGATGGCCGCCAGCCCCGTGACCCCCATCGCGGGCAGGAAGGAGACCAGCATCACCCAGCCGAAGGAAAGGGGACCGATGGGCGTGTCCACCAGGCCCAGGGCCGGGAAGATCGTGGCCGTCATCAGCAGGGCAATGTACGCCCCCAGGGTCATCATGTCGCCGTGGGCGAAGTTGCCGAAGTTGACGATGCCGTAGAGCAGGGTCAGCCCTACCGCTCCCAAGGTGATGATGCTGCCCAAGATGATTCCGGACACAACGAGATTGGCCATCGCGGGTTACCCTCCCAGGAAGAGACGTCCGATCTCCTCGTTCGCCAACAGTTCCCGACCGGTGCCCTCCACCCGGTTGCGGCCGTCCACCAGGACATAGCCCCGGTGGCTGATCTCCAGGGCTTTGCGGGCGTTCTGCTCCACCATGAGAATGGTGACCCCGGCCTGGCGGTTGATGTTCACCACGGTCTCGAAGATCAGCTCCACCACCAGAGGGGCCAGGCCGGCCGAGGGCTCGTCCAACAGGAGCATCTGGGGCTCCAGCATCATGGCCCGACCGAAGGCCACCATCTGGCGCATGCCACCGCTGAGCTTGCCTGCAGGGGTCCTCCGCCGATCCGCGATCTCCGGGAACATCTGGTAGATCCTCTCCATCTGGGGCCGGAAGTCGTCCTCCCGCAGGTAGGCCCCCATCTCCAGGTTCTCCTCCACGGTGAGGCTGGGAAAGATGTTCTCCACCTGGGGCACGTAGGAGATCCCCCGCCGCACGATCTGTTCCGGCGGCAGGGCAGTGATGGGCTCGCCGTCGAAGACCACCTGGCCGGACCAGGCCGGCACCAGGCCGAAGATGGTCTTGATCACCGTGGACTTGCCGGCTCCATTGGGCCCGATCAGGGAGACGATCTCCCCCCGGTCCACATGCAGGGTCACCCCGTGGAGGATCTCCATCTCCCCATAGCCCGAGACCACGTCCGCGACCTCCAGGAGCCGCCCGCTGCCGTTCTCGGTCATCGGTACTGACCTCCCAGGTAGGCCTCCAACACGTCCGGGTTCCGTCGGATCTCCTCCGGGGTGCCCTCGGCCAACAGGGCACCGCTGCTCATGACAATGACCCGCTCGCACACGCTCATGATCAGGTCCATATCGTGTTCGATGAGGAAGATGGTCACCCCCCGCTCCTCCACCAGCCGTCGGATGTAGCCCACCAACTGCTTCATCAGGGTCGGGTTCACCCCCGCGCCCGGCTCGTCCAACAGGATCAGATCCGGGTCGGCCATCATGGTGCGGGCCAGCTCCAGGAGCTTCTTCTGGCCGCCGGAGAGGTTGGCCGCGTACTCGTTCTGCAGCCGGCTCAACCCCACGAAATCCAGCACGGCCAGGGCCTTCTCCCGGATCTCCCGTTCCTGGGCCCGGACCATGTCCGGCCGCAGCCAGGTGTAGAACAGGTTCTCGCCCCGCTGGCCCGACGGCACCAGCATCAGGTTCTCCAGCACGGTCATGAGCTTCAGCTCCCGGGCCACCTGGAAGGTCCGGGTAAGCCCCCGATGGAAGATGGCGTGGGGCGGGAGACCTGCGATGTCCTCCCCCTTGAAGAAGATCTCCCCCCGATCCGGCCGGTAGAAGCCGGAGATCAGGTTGAAGGTGGTGGTCTTGCCCGCGCCGTTGGGACCGATGAGCCCGGTGATGATGCCGGGCTGGACCTGGAAGGTGACGCCGTTGACGGCCATCAGGCCGCCGAAGCTCTTGTAGAGGTTCCGGACCCGGAGGATGGGGGTGCTCCGTCCGTTCTGCTGGGTGGACCCGTTCTGGGTTGACAAGTTCTTCCCTCCGTCTCTGCGTCGCGGAAGATGGGGTACAGACATCCAGGGTGCGGGGGGTTGTCCCGCATTATATGGAGAGTGGGACGTTTGGACAAACCCGCGGAGCCGACAGGAAAAGGCCCTGCCCGGGAACAGGCCCGCCGGATGGGGTCGGCCCCCTGAGCGGAGCAGCCCCGACCCACCGCCCCCCGGGTCATCGGGAATCCGGGCCCTGGCCAGGGGGCTGGGCCAGCCACCGGGCCAGCACCCTGCGGGCCGCGGCCGCGGCCCGGGCCCGATGGCTGATGCGGTTCTTCTCTGCCGGGGAAAGCTCGGCCAGGGTACGGCCCCGATCGGGCAGGTAGAAGATCGGATCGTAGCCGAAGCCATGGGTTCCCCGGGGCGTGTGGATGATCTGGCCCTCCAAGGTACCGTGGCACACGGCCTCCTGGCCGTCCTCCGGGCGCACCAGGGCCACCGCACAGCGGAAACGGGCCCTCCAGGGCCGGGGATGGCCCTGGAGTTCGGCCAGGAGCCGATAGCAGCGCTCCTGATCGGTGGCATCGGGCCCCGCGTAGCGGGCCGAATGGATGCCAGGCCGTCCTCCCAGAGCGTCCACCTCCAGGCCACTGTCATCGGCCCAGGTCCACAGCCCGGTCCGCGCGGCGTAGGCCCGGGCCTTCCGCTCCGCGTTCTCCTGGAAGGTGGACCCCGTCTCCTCCACCGCCTCCTGGATGCCCAGGTCTGCCAGAGAGACCAGCGCCAGGGGGAGATCGGCCAGGAGCGCTCGGTATTCCCGTACCTTGCCCGGGTTGTGGGTCGCGATCAAGAGCTGTCGAGCCATGGCATCCCCTCCGATGGACGATGGGACCGGAGACGGGGGACAGTCCCCCGACATCGGGTCCCGTTTTTGACCCCGCCAACTGACGTATCCTATAATGCACCCGCAGGACCCAGGCGCCAAACCGTCCCGCCACCTCTGTATTGGAGTTGGGCCCCCATGTCCCACCACCCACTGCGGATCTTCACCGGCTCGGCCCACCCCGACCTGGCCCAGGAGATCGCGGATATCCTGGGCGTTGCCCTGGGCAAGTCCACCACCCGACACCTGCCCGACTCGGAGATCCACGTGATGATCGACGAGGTGGTGCGGGACCAGGACATCTTCCTGATCCAGCCCTGCAGCGTGCCGGTGAACGACAACCTGATGGAGCTGTGCCTCTACATCGACGCGTTCCGCCGGGCCAGTGCCCACAGCATCAGCGTGGTGGTGCCCTACTACCCCTACAGCCGCCAGGAACGCATGGCCCGGGGCCGAGAGGCCATCAGCGCCCGGGTGGTGGCCAACATCCTGGAGATGCTGGGCGCGTCCCGGATCATCTTCGTGGACATCCACGCCCGGGCCATCCAGGGCTTCTTCAACATCCCGGTGGATCCCCTGAGCGCGGTGCCGCTCCTGGCCGACTACTTCCGCCAGCCCCAGTTCGAGAACGCGGCCATCGTCAGCCCCGATGTGGGCCGGGCCAGCATGGCAGGCCGCTACGCGGAGCTGCTGAACCTGCCCCTGGTGGTGATGCACAAGCGCCGCCTGAGCTTCACCGCCGCGGAGACCACCCACGTGGTGGGGGACATCGCAGGCCGACGGCCCATCGTCATCGACGACATGATGGCCAGCGGAAGTGTCCTCAAGCAGGTGGACGCGCTCTACGAGCGGGGGGCCGAGGGAAAGGCCTACTTCGCGGTCACCCACGGCATCCTCCTGCCATCGGCCCTGGAACGCCTCTACGCGGACGATCGGATCGAGAAGCTGGTGGTGACCAATACCATCCCCATTCCCCCGGAGAAACGGGGCCCCAAGCTGGAGGTCCTCTCGGTGGCCCCGTTGCTGGCCGAGATCATCCTCCGCATCCACCAGGGCCGCAGCATCTCGGAAAAGCTCGTCCTGGTGTAGCCCATTGACCGAGGAGAGTCCCGTGTTTCGCTCCCCTGCCCGACGCCCGGAACCCGATGCCATCGAGGTCATCATCGGTCCCCGTGCCACCTTCACCGGGGCCCTGCGCAACGACACCAGCATCCGGGTGGACGGGGTGGTGGAGGAGGGCTACCTGGAAACCCCGGCCAACATCATCCTCACCGAGACGGCCCAGGTCCACGGCGAGCTCCGCTGCCGGACGGTGAGCATCCGCGGCCGCTTCACCGGCACCATCCACGCCGATCGCGCGGAGCTGCTCAGCGGCTGTCACGTGGGCGGCGCCCTCTACGTGAACAGCTTCCTCCTGGACGAAGGAGCGCTGTTCGACGGCGAGCTCCACATGTTGGACGCCGCGGAATCCTCCCCCGCGCCCGCGGCGCCCGAGCCAAGCTAACCCCCCGGGATCCGTGCCCGGCTCCCGGGAGCACATATCCCAACGTTATCCCAAGAAATCCCAAGTCCGTCGGGCCTTTTCCCAAGATCTATCCCAACTTACCCAAATCCCCGAGCGGAAGGAGGTATGGCCATGCCACGTGACACCCGACGTCTCACCCTCTGGCTCTCCCTGTTCCTGGTGGCCCTCCTGGCCCTGGCCGGCTGCGCCGCGCCCGCCTCCCAGCCCCAGGCCGGCCCCGCCCAGGAACAGGCAGCAGAGCCCCCGGCGGAGGTGGCCGCGGACGCCTGCCTGGCCGACGGCACCGTGGTGGTGGGCACCAACGCCGAGTACCGACCCTTCGAGTTCGTGGACGAAAACGGCAACATCGTCGGCTTCGACATCGACCTCATGGACGCCCTGGCCCAACGGGCCGGCTTCGACGTCCAGTACGTCAACACCAAGTGGGACGGCATCTTCGTCGCCCTGGCCAACGGCGAGTTCGAGGCCGTCATCAGCGCCGTCACCATCACCCCAGAACGCGCCCAGGTCGTCGACTTCTCCGACCCCTACTTCAACGCCGGACAGGCCATCGCCGTCCGCGCCGACGACAACCGCATCCAGGGACCCGATGACCTCGACGAAAACATCGTCGTCGGCGTCCAGCTCGGCACCACCGGCGACATCTGGGTCACCGACAACACCAACGCCTCCGTCCAGCGCTTCGAGGAAACACCCCTGGCCATCCAGGCCCTGGCCAACGGCGACGTGGATGCCGTGGTCGTCGACGCACCCACCCTGGCCGACTACATCCGCGCCAACCCCGAACTCAACCTCAAGATCGTCGGCGAACCCTTCACCGACGAACTCTACGGCATCGCCGTCCGCAAGGACTGCCCCAGCCTCCTCCAGGCCATCAACAACGCCCTCGCCCAGGTCCGGCAGGACGGCACCTACGACCAGATCTTCGACCAGTGGTTCGGCGTCCCCACCGTGGCTGAGGAGCCCCCGGCGGAGGTGGCCGCGGACGCCTGCCTGGCCGACGGCACCGTGGTGGTGGGCACCAACGCCGAGTACCGACCCTTCGAGTTCGTGGACGAAAACGGCAACATCGTCGGCTTCGACATCGACCTCATGGACGCCCTGGCCCAACGGGCCGGCTTCGACGTCCAGTACGTCAACACCAAGTGGGACGGCATCTTCGTCGCCCTGGCCAACGGCGAGTTCGAGGCCGTCATCAGCGCCGTCACCATCACCCCAGAACGCGCCCAGGTCGTCGACTTCTCCGACCCCTACTTCAACGCCGGACAGGCCATCGCCGTCCGCGCCGACGACAACCGCATCCAGGGACCCGATGACCTCGACGAAAACATCGTCGTCGGCGTCCAGCTCGGCACCACCGGCGACATCTGGGTCACCGACAACACCAACGCCTCCGTCCAGCGCTTCGAGGAAACACCCCTGGCCATCCAGGCCCTGGCCAACGGCGACGTGGATGCCGTGGTCGTCGACGCACCCACCCTGGCCGACTACATCCGCGCCAACCCCGAACTCAACCTCAAGATCGTCGGCGAACCCTTCACCGACGAACTCTACGGCATCGCCGTCCGCAAGGACTGCCCCAGCCTCCTCCAGGCCATCAACAACGCCCTCGCCCAGGTCCGGCAGGACGGCACCTACGACCAGATCTTCGACCAGTGGTTCGGCGTCCAGTGACCGGAAACGGGATGAGGAGGGGCGGCGCACGGGCCGCCCCTCCTCCTGGACATGGCATCCCCTCGGGAACGCCCCCTCCTTGGGCGCCCAGGGGTCCGTGAGCGAGAGGGCCGTCCCATGGAGAGCACGTACTCCCCTCAACCCTATGCCCCTCCGCCCCCTCCTGGCCAGACCCTGGGCCAGAGGGTGGCGGGCCTTCCCTGGTGGGCCATCATCGTCCTGCTGGTGGGCGCCTGGATCGCGTTCAACGTCCTGCCGAACCCCATCTACCGGGACGCCTTCGCGGCCATCGCGCCCGGGATCCGGCTCACCCTGACGGTGACCTTCCAGGCCTATGCCCTGGCCATGGTCATCGGCCTGATCTTCGCGCTCATGCGGGTGAGCAAGAACCCGGTCCTCTACGCCCTCTCCACCCTCTACGTGGAGGTGATCCGGGGCCTGCCCATGCTGGTCATCGTGCTGTACGCGGGGTACGTCATCGGCCCCGCGGTGCGGGACATGTCCCAGGGCCAGCTGGATCCCCCCATGTTGGTACGGGCCATCCTGGGGCTGGCCATCGGATACGGGGCCTACCTGGCCGAGATCTTCCGGGCCGGCATCCAGTCCATCGAACGGGGCCAGACCGAGGCGGCCCTGAGCCTGGGCATGACCTATGCCCAGGCCATGCGGCTGGTGATCCTGCCCCAGGCCATCCGGCGCATTCTGCCGCCCCTGGGGAACGACCTGATCGCCATGTTGAAGGACAGCTCCCTGATCGCGATCCTGGCCGTGCCCGAGACCCTACAGCTCGGCCGGCTCTTCATCAGCCGGAGCTTCCGGGCCTTCGAGGGGTACAACTCCGTGGCCCTGGCCTTTCTGGCCATGACCCTGGTCCTCTCCTTCGGCGTCCGCTACATGGAGCGCCGCCTGGGCGTGGGCGGCCACTGAGCCCATCCAACCGTCACGCGGGAACCGACCATGGAGAACCTCTTCCCTGTGCTGGGCGCCCTGCTGGGCTACCTGTTGGGCTCCGTGCCCGTCGGCCTGGTGGTCTGTCGGCTCTACGGAGTGGACATCCGCCAGGTGGGCAGCGGCCGGATCGGCGGCACCAATGCCTGGCGGGCCGCGGGGCTGAAGGCCGCGGTGCCCACCATCCTGGGCGACGCGGCCAAGGGCGCGGTGGCCATCTGGATCGTCCGAGGGCTGGCCGGCGCCCTGCTGGATCCCGCGGCGCCCTCCACGCCCACCCTCCAGGCCCTGGCCGAGGCCCTGGCGGCCGGCGCGGCGGTCTGGGGACACAACTGGCCGGTGTTCCTCGGCTTTCGCGGCGGGGCCGGGGGGATCACCGCGGCCGCGACCGCCATGGCCCTGACCCCACTGGTGGGCGGGCTGGTCTGGCTCGTGGGTGGGCTGCTGATCGGGTGGAGCCGCATCGCCTCGGTGGGCACCTTCGCGGTGGGCTCCACCGCCCTGGCAGCCACCCTGGTGCTGGCCCTGGACGGCCGCATCCCCTGGCCCTACCTGCTGTTCGGGGCCATGGCCCTGGCAGGGATCGCCCTGGCCCTGCGCCCCAACCGCGAGCGGCTCCGCCAGAACCAGGAACGGATCATCACCCTCTGGTGAACCGCCCGGTTTTCCCGGGCGGCCCTCTCCCTGGACATCGCCCAACCGTTCTCCATCCACCAGAGCCCAGGGCCGATCACCGTGGGGGATACGGGACGTGCCTGGGGCATCTGGAGGGAAGCGCCGGATGCCCGACGTCCGGCCGCGGCCTGATCCCGTCTCCAGCCTGGGGCCAGTCCTCCCATCCCGTTGTCGAAAACACCGAAACCGATTACAATAGCAGCCATGAGCGGCGTTGCCCTTGCCCCAGGTCGTTCCATCACCGCCAGCCTGGAAGGCATGGTCCTGGCCTATCCCGACCTCCTGCAGTTCCACCGGGACCCAGACTACGTGGCCTGGGCCGTTCCCCCGACCGAGGAGAAGGTGGCCGTCATCAGCGGCAGCGGCAGCGGCCACGAGCCCCTGCCGGTGGGCTACGTGGGGCCGGGGATGCTGGATGCGGCCTGTCCGGGCCGGGTGTTCACCAGCCCATCGCCGGTCCAGTTGGTGGCCGCCACCCGGGCCGTGGCCCAGGAGGCCGGGGCCGTGTACGTGGTCAAGAACTACGCCGGAGGCGTGATGACCGCGGAGATGGCCCTGGACCTGCTGGGGGACGAGGCCATCCCGGTGCGGACGGTGTTGGTCAACGACGATGTGGCCATCCCCGATCCGGCACGGCGCCGGGGGTTGGGGGCCGCGGTGCTGGCCAGCAAGATCGCAGGGGCAGCGGCTCAGGCCGGCCTGCCCCTGGACCAGGTGGCCGACCTGGCGGAGCGGATGGTCCAGAACACCCGGAGCCTGGGCGTGGCCACAGACGCCTGTACCCTGGCCCGAGCGGGCATCCGGGAACCCCTGCCCCCGGACCAGGTGGAGTGGGGTGTGGGGATCCACGGGGAGCCCGGCCAGGTCCGTCCCCTGCCCAAGGACCCGGTGCTTCTCCTGGAGGAGATGGCCGAGGCCCTGCGGGCGGATCTGGAGCTCCGTCCCGGCGAGCCCTTGCTCCTCATGTTGAGCAGCCTGGGCGGCACCCCCCAGGCCGAACTGTACTGGGCCTTCCGCCACCTGCACCGCACACTCCAGGCCATGGGGCTTTCCATCGCCCGCCACCTGGTGGGCACCTTCATCACCTGCCTGGGCCGTGGGGGCTGGATCGCCACCCTGGCCCGGATGGACGGCCAACTGTTGGAGTTGTGGGACGCGCCGGTGCATACCCCGGTGCTCCACTGGTGATCTGCGGGCGGGTCGAACCGGCTCCGCCCCCTGTCGGCAACGAGGAGAACCGCATACCATGGGCCAGCAAAACGGCCAGGCAGGCAACGGCCAGGCCATCTCCGTGGAACAGATCCGCCGCTGGCTCCTTGCCTACGCGCACCGGATCATCGAACAGGAGGAGTACCTGACCGCCCTGGACGCGGACATCGGCGACGCCGACCACGGCACCAACATGCGCCGCGGTCTGGAGAAGGTGAAGGAACGGCTGGAGGATCCCGACTGCCCCTGCAACAGCGTGGGCAGCCTGCTCCGCTCCGTGGCCATGACCCTGATCAGCGCGGTGGGCGGCGCGGCCGGACCCCTGTACGGCACCTTCTTCCTCCGGGCCGCGACGAGCTGCAACAACAGCCCGGCCATCACCCCGGCCCAGTTCGCCGCCATGTTGCGCCAGGGATTGGAGGGCGTGAAACAACGGGGCAAGGCCCACCTGGACGACAAGACCATGGTGGATTCCATCCAGCCCGCGGTGGAGGCCCTGGAGGCGGCCATCGGACAACACAAGGACCTGCGCCAGGCCCTGCACGAGGCCGCGGAGGCCGCCCGCCGGGGCATGGAGCACACGGCCGAGATCCCGGCCCGCAAGGGCCGAGCCAGCTACCTGGGCCCCCGCTCCATCGGCCACCAGGACCCAGGGGCCACCAGCGCCTACTATCTCTTCGAGACCGCGGCCCAGGTCCTGGCCACGCCCGCCCACCGACGGGAGAGCCCGTCCCGACACCGCTGACCCACCGCGACCACCACCCGCCCAGCACCAGGAGGAAGCCTCCCATGGCCAAGTACGTGGGCGCTATCGACTCCGGCACCACCAGCACCCGCTTCATGCTCTTCGACCGCTCGGGCGCCATCGTGGCCTACGACCAGCGGGAACATCGACAGATCTTCCCCCAGAGCGGCTGGGTCGAACACGATCCCCAGGAGATCTGGGAGCGGACCCAACAGGTGATCGCCACCACCCTGGACAAGGCCGACGTCCGCCCCGAGGAGATCGCGGCCATCGGCGTGACCAACCAACGGGAGACCACCATCCTGTGGGACCGGACCACAGGGGAGCCCATCCACAACGCCATCGTCTGGCAGGACACCCGTACCGCGGCCCTCTGCCGAGAGCTGGAGGCGGCCGGCCACGGTCCCCTGTTCCATCGCCGTACCGGCCTCCCCCTGGCCACCTACTTCTCCGGCCCCAAGATCCGATGGCTCCTGGACCATGTGCCCGGTGCTCGGCAGCGGGCCGAGGCCGGAGAGCTCCTCTTCGGCACGGTGGACACCTGGCTCATCTGGCAGCTCACCGGCGGCCAGCATGTCACAGACCCCACCAATGCCAGTCGCACCATGCTCATGGACCTGGCGAGCCTCCAGTGGGACTCGGAGCTCCTGGCCATCCTGGGCGTGCCGCAGAGCCTCCTGCCCACCATCCGTCCCAGCAGTGATCCCGAGCTCTACGGCACCACCCGACCGGATGGCCCCTTCGGAGGCGAGATCCCGGTCTGCGGCGACCTGGGCGACCAACAGGCGGCCACCGTGGGCCAGGCCTGCTTCAGCCCCGGCGAGGCCAAGAACACCTACGGCACCGGCTGCTTCATGCTCCTGAACACCGGCACCGAGATCGTCCACAGCCGCAACGGCCTGCTCACCACCGTCTGCTACCAGATGGGCCAGGGGCCGGCCGTCTACGCCCTGGAGGGCTCCATCGCCATGGCCGGCGCCACCGTCCAGTGGCTCCGGGACAACCTGGGCCTGATCCGCCACGCCGCGGAGACCGAGGAGATCGCCCAGAGCGTGCCCGACACGGGCGGCTGCTACTTCGTCCCGGCCTTCAGCGGCCTCTTTGCCCCCTACTGGCGCAGCGACGCCCGGGGAGTCATCGTGGGCCTCACCCGCTACACGAACCGAGCCCACCTGGTCCGGGCCGCGCTGGAGGCCATCTGCTACCAGACCCGAGAGGTATTGGACGCCATGCACGCGGACAGCGGCGTCCGCCTGAAGGCCCTGAAGGTGGACGGCGGAGCCACCGTGAACAACTTCCTGATGCAGCTCCAGGCCGACATCCTGGGCGCCGAGGTGATCCGCCCCCAGGTGGCCGAGACCACCAGCCTGGGCGCGGCCTACGCGGCCGGCCTGGCCGTGGGCTTCTGGCAGGACCTGGAGAGCCTCCGGCACCACTGGAAGGCCGATCGCCGCTGGCAGCCCCAGATCTCCGAGCGACAACGGGCCGCGGGCTACCGGGGATGGAAGCGGGCCGTGGAACGCAGCTTCGGTTGGGCCGAGGAGGAACCGTCCGCGCCGTGATCGCCATCGTCATCGTCTCCCACAGCCGCTGCCTGGCCGAGGGCGTGCGGGAGGTCGCGGACCAGATGGCCAGCGGCCAGGTCACCATCGTCCCGGTGGGCGGCGTCCAGGACCAGGAGGGCACGCACCTGGGCACCGACCCCATGGCCGTGCTCCAGGCCATCCAGGACGCGTGGACCCCGGACGGGGTCCTCATCCTGGCCGACCTGGGCAGCGCCATCCTCAGCGCGGAGACGGCCCTGGAGTTCCTGCCACCCGAGCAGCGACGCCGCTGCCGCATCAGCAACGCCCCCCTGGTGGAGGGCGCCATCGTGGCCGCGCTGGAGGCCAGCCTGGGGGGCTCCTTGGACGCGGTCAACGCGGCCGCGGAGGGAACCGGCTCCCTGGTCAAGGTGGCCCGTCCCCACCCCGATCCCAGGGGCTCGACGCCATGAGCCGTCCCCGCCCTCCCCACCCCCAGCCCGGCCCGGAAGGGCCCGCCTCCTGCTCCCGAACGGTGACGGTACAGGAGCCCATGGGCCTCCACCTGCGCACAGGCAAGGCCATCGTGCAGACCGCCAACCGCTTCCAGGCCCGCATCGCCATCCGCAACCTGGACCAGGACGTGGGCCCGGTAGATGCCAAGAGCATCCTCCAGATCATGCAGCTCCAAGCCCGCCAGGGCCACCGCCTGGAGCTGGTGGCCCAGGGCCCAGACGCCCGCCCAGCCCTGGAGGCCCTGGCCCAGATCTTCGCACAACCGGGTGAACCCGCGCCCCCATCCTGATGACGACCCAGATCTTCTCCGGCCTCCCGGCCTCGCCCGGCATCGGCCTGGGACACACCTACATCTACCGACCACGCACCCTTCTCCCCCAGCTCCTGGGGCCCGAGGACGCCCAGGCAGCGCCCCAGGAGGAGTGGGAACGGTTCCTGGAGGCCCGCGCTCAAGTGGACCAGGAGCTGGTGCGCCTGGCCGAGCGGGCCGATGCCATGGTGGCCGAGATCTTCCTGGTCCACCGGGAGATCCTCCACGACAAGACCCTCTCCCAGGCCGTCCGCCGTCACATCCAGGCGGGGCTCCACGCGACCGCGGCCACCCAACAGGCCATCGTGGAGTTGGCCCAGTCCCTGGCCGAGCTCGGGGACGAGTACTTCGCGTCCCGCTCCGCAGACGTCCGAGACGTGGGACAGCGGCTGTTGGCCCACCTGAGCAAGGATTCCCGAGCCCATGCCCTGGCCCACCTGCCCCGGAACACGGTGCTCATCGCGGAGGAGCTGACCGCCTTCGACATCACCCACCTCTCGCCGGACCACGTGGTGGGCATCGGGCTGCTGAACAGCGCGCCCACCGCCCACACGGCCATCCTGGCCCGCAGCCTGGGCCTGCCCATGGTCTGCGGCCTGAGCCCCGAGGTGCTCCAGCTCCCCTTCGGCCGCCTGGCCATCCTGGACGGCATCCAGGGCCGCCTCTTCGTGGATCCCGACCAGGAGACCCTGGAGAGCTACCAGGACACCCGGGACCGACTGCGGCGCTTTCGGGTCCGGGCCGAGGAACACGCCCAGGAACCCGCGATCACCCTGGACCGCATCCCGGTGCCGGTCCAGGTGAACATCAACAACCGCCAGGACCTGCTGACCGCCAGCGGCAGCGGCGCGGACGGGGTGGGCCTGCTCCGCACCGAGTATCTGCTGCGAGACCGGGACGCCCTGCCCGATGCCCAGGAGCAGTTGGCCGCCTACCTGGAGGTGGCCCGCCACTTCCCCAACCGTCCCCTGACCGTCCGCCTGCTGGACCTGGGCGGCGACAAGCCCCTGGCCTTCCTGCCGGTGCCCCAGGAGCCGAACCCCTTCCTGGGCCTCCGGGGGATCCGGTACCTCCTGCACCACCCGGAGATCCTCCGCACCCAACTGGAGGCCCTGGTGCGGCTGGCCGTGGAGGCGCCGGTCAGCCAGGTCCGGATCCTGATCCCCATGGTGAGCAAGGTGAGCGAGGTCCGCCGGACCCTGGCCGCCCTGGCCGAGATGCCCCGGGCCCAGGAGCTCCGGCGGAGCGGCCGGCTCCGGCTGGGGGTGTTGGTAGAGGTGCCCTCGGCCGCGGTGCTGGCCGACAAGCTGGCCCCTCTGGTGGACTTCCTCAGCATCGGCACCAACGACCTGGCCCAGTACATGCTCGCGGCCGACCGCTCCAACAGCGCGGTGGCCGCCCTGGCCTCGGCCATGGACCCCTCGGTCCTGCGGGTCATGGCCCAGACCGTCCAGGCCGGACAGGTCCACGAGATCCCCGTAGCCATCTGCGGGGAGTTCGCCAGCGATCCCTCGGTGGTGCCCCTGCTCCTGGGGCTGGGCATCGGCGAGCTCAGCGTGGTGGCCCCGGCCGTGGCCCTGGTCAAACACGCGGTCCGCCAGACCCACGTGGCCCAGGCCCGGCGGCTGGCCGAACAGGCCCTCCGCTGCGCCCGGGCCCAGGAGGTCCATCGGCTGCTGGAGCGGATCCGGGCCCAACAGTAGCGCCATCCCGAGAGCCATTCGGAGGGACCATCCATGCGCACCATCCACACGGAGATCCTGGTCATCGGCGGTGGGGCCACGGGCACCGGCGTGGCCTGGGACGCGGCCCTCCGGGGCTTCCGCACGGTGTTGGTGGAGAAGCGGGACCTGACCCACGGTACCACGGGTCGGTACCACGGCCTGCTCCACAGCGGCGGCCGCTACGCGGTCAAGGACCCCCAGAGCGCCCGGGAATGCATCCACGAGAACCGTGTCCTGCGCCGCACCCACACCCATTGCATCGAGGACACCGGCGGCTTCTTCGTGGTCACCCCCGAGGACGCGGACAGCGACTACCCCGACCGGTTCCAGCAGGCCTGTCGCGAGGTGGGCATCCCTTGCGTGGAGATCCCGGTGGCCGAGGCCCTGCGCCGGGAACCCCTGCTCCACCCCCGGATCGCCCGGGTGTTCCAGGTGCCCGACGCGGCCGCGGACAGCTTCCTGGCCACCCACGCCACCGCGCAGGCCGCGCGCCAGGAAGGCGCAGAGATCCGGATCTACCACGAGGTGACCCGGCTCCTGGTGGAGGGGGGCGAGGGCGACCGCCGGGTGGTGGGCGCCCAGGTCCAGGACCTGGTCCGAGGGGAGCCGGTGCGCATCCTCGCGGACATGACCATCAACGCGGCCGGGGCATGGGCCGGCCAGGTGGCCCGCCTGGCCGGCATCCAGGTGTCCATCATCCCGGGCAAAGGCGTCATGCTGGCCGCCAGCCATCGGCTGGTGAACACGGTGATCAACCGCTGCAAGATGCCCAGCGACGGCGACATCATCGTGCCCATCCACACGGTGGCCGTCATCGGCACCACCGACGTGAAGGTCGCGGACCCCGAACACCTGGCCATCGAACCCTGGGAGGTGCGCTACATGCTGGAGGAGGCGGACAAGCTGGTGCCCGGCTTCAGCCGCACCCGGATCCTCCGGGCCTGGGCCGGGGTGCGTCCCCTCTACCAGGAGAACGCCCAGGGGATGGAGAGCCGAGACGTGACCCGGGCCCTGGCCCTGTTGGATCACCGAGAACGGGATGGAGTGGCCGGCTTCCTCACCATCACCGGCGGCAAGTGGACCACCTTCCGCCTCATGGCAGAGAAGACCCTGGACCGGGCCTGCGCCCACCTGGGGGTAGAGCGGCCCTGCCGCACCGCGGAGATCCCCGTGCCCGGCAGGGAACAGGGCCCCTACTGGCTGGGCCATCGCCTCCACGAGGTGGAGACGGCACAGCTCCAGGGAGAGCTGGTGTGCGAGTGTGAGCTGGTCACCCGGGACATGCTGGTGCAGGCGGCCCGTTTCAACCCCACCGTCACCCTGGACGACCTGCGCCGAGACGTGCGCCTGGGCATGGGGCCGTGCCAGGGCGGGTTCTGCACCTACCGGGCCGTGGGCATCCTCCACGAGCTGGCCAATGAGCCCCCCGAGGCCCCGACAGGAGACGCCCAGGCCTGGGAAGTGGCCCATCTGCAGAGTCCCCGCCAGGCCGCACGGACGCCCACCCCGGACAAGCGCTCCCCGTCCAGCGCTCCCAGGCCACGTCCCTCCCCGGTCCTGGAGCGAACACACCCCATGGCCAACCCCAACCTGCTCCTGCGGGACTTCCTCCAGGAACGGTGGAAGGGAGTCCTGCCCATCCTGTGGGGCCAACAGCTCAAGCAGGAACGCCTGGACCAGCTCCTCTACCTGAGCCTGATGAACGTGGACCACCTGCCAGACCCGGAGCTGGTCAGCCCCATGAGCGACTTCTACACCCGGATCCCCACCGCGGAGACGGAGGGCTGAGATGGGAACGCCTGCAGCAGGATCCCCGGGGAGGATACCGGACCTCCTGGTGATCGGGGCCGGCCTGGCCGGGCTCATGGCGGCCCAGACCGGAGCCGACGCGGGCCTCTCCGTCCGGGTGGTGGCCAAGGGCATGGGGGCCACCCACTGGGCCGCGGGCACTGTCGACGTGTTGGGCTACCTGCCCACGGACGACACACCGGTCCACCACCCCCTGGAGGCCGTGGAGCGCCTGCCCGAGGACCATCCCTACCGACGGGTAGGCGGGGCGCCCAGGGTGGCCAGAGGGTTGGCCCGGTTCCAGGAGCTCACCCAGGCCCTGAAACTGCCCTACGTGGCCCGGGAGGACGGCCAGAACTGGTGGCTCCCCTCGCCGGCAGGGGCCCCTCGCCCGGCCTACCTGGCGCCCCAGGCCCAGGCCCGGGGCGACCTGGAGCGAAAGGAGCCCCTGCTGATCGTCGGCTTTGCCGGGCTGCGGGACTTCTACCCCCGCCTCATCGCAGAGAACCTGGCCCGCCAGGGGATCCAGGCCCGGGCAGCATCCCTGCCCCTGAACCTGCTCACCCCCCGGCGGGATGTGAACACCGTGCAGTTGGCCCGAACCCTGGACCGACCCGACCCGGTGGAGCGTCTGGGCCGAGAGCTCCGGGCCCTGGCTCGGCCCGGCGAACGGATCGGCCTGCCGGCCATCCTGGGGCTGGAACGCCATCTGTGGACCTGGCATCGCCTGGAGGCGATCACGGAGGCCCCGGTCTTCGAGATCCCCACCCTGCCGCCGAGCGTCCCAGGCATCCGCCTGTTCCAGGCCTGGCAACGCCACCTGCTGGCCCAGGGCGTGCGGGTGGAGATGGGGATGGCGGCCATCGGCTTCCAGGCCGCGGGAGATCGGATCCTGTGGGTGGAGACCGAGAGCGCGGCCCGCCCCCTGCGCCATCGCGCGGGCCGCTTCGTCCTGGCCACCGGGGGCATCCTGGGCGGCGGCATCGCTGCAGGGCCCGACGGCCCGGCCCGAGAGGTGGTCTTCGGCCTGCCCCTGGCCGTGCCGACAGAGCGGCGCCACTGGTTCCGGCCCCGATTCCTGGACCCTGCCGGCCATCCCCTCTTCCAGGGCGGTGTGGCCGTGGATCCGGCACTGCGGCCGGTGGATCCACGGACAGGCCAGACGATCTACACGAACCTCCACGCGGCCGGGGAGATCCTGGCCGGCACGGACAGCATCCGGGAACGGAGCCTGGAGGGCATCGCCCTGGCGACGGGCGCGGCCATCCTCCCTGCCGCGGCATCTCCATGAGGACGCCATGTTCACCACATCCTGGCATTCGGTCAACCTGACCGCCAACGAGTGCATCAAGTGCAACATCTGCACCAGCTACTGCCCGGTGGCCGAGGTCACGGACCGCTTCCCCGGGCCCAAGTACGCGGGGCCCCAGTCCGAGCGCTTCCGGGAGAACGGCCAGCCCCACTCCCCGGATCGCTCGGTGGACTACTGCTCCGGCTGTCGGGTGTGCAACGAGGTCTGCCCCACCGGGGTACGCATCGCGGAGATCAACGCCCGGGCTCGGGCCCAGATGGTGGCCGAACACGGCATCCCCCTGCGCAACCGCCTGCTGGGGCGCAACGAGCTGCTGGGACGCCTGGGCAGCCTGGCTCCCCACCTGGCCAACCGGAGCCTCCACAACCCGGTCAGCCGGCTCCTGGCCGAGAAGGTGATGGGCATCGCCCGCCACGCCCCCCTGCCCCGGTGGAGCGAGACGGGCACGCTCCACCACTGGCTGCGCCGGACCGCGGCCCACCGACGACGGGCCGAGCGCAAGGTGGTCTACTTCCACGGCTGTGCCACCCAGTACTACGAGCCCTTCGTGGGCCAGGCCGCGGTGCTGGTGCTGGAGCACCTGGGCTACCAGGTCATCGTCCCGCCCCAGAACTGCTGCGGTCTGCCCCTCCTCTCCAACGGCGAGTTCGAGGCCGCGGAGCGCTACCACCGGGGCAATGTGGCCCGGCTGGCCGGCTTCGCCTGGGCCGGATACCCCATCGTGGGCACCTCCACCAGCTGCACCCTGACCCTGAAGGAGGAGGCCCCCGAGCTGCTGGACCGCACGGACAGCGGCACCCTGGCCCTGAAGCAGGCCACCTGGGACATCTTCGAGTTCCTCCGGGAGCGGGCCCAGGCCGGAGAACTGCCCACGGATTTCCGCCCCCTGGGCACCGACGCGGAGCCCCTGGTGCTGCCCTACCACGCGCCCTGCCAATACCGGGCCCACCGGGTGGGCAAACCCGCACTGGAGATCCTGTCCTGGATCCCCGGGGTGGCAGTGCGGGAGAGCCTGGCCCGCTGCTGCGGCATCGCCGGCACCTACGGCTACAAGGCGGAGAAGTACACCATCGCCATGGACGTGGGCCAGGAGCTGTTCGACTTCGTGCGATCCCAGGGCCCCGGGGTGCGCCTCACCGCGTGCGACTCCGAGACCTGTCGCTGGCAACTGGAACACGGCACAGGCATCCCCTCGCGCCACCCCATCGAGGTGTTGGCCGCGGCCTATGGCCTGTACGACCTGGAAGGACGGAGGCCTGTGGTGGAATGAACGCCGCCCCGCAGCGATCCAGCCCCCGGCGGAAACAGAAAGGAACGGCAGCCCCTTGCAGACCCTGATCGTCGGCGCTGGGGCCATCGGCTGTCTGGTGGGTGGGCTGCTGGCCCAGGCAGACCTGCCGGTGACCCTGGTAGGGCGGCCCAGGCTGGTGGAAGCGATCCGCGACCGGGGACTTCGCCTGGAGCTCCCCCACCAGGCCCTCCAGGTGAAGGCCGTGGCCGCATGCACCACCGTGGACCAGGCCCTGGCCCACGCGATGGAGGCCCGCCGCCCCGTGGCCCTCGCGGTGCTCACGGTGAAGAGCTACGACACCGCCGCCGCCCTGGACGAGCTGGACCAGGCCCTCCGCGGCCACGGCCATCCCCAGCCCTACCTGCTCAGCCTCCAGAACGGCGTGGGCAACGAGGAGGCTCTGGCCGAGCGGTTCGGCCCGGAACGGGTGCTCGCGGGCACCATCACCGCCCCTGCGGAGATCCCCGAACCGGGCACGGTGCGGATCGGCAAGGCCCGTTTCGCGGTCGGCATAGCCCCCTGGCACCGGGAGGCCTGTCACGCGGCCGAACGCGTCCAGGCCCTCTGGTCCCGAGCCGGCATGGCGGTGACCCTCTACCGGGACGCCCGGTCCATGAAGTGGACCAAGCTCCTCATGAACATGATCGGCAACGCGACCAGCGCCATCCTGGCCGAACCCCCCGGGCTCACCTTCCAGGATCCCCACATCGCAGACCTGGAGATCCGGGCCCTGCGGGAGGCCCTGCAGGTGATGGCCGCCCAGGCGATCCGCCCGGTGAACCTGGAGCCCTATCCCCTGGGCACAGCCGCGCCCCTGCTCCGCCGGGCACCCTACAGCCTCCTGCGCCTGGCCCTGCGCCGCATCGTCTCCGGGGCCCGGGGCGGCAAGATGCCCAGCCTCTACCTGGACCTGGAGCGGGGCAAGGGGAAGAGCGAGATCCGGTGGCTCCACGGCGCGGTGGCCCGGGCGGGCGAATCCCTCCAGATCCCCACCCCGGTGAACCGAGCCCTCACCGAGATCGTCCTCCGCCTGGTGTCCCATCCGGAGGAATGGCCGGCCTGGCAAGGGGCACACCGCCGCCTGGTGGAGGCCGTCCAGAGCTACCGGGGACAGGCGTAGGCCATCAGGGTGTCCACCACCCGATCGAACACCGCCAGCCGGGCCACCTCGTAGCCGTGGCTGTTCTCCCGCACATGGCCGAAACAGGCCACCCGATACGCGCCGCCGCCGGCCCACACCAGGCTCCCGTCGCTGGCCGCGGACGCGTACACCACCGGCTGCAGCTCGGTACCCGCCCGATGGGCCGCGGCCATCAGTTCCCGAACCAGTTCCTGGTCGTAGTGGCCCAGCCGATCCTTGCTCCAGATCCCGGGCCGGCCATCCAGGGCCAGGGGCGCCTCCGGCGGCATGGGACACCCATCCACCGCGATGAAGATGTCCGGGCGCTCCCGATGGGCCACCAGCTTCGCGCCCTGGCCACCGCCCTCCTCGTGGACGGTGAAGGCCACCAGGGTGGGGTATCGAGGACGCCGCTCCTCTCGGGCCAGCCGCTCCAGGAAGCGCAGCAGGGCCACCACCCCCATGCGGTCGTCGAAGGTCCACGCGGCCACCAACGGGTCCTGGGGAGGGCCGAACAGGACCGGGCCCCGTCGCTCCGGGGCAGGGACCGCGACCGAGCCAGGGCGCACGCCGGCCGCCGCCAGCTCCTCCCGCGAGAGGCCGGTGAGGATGCGCACGTCCGCCCAGGTCACAGCTCCCCGGCCGGCTTCCTCGGTATGGGTGGACCCCATGGAGAGGATCCCGGTCACCGGCTCCCCATCGCCCAGGATCGTCACCGGCCCCTCGCCCAGCTTCCAGGGATAGAGGCCGCCGGAACGGTCCACCCGGAGGGTCCCATCTGCCTCCACCCGGGTGACCACCATGCCGATCTCGTCCATGTGGGCTGCGTAACAGGTCCGGGGGCCATCCTGTTCGCCGGAGATGCGGACCACCACGTTGCCGGCCGGATCGGTCTCGTGTGGGTAGCCCAGCCCGGCCAGACGGGCCCGCACCACATCGGCCACGGCCTGTTCCCGGCCCGACGGACCGGGCACCAGCAGCTCCCGGAACCACACCAGCGCGGGATGATCGTGGGGATAGCTCGTTGCGTGGGTCATGGCAAGCCCTCCCATGGGGTGAAGAGAGTGCGGTGCAGAGGAGATGCAGAGGACAGGACAAAACGGCCCGCTCCAGGGCCACAGAGCCACCGGAATGGCCTCCTTCCCCCGACCGGAAACTGCCCAGGCCCGGGCAGCCCAGACCTGGACAGTTTCCCCGTGTTTGACAGATCCGTCAACCTGGGACAGGATCCGAGAGGATGAAGCCGACGGCCGAGATGCCCATCGATGGGACGCCAGGACCCGTCCCCCGGCCCGAGGAGGCCCTCTGGCACGTCCTCCATCCCCAGCTCTACCGAGGCCAGACCATGCCCACCGTCCACACCGTCTACCTGGTCCACCACAGCCACACGGACATAGGCTACACCCACGACCCGCCCATCGTCTGGGAGCTGCACACCCGGTTTCTGGACGAGGCCCTGCGCCTGGCCTGCAACCACATGGATCGGGAGGACGACGCCGCGTTCCGCTGGACCGTGGAAGCCACAGCCGTGTTGCGCCACTGGCTGGACCGGGCGGCGCCGGAGGAGGTGGACCGCTTCCTGGCCCTGGAACGGGCCGGTCGGATCGAGGTCACGGCCATGTTCGCCAACGTGACCCCCCTCTACGACACGGACGAACTGGTGGAGAGCCTCCAGCTCGTGGGCTCCCTCCGCCGTACCTACGGCATCACCGTCCGCCACGCCATGAACTGCGACGTGAACGGCCAGAACTGGCCCCTGGTGGACCTCCTCTTGGACGCGGGCGTCCAGGGTTTCAGCATGGCCATCAACACCCATTTCGGCGGCGCCCTTCGTCCCCGCCCCTATCCCTTCCTCTGGGAAGGGCCCAGCGGACGACACCTGCCCACCTACAACGGGTGGACCTACGACAAGGGGCTGCGCTTCGGCATCGGCCGGGACCCAGAGGCCTTTGCCCAGGTCTGGTGGCCCCGGGTCCAGGCCTACCTGGACGCGATCGGCTATCCCCTGCCGGTGCTCATGCTCCAGGCCTACCATCCCTTCGGCGACAACGGGCCGGCCTACGACTTCACCGCCTTCATCGAGCGCTGGAACCAGGAGGGACGCGCGCCCCGCCTGGTCATGGCCACCCCCTCGATCTGGTGGAAGGCCGTGGAGCGCCACCGAGATCGGCTGCCGGTCTGGTCCGGCGACTGGACGGATTTCTGGAACTTCGGCTCCATCAGCAGCGCCCGAGAGCAGGCCATCGTCCGGGCCAGCCGGGAACGACTGCGCCGCGCAGACCTGCTCCACGCCGCAGTCCACACGTTGGCCCAGAAGAGGGCCCAGGAGCAGGATGGGCCCAGGCTCTGGGCGCCCCTGGCCCATGCCCGCCATCGGGAACAGGCCTGGCAGGCCCTCATGCTCTGGGACGAGCACACCTGGGGCGCGGATGTCTCCGTCCGCTCCCCGGAGAGCGAGGACACCGTTGCCCAGTGGCACCACAAGGCCGCCCACGCCTACCAGGCCCGCAGCCTGAGCCTCCTGCTCCAGCGGGATGGCCTGGGCGACCTGGCCCGCTTCGTGGAGGAGGCCGACGAGGAGGCCTACCTGCTCTTCAACCCCCTGCCCTGGGAACGGATCGTGGCCGGCTTCCTCTGGCCCACCCAGGCCCAGACCCGAGGCACGCCGGACGACACCACCGCGGGACGCCATCACCGGGACCGCCGGCCCCTGCCCTTCCCCTTCCCCTGGCCAGAAGAGCACCCCGAGACCGGCGAGGCCCAGACGGTCCTCCCACCCGTATCGGTCCCCGCGTGTGGCTACACCGTGGTCCGCGGTTCGGACCTGGACGTGGGCCCCGGAGCGATCCAGGTCCGAGAGGCCGAGGAGGTCCACAACCACCGCTTCCGGATACGCTTTGACCGGGAACGAGGAGGCATCCGCTCCCTGTACGACCTGGCGCTGGACTGGGAATGGGTGGATCCAGAGGCCGAGTGGCCCTTCCACGGCTACGTCCACGAGGAGGTGGCCGACCGCTCCCACCCCTGGCCTCGCCATCGGATCGCCCACCAGGAATGGGATGCCCCCACGCCGGAGATCCCCATCGGCTGGAAGCCCGACTGGTGGGCCCGCCGACAGGGCCCTACCCGACTGGTGGCCCACAGGGCCTATCACACCCCCCTGGGATGGGTGGTGGTGCAGGAGCTGGAGGTCCCCGGGATGGACGGGCTGCTGACCCAGTGGGTCTTCCTGCCCGACTACGATGACTTCGTGGAGTGCCTTTCCTGCTGGACCTCCGGGCTGGACACCCACCCCCAGGCCGCCTATCTGGCCTTCCCCTTCCACCTGCCCGGCGCGACGCCCTGTTTGGACGTAGGGGGCGTGCCGGTGGTGCCGGACAGGGACCAGCTCCCAGGAGCCTGTCGGGACTACTTCACCGTCCAGGGCTGGGTGGATTTCTCCACCCAGGAGCGGGGCATCACCGTCACCATGCCCGAGAACCCCCTGGTCCAGATCGGCGGGTTCCACTTCGGGCGCTACCAGCAGGGGCGCCCGACGATGCCCCCCTTGCTCCTGGGATGGGTGACGAACAACTACTGGGAGACGAACTTCCGGGCCCACCAACCGGGGCGGGTCCATGCCCGCTACCGGCTCTACCCCCACCGCGGCCCTCTGGTGGAGGCCGAGGCCCACCGCCGGGCCCAGGAGAGCGCCCACAGCGAGCTCCTCCTGCACCCTCTGGGCGAGCCCAAGGCGTCTCCTCCCCGGCTGCCCCGGACCGGGTCCCTGCTGGCCCTGCCCCAGCCGCCGGTGCTGGTGCTCCATGTGTTGCCCCACGGCCCGGGGCGGATGTTGCTCCGGCTCTTCAACCCGGATAGGGCGCCCCGGCGCGCGACCGTGGCCTCGGCCCTGTTGCGGATCCGACGGGCCTACCGGGCCGACCTCTTCGGCGAGCGCCTGGAGGCGCTGGAGGTGACCGACGAACACCTGCAGGTGGAGCTGCCTTCCCGCAGGGTGACGGTCCTCTCCCTGGATGTGGTGCCGCCCTGAACTGCACGAGCGCACCGACCGCGGCCCCACTTCACCCGACAGCCATGCCCTTGCCATGACCAGTCATTCACGATTTGAGCCAAACGGAGGAGTGCGCATCCTCCGATGCGGCATCGCCCCTCTGGAATCGGCATCTGAGGATGCCGATTCCGCTACGAATTCGTGAACTGCTGATGACCCGTTCCACCCCGCTCCCGCCCATCCGCTGGAAAGGTCGCCTGCGCACCGACTGGCGACAGACCACCCAGACCCTCATGCCGGCCAGCCATCCCGGTCGGCCGGGACACTACGATCTCTACCCGGCCCACCCCCTGCCCCCAGGGGCTGTCCGACGGGGTGTGGATGCCCTGGCCCAGGTGCTGGCGGCCCAGGGCGCCCGTCAGGTGGTCCTGGACGGCTATGTGGGGGTCTTCTGGGAGGATCTGCGGGAACGCCTGGACCGTGCGTTCCGGACCCTGGGCAGACGGTCTGCGTGGCGGGATGTATCGCAGGCCCTGAAACCGCCGACGGCCATCCAGTCCCTGGTGATGCCCTTCCTGGGCGGGGACGATCCGCTCTTCGGCACCCGTTTCACCGGCACGCTGGCCGATCTCTTCGACCGAGAGCGGTTGCAGGGGCTGGCGCCGGATCCCCAGGCAGACGTGACGGTGCTCTACGGCTGCGGCGCGGCCCTGGCCGGGTGGAGCGGTCCCCTGGTCTACGTGGACCTGCCCAAGAACGAGCTCCAGTTTCGGGCCCGGGCCGGGGCGGCCACCAACCTGGGCTGCTCCCATCCCGATGCCCCCAAGGCCATGTACAAACGCTTCTACTTCGTGGACTGGCCGGCCCTCAACGGGCACAAGGCGGCCCTGGTGGACCGGGTGGACTGGCTGGTGGATGGGCAGCGGCCCCACGACCCGACCTTCCTGGCCGGGGACGTCTGGCGACAGGCCCTGGATCGGATGGCCCACTCCTGGTTTCGAGCCCGACCCTGGTTCGAGCCGGGCCCCTGGGGCGGCCAATGGCTGAAGCGCCACATCCCCGAACTGCCCGCCGAGGCGCCGAACTACGCCTGGTCCTTCGAGCTCATCGCGCCGGAAAACGGCCTGCTGGTGGAGGGGGACGGCCTGCTGGTGGAGTTCAGCCTGGACTGGCTCATGTACCGGAACCACCGGGCGATCCTGGGCCGGGGCGCCGCACGCTTCGGCACAGACTTCCCCATCCGCTTCGACTACCTGGACACGGTGGAAGGGGGGCCCCTCTCCCTGCAATGCCATCCGCGCCCGGAGTACATGCGTGAGCACTTCGGCGAGCCCTTCACCCAGGACGAGACCTACTACATCCTGGACTGTGTGCCCGGCGCCCAGGTCTACCTGGGTTTCCAGGAGGAGATCGACCCGTCCGCGTTTCGAAACGCGCTGGAGCGGAGCCTCCGGGAGGGCGTCCCCGTGGAGGTGGAGCGCTTCGTGCGCACAGAGCCGGCCCATCCAGGCGCTCTCTTCCGGATCCCCAGCGGCACGGTCCACTGCTCGGGCCCGGGGAACCTGGTGCTGGAGATCAGCGCCACGCCCTACATCTTCACCTTCAAGATGTACGACTGGTTGCGGCGAGACCTGGACGGCCGACCCCGGCCCCTGAACATCCAACGGGCCTTCGAGAACCTGGTCTTCGAGCGCCAGGGAGAACGGGCCCACCGGGAGCTGGTCAGCCGCCCGCGGACGGTTGAGAAAGGACCGGACTGGCGGATCGTCCACCTGCCCACCCATCCGGAGCACTTCTACGACGTGTGGCGCTACGAGTTCGAGACCGAGATCCAGGGCGAGACCCGGGGGTCGCCCCATGTGATGAACCTGGTGGAGGGCTCCGCGGTGGCCCTGGAGATGGCAGACGGCACGGCTGCCGTCCTCCACTTCGCGGAGAGCGTGGTGGTCTCGGCCGGGGCAGGCCTCTATCGGCTCCGTAACCTGGGAAGGGGAACGGCCCAGGTGGTGGTGGCCTTTCTCAAGTGAAGGGATCGAGGGGCGCGGTGGGCCGTCTCGCCCGGGCAGTCCCTACGTCCCTCCTCTGCCCTCGGCCGGGCAGGCTCGCGCGGACATCCCTCTTGACATGACAGCTTCCGGAATAGCTGGTAGAATCCCGTAGCGCGGGTTGTTCGAGCGCACCGTCTCCAACGCTGCGAGAATTGCTCCCTCCATGTATCTCGAACTCGCTATCCTGGCCGGGATCCTGGCCCTGGGCATCGCCTGCCAGTGGGTGGCCTGGCGGCTGCGCATCCCGGCCATCATCCCGTTGCTGGCCGCGGGCTTCGCCGTGGGCCCGGGGCTGGGCTGGCTCTATCCGGAAGAGCTGCTCGGTCGTCTCTTCTTCCCGGTGATCTCGCTGTCCGTCGCGGTCATCCTCTTCGAAGGGGCCCTGACCCTGGAGTTCCGGGAGATCCGCCAGGTGCGGCGGGCCGTACGGAACCTGATCACCGTGGGCGCGGGGGTCACCTTGGTGGCCGGCGCGCTGGCTGCCCGGTGGACCGTGGGCCTGAGCTGGCCTCTGGCCATCCTCTTCGGCGCGCTCATCGTGGTCACAGGCCCCACCGTCATCGGCCCCCTGTTGCGAAACATCCGCCCCAGCCCACAGGTGGCCTCCATCCTGAAATGGGAGGGGATCCTCATCGACCCCATCGGGGCCCTGCTGGCGGTGATCGTCTTCGACGTCATCGTGGCCGAGGGCTCTGCGAACTTCTTCCAGTGGCATGCCCTGGGCACCCTGGTGCGCATCCTGGGCTCGGGCGCGGTGGTGGGGGTCCTGGGCGGCATCTTCACCGCGGCAGCCCTCAAACGATACTGGGTGCCGGACTACCTGCGGGAGGCCTTTGTCCTGGCCACCGTCCTGGTCTCCTTTGCCCTCTCGGACACCCTGCAGAGCGAGTCGGGCCTGTTGGCGGTGACCATCATGGGCATCTGGCTGGCCAATGTGGGCCTGCACCAGCTCCACGAGGTGTGGCACTTCAAGGAGCGGATCAGCGTGCTCCTCATCTCCGGCCTCTTCATCCTCCTGGCAGCCAACATCTCCCGGGCCGAGCTGGCCCTGCTGGACCTGCGCAGCCTGCTCCTCCTGGGAGCGGTGCTCTTCCTGATCCGTCCCCTGAGCGTCCTGGCCAGCACCCTCCGCTCTCGCCTGGCCTGGAACGAACGGCTCTTCCTGGCCTGGGTGGCCCCTCGGGGCATCGTGGCCGCGTCCGTCTCCTCCCTCTTCGCCTTCCGTCTGCAGGAGATGGGCTACACCGAGGCCCGCCTCCTGGCCCCTCTCACCTTCCTGGTGATCGTGGGCACGGTGCTCCTCCATGGGAGCACGGCCAAGTGGTGGGCCCGGCGGCTGGGCGTGGCCGAGGAGGAACCCCAGGGCTTCCTCTTCATGGGGGCCATGCCCTTCACCCGGATGCTGGCCGCGGCCTTGAGCCGGGAGGGCTTCACCACCCTGATGGTGGACACCAACCACCACAACGTGCATCTGGCCCGTCTCCAGGGGCTGCAGGCCGTCCACGGCAACCTCCTCTCGTCGGTGGTCCAGGACGAGCTGGACCTGGCCGGCATCGGCCGCCTGCTGGCCCTGACCAGCAACGACGAGGCCAATGCCCTGGCCTGCATCCAGTTTCGGGGCACCTTCGGCTCCAACGAGGTCTACCAACTCCCGCCGGACGTGGACGGGCCGCCCGAGGGCACGCCGGTCTACGCGGTGGGGGCCATGGGGCGTCTGCTCTTTGCCCCCCATGCCACCTTCGACTGGCTGGACACCTGGGTCCACCAGGGAGCCGAGGTGAAGGTCACCCAGTTGACGGAGGAGTTCACCTACGCCCACTACCAGGAGCGGTGGGGCGAGCAGGCCTTGCCCCTCATGGCCATCCAGAACGGCCGGGTGGTGGTGGCCACCGCGAACGCGCCTCTGCAGCCCCAGCCCGGGTGGAAGGTGGTGGCCCTGGTACGCAATGGGCGCGAATAGCCCCTCGGCCGGGGGAAGCCCGGGGTGCGGGCCAGCCCTCAGGAGGCCTCTCCCCGGCGCTGGGCCGGGGTGAGCACCTCCAACACCTGACAGGCCACCTCGTAGCGGCCGAAGCTGGGCATCAGGTAGACCCCCTGGACATGGGGCGCCTCCACCAACTGCAACAGGAGCTCCTGGGCCATCTTCACCCCTTCCTGGCGGCCCTGGGCCCCGGCCCTGCGCATCCGCTCCAGGGCCTCCTCGGTCAACGTGATGCCCGGCACCTCGTTGTGGAGGAAGGTCGCGTGGCGGTGGCTCTGCAGGGGCAACACCCCGATGAGGACCGGCACGGGGAACTCCCCGTACCGACGCTCGTAGGCCTCCAGGAAACGAAGCCATACGGCCGGGTCGTAGATGGGCTGGGTCATGGTGAAGTGCGCGCCCCCGCTCACCTTCTGGTGGAACCGCTCCACCTCCTCCTCCAGGTCGGGGCGGGTGGGATCGCAGGCCACCCCGATGGTGAAGTGGCCGGGCGCGCCCAGGGACCGGTCCGCCAGGTCCTGGCCCTGGTTGAAGCGGTCGATGATCCGGACCAGCCCGATGGAGTCCACGTCGTAGACCGGAGTGCTGTTCTGGCTGTCCCCCAGGCTGGGGGGATCCCCGGTCAGGGCCAGGATGTTGCGCACCCCCAGGGCACGGGCCCCGATCAGGTCGGCTTGGAGGCCCATGAGGGAGCGATCCCGGGTGGTGAAGTGGACGATGGTCTCGATGCCCACCTGTTGCTGGATGAGCACACAGAGGGCCAGCGCGCCCATGCGGACCCGGGCCATGGGGCTGTCGGCCACGTTGACCGCGTCCGCGCCCACGGCCTTGGCGTGGCGGGCCCCCTCGATCTGTTTCTGGGGATTGAACCCCCGGGGCGGGTCCACCTCCACGCTGATGACGAAGCGGCCGGCCTTCAGCTTGCGCAGGAGCTCGGTCTCGCCAGGACCGGCCTCGCCCTCCACCGTGTCCAGGGCCACATGTACCGCCGGCTGCTCCTGGGACACGACCACCTGTCCGGTCCGCGCGCCATTGGCCTGGCCCAGCCGTCGGTCCAGGGCCTGGCGCATGGCCTGGATGTGGGCCGGGGTGGTGCCGCAGCAGCCTCCCACCAGCCGGGCCCCGTGTTCCAGGAACGGATCCACGTGGGCTGCGAAGTACTCGGGGCTGGCCGGGTAGAGGAAGCGGCCGTCCACCCGTTCCGGGAAGCCTGCGTTGGGCATGCAGCTCAGCCACTGGCCGGGTCCAGCTCGGTGCATGCGCTCCAGGATCTCCAGGGTAGGCGCCGGCCCCATGGAGCAGTTGATGCCCACCAGGTCCGCCCCGGCCGCGCGCAGGCGCTCCAGGGCTTCCGCGGGCGTGGTGCCCGAGCCCGTGCGTCCATCCTGGTGGTAGGTCATGGAGGCCACGATGGGGAGATCGCACACGGCCTTGGCGGCCTGCACAGCGATCTCCAGCTCCACGATCTCCCCGAAGGTCTCCAAGAGGAGCAGGTCCGCGCCCGCCTCCCAGAGGGCCAGGATCTGTTCCTCGAACGCGGCCCGGGCCGCGTCCAGGGTCACCGGCCCATAAGGTTGAAGCCGCTTGCCCAGAGGGCCGACGTCGCCCGCGATGAAGAGGGCCCGCCCCACCACCTCGCGGACGTCCCGCACCAGCTTCACCGCCCGGAAGTTGAGGTCCCGGACCCGATGGGCCAGGCCGTAGTCGGCCAGCCGGATCCGGTTGGCGCCAAAGGTATGGGTGGTGATCAGGTCCGCGCCGGCCACCGCGAAGGCCTGGTGGATCTCCGTCACCCAGCGGGGATGGCTGACCACCAGGAACTCCAGACACTGATCTGTGCTGGCCCCCTTGGCGTAGAGCATGGTGCCCATGCCCCCGTCCCCGAGCAGGGGACGACGTTGCAACGCCTGGAGGAACGGAGAGATGCTCTTCGGGCTCGAATCGGACATGGTGCGGACTCCTTTCCCGGCCCTCCACAGGCCCAGCCCCGGTATGTGCCGGATCCCCACAACCACCCGGGAGGCTATAGTATAGCGTGAAAGCCCCTTTTCGGGTAGAATGGAAGGCCGGTGCTGCCTGCAGAGGAGCCTCTGGAGGGAGCCTGCATCCACCTGTGGAGAAGTCCCAGAACATGAGCCACGAACCGTTGTCGTTGGATCCCTATCTGGAACTCATCGAGACCAGCGAGCCGGTGGACTACCTGATCGCGCTCACCCGGCAGATCACGGGCCCGGATCTGGAGATCCTGGCCGTCCAGCGGCCTGGCAACCCCGCTCGAGAGCCCCTGGTGGTCCGAGGACGGCTGCTTCGGCCCAGCCAGGAGGTCTACGAACGGTGGCTGGCCGAGTTCAAGCGGCGGGGGTACACGCCCATGCTCCGCCGGGCCCCGGACGAGAGCGGCGACGTCCTCCTCCAGGTGGTGCCCGGCGTGGTCCGGCCCGCGCCCTCGGATCCCCGGATCAACGCGGTCCTCTTCGCGATCACCCTGGTCAGCACCCTCTGGGTCGGTGCCATCCACAACCTGGGCCTGGACGGCGGGCTCTTCCCGCGCTCGTTGGCGGAGTGGGCCCTGGGCATTCCCTTCGCCGCCACCCTCTTGAGCATCCTGGTCGCGCACGAGTTCGGCCACTACTTCGCGGCCCGCTACCATCGGGTGGCCGTGAGCTTGCCCTACTTCATCCCCATGCCCCTGGGCTTCGGCACCCTGGGGGCTTTCATCAAGATGAAGGAGCCCGTGTCCAACCGGCGCAAGCTCTTCGACATCGGTGTGGCCGGCCCCCTGGCCGGGCTGGTGTTGGCCCTTCCCCTCCTCGTCTACGGCCTGATCACCAGCCCCGTGACGGTGCCCCCACCGCAGCCCGGGGCGATGCTGGAGGGCAACAGCATCCTCTACTACACCCTCAAGCTCCTGATCTTCGGCCAACCCCTGCCCAACCCGGCCACAGGCGTGGATGTGTTGCTGAACGACGTGGCCTTCGCGGCGTGGATCGGGCTGTTGGTGACCGCGCTGAACCTGCTGCCCGTGGGCCAACTGGACGGCGGCCACACGGTCTTCGCCCTCTTCGGCCCACGGGCTCGGAGCGTCAACCTGGCCGCCATGGGAGGGATGCTGGTCCTGGGCATCGCCGGCCTGCCCCCCATCCAGGCCCTTCTCCCCGGTCTGGTGGATGTGGGCTGGACCGGATGGTTCATCTGGCTCCTTCTCATCGGGCTCATCGGCGGGCCCTTCCACCCGCCCACCCTGGACGACGTCACCGAGCTGGATGCCCGCCGCCGCTGGATCGGCTACCTGGTCCTGTTCATCTTCGTGATCACGTTCGTGCCCGTGCCGCTGCGCCCCCTGTAGGCCGCATGGGAGATCTTCCGCCACCGCTTCGCTTCACACCATCCGTCTCGCCCTGTCCCACCGAGGTTTCGACACCATGGCTGCACCGTCCATGCAAGAGGTCATCCAACGTCTGAATGCCTACTGGGCCCGATGGGGCTGTACCCTCTGGCAACCCTACTCGGAGAAGGTGGGCGCGGGGACCATGAACCCCGCCACCACCCTGCGGGTCCTGGGACCAGAGCCCTGGAACGTGGCCTACGTGGAGCCGTCCTATCGCCCGGACGACGGCCGCTACGCGGAGAACCCCAACCGGATGCAGATGCACACCCAGTACCAGGTGATCCTGAAGCCCGACCCGGGCAACCCCCAGGAGCTCTACCTGGGCAGCCTGGCCGCCATCGGCCTGGACCTGACCCGCCACGACATCCGCTTCGTGGAGGACAACTGGGAGTCCCCCGCGCTGGGCGCCTGGGGCCTGGGCTGGGAGGTGTGGCTGGACGGCCAGGAGATCACCCAGTTCACCTACTTCCAGCAGGCCGGCAGCCTGGCCCTGGACCCGGTGAGCGTGGAGATCACCTACGGCCTGGAGCGCATCGTCATGTATCTCCAGGGCAAGACGGACGTGTGGAGCATCGACTACGACGGTGTCCACACCTACGCGGACCTCTACCGGCTGCCGGAGATCGAACACTGCGTCTACAACTTCGAGCTGGCCGACGTGGAACGGCAGAAGGAACTCTACGCCCTCTACAAGGCCGAGGCCGAGCGCTGCATCCAGCAGGGCCTGGTCATTCCCGCCTACGACTACATCCTCCGCCAGAGCCACACCTTCAACATCCTGGACGCCCGGGGAGCCATCGGCGTGACCGAGCGGGCCAAGTTCTTCGCGGACATGCGCAGCCAGGCCCGCAGGGTGGCCGAGCTCTACGTGGAGCAGCGACGACGCCTGGAGTTCCCCTGGCTCCAGAACGGCCCGGAGCCCCAGGGCCAGGACCCCGAGAAGACCATCCCCCCCTCGGACATCCCGCCCATCACCGAACCGCAGACCTTCCTGTTGGAGCTGGGGTCGGAGGAGCTGCCGCCCAAGGACGTGGTGGACGGCATCCACCAGATCCAGGAACGGCTGGCCGCCCTGTTGGACCAGGCCCGCCTGGACTACCAGGAGCTCCGGGTGACGGGCACGCCCCGACGGCTGGTGGCCCTGGTCACCGGGCTGGCCCCCCGGCAACGGGACGAGACAGTGGAGCAGAAAGGCCCTCCGGTGGACCGGGCCTTCGACCCCGAGAACCGGCCCACCCAGGCCGCCCGGGGTTTCGCCCGCAGCCAGGGGGTGGAGGTCTCGGAGCTGGTGGTGCGGGATCGCTACGTCTACGCGGTCCGCCACGTGGAGGGCCGGCCCACCTTGGAGATCCTCCCCCAGGTCATCGTCCACCTGTTGGACAGCCTCCGCTGGGGCAAGGCCATGCGCTGGAACGCGACGAACGTGGCCTACCCCCGTCCCCTGCGCTGGATCGTGGCCCTCTACGGCTCCCAGGTGGTGCCCGTCACCTGGGCCGGGGTGACCAGCGGCCACCTCAGCCGGGGCCCCCGATGGAAGGACCTGGCCGCCCAGGCAGAGGACGGGCCGGGCAGCACCACCACCTTCTCCGTGGCCTCCGCGGACGCGTACCGGGACGCCGTCGCGGCCCAGGGCATCCTCCTGGACCGGGAACAGCGTCGGCAGCGGATTGCGGAGGCCCTGCAGGCGGCCGCGGCCCAGGTGGGCGGCCTGGTGCCCCACGATCCGGAGCTGCTGGAGGAGGTGACCGACCTGGTGGAGGCGCCCACCGTGGTCCGCGGGGCCTTCGAGGAGAGCTACCTGGAGCTCCCCGAGCCGGTCCTCATCGGCGTCATGAAGAGACACCAGCGCTATTTCCCGGTGGTGCGGCCAGGGGACGACGGCCGGGAACACCTGCTGCCCTACTTCCTCACCGTGGCCAACGCGGACCAACTGACCGCACCGGAAGTGGTGCAGGCGGGGAACGAGGGGGTGATCCGGGCCCGCTACGCGGACGCGGCCTACTTCTACCGCCAGGACACCTCCAGACCCCTGGAGAGCTTCACCCCCCGGCTGGCCACCCTCACCTTCCACGAGAAGCTGGGCTCCATGCTGGACAAGGTCCACCGGCTGGAGGTGCTGGCCCCCCGGATCGCGGCCATGCTGGGGGCCCCAGACGCGGTGCAGGCCATCACCCGGCGGGCCGCGGCCCTGTGCAAGTCGGACCTGGTCACCGCCATGGTCATCGAGATGACCAGCCTCCAGGGGATCATGGGCGAGATCTACGCCCTGCAGAGCGGCGAACCCCCCGAGGTGGCCCGGGCCATCCGGGAACACTACCTGCCCCGCTTCGCCGGGGACGAGACCCCGGGCTCTTTGCCCGGCCTGGCCCTGAGCCTGGCGGACAAGCTGGACAGCCTGGCCGGGCTGTTCGGGGTGGGGGTGTCGCCCCGGGGCAGCGCGGATCCCTTCGGCCTCCGTCGGGCCGCGCTGGGCGTGGTCCACAACCTCCTGGCCGCGGAGAAGGACTTCTCCGTCCGCCAGGGACTGGAGCAGGCCGCGGAGGGCTACGGCACCCAGGTGGACCCCGCCGGCGCGGTGGACGGGGCAGGCGAGTTCGTCGCCCGCCGGCTCCAGGGCGTCCTCCTGGAGAGGGCCTTCCCCTTCGACGTGGTGGAGGCGGTCCTGGTCGAGCGGGGCGACAACCCCTACCCGGCCCTGCGGGCCTGCCGGGCTCTGGCCTGCGCGGTCCAGGAGCCCTGGTGGAACGAGGCCTTTGTGGCCTATGCCCGCTGCGCCCGCATCGTCCGGAACATCCAGGAGGACCTGCCCCTGCACCCCGAGGCCTACACCACCCCGGAGGAACAGGCCCTCCATCAGGCCTACCTGGCGGCCCGGGAGCGGCTGGAGGCCGCCGACGAACCGGCCGAGCTCCTGGGACAGGTGTTGCGGGACCTCCAGGAGCCCATCAACCGCTTCTTCGAAGCCGTGCTGGTGAACGCCGAGGAGGAAGGGATCCGCCGGGCCCGCCAGGCCCTGGTGCAGAAGATCGCCTGGCTGCCGAAAGGGATCGCGGACCTGAGTCGACTGCAGGGGTTCTGACAAATGGCGGATGGCCTCGGCCGCGACCCTGGATACCGTGGTGTGTTGTAACGCTCACAGACGGGCCTTTGCTCCATGAACCGTGGTGGATCCGGACGGGAAGCGTCCGCCCAGAGGGCAGCTCCCGAACCCCAGCCCCCCGCGCTCCCAGAGGACGGGGACGAACGGACGCTGATCGCCCAGGCCAAACAGGACCCGCAGGCCTTCGGCGCCCTCTACCAGCGCTATGTGGACCGCATCTACGCCTACATCTACCACCGGGTCCACAACGTCCAGGACGCGGAGGACCTCACCGCCCGGACCTTCGTCCGAGCCCTGGAGCATCTGCCCAGGTACCAGGATCGGGGCGCGCCGTTCTCGGCCTGGCTGTATCGCATCGCCCACAACCTGGTGGCCAACTGGCATCGGGACCACAGCCGTCGTCGCTTCATCCCCCTGGAGGGGCTCTCCCTCAGGGGACGGGACGCAGAGGAGCCGGAGGCCGCGGTGGAACAGGAGGAGGAGCACCGCCTGCTGTGGGAGGCCATTGAGCAGCTTCCCCAGGAACGCCGGGATCTGCTCATCTACAAGTTTGGGAGCCGGCTCTCCAATGTGGAGATCGGGCAGATCATGAACCGCAGCGAGGGAGCCATCAAATCCCTCTACTTCCGAACCCTGGCCGCGCTGCGCCAGGAACTGCGTCGTCGCCTGGATCCAGAACCCCCTGAACCCAGGCCCACCCCTCAGGAGAAGCCGAGAAGGGCACCATGAACCCACGTCGTTTCCTGTCCGGCCCAGGACGCCGGTTTCCCTGGCAACGGCAGAGCCCGCGTCCCCCTACAGAGCCCCCCTTGGACTCCGAGGCGGTCGCCCTGGTGGAGGCCCATGCCCGCCTTCTGTTGGGGCAGCTCAGCGCCCAGGACGAACGCCTGCTCCGAGCACGGCTGGAAGCCCGGCCCGACCTGAAGGAGCTCACCCGGCTGGCAGAGGCCCTGGCCGCGGCCATCCACCCCGTGGCCCCCGAGAAGACCTTTCGGGACGACCTGGCCCGTCGTCTGGCGGAACACCACCCGGCCTCTTCCCAGGAGGAGACCCTCCGGGCCTGGCTGAGCCAGGCCCCTCTGTGGACCTGGCCCGTGGCCGCAGGGGTGCCCGTGATGTTGGGGCTGCTGGCCTTTGTCTGGCTCCGTCGGCAACAGGTGACCACAGGCCTGTGAACCGCTCTGGGGGAACAGGCCGCCCCGGCCATCTCCCCCACTCCGGGGACGCTGCCCCGGGCTGCCCTGCCCGAGATGCCCCAACAGCCCTTCCCGGCCAACGGGAGGAGAGCCGGGTCGCCTCGGCCCCCTTCTGCGCGCTACACCATTTCCCGGAAGAGACTGCGATGGAGGACCTCCGCGTACCGCTCTGCCACCGCGCCCCGGGGCGGCGGGGGCGCACCCTCTCGGGCCTGGGCGCCTCGCACGGGCACGGGCCCCACACCGGGCACCTCCACGGTCCGGGCGCTCTCCAACTGGCCCAGCCGCAACACGCCCTCGGCCAGGGCGGCCGCGGCCTGTTCCCGCTGTTTCAGCGCGCTGTTGCCGGCGAAGTTCTTGATCTGGGTGATCAGGACCAGGATGTCATGGGCAGGCTTGGAGCCGGCCCCGATGACCAGGCCAGTGATGATGATGTCCCATTCCGAGGGCACCGCGTCCAGGAAACCGGGAACAAAGGGGCGCAGGTAGGTGAGCAGACGCAGCCCACCGTAGTTGGCCACCAGAACCCCCAGCACCAGGCCGGCCAGGAGGCTGGTGCCGCTCTTGAACCCCTGGTAGCTGGGGGTCTTCAGGTCGGCCGGGCTCCAACGGGCAAAGCGGATCAGGATCCACTCCAGATAGTTCCAGCCCAGCTCGATGGCCCGCTCCACCGTGCCGGCGGCCACCACCAGGGGCACCAACACCGGCCAGACCGAGGTGGTGTCCACCATGGGTTCGCCCCCCTGGAGCACCGGAGCGGCCGCGGCCACGGTGCTCCACGCGACCACGCCCAGGGCCGCCAATCCGGTCCCCAATAGGCCGCGCCCCAGGGCCTCCCGCAGTCCTCGATGTCGCATCGCGCTTTCCTCCTCTGTGTGCGGATGGGTCGGGTATTACAGGTGTTCACCGGCCAGCCAGTGAACCAGTAGACGGACTCCGTAGCCCGTGGGCCCAGCCGGAAGCTCCGGCACCTGGCCGTTGTCCACCCATACCATGGACGCGATGTCCAGATGGGCCCACGGATAGCCCTCGGTGAAGTGCTCCAGGAACTTGGCGCTGGAGCTGACCCCGCTGCGACGGCCGCCGCTGTTCTTCACCTCGGCCATGTCGCTGCGGATGCTCTCCTTGTACTCCTCCCACATGGGCATGGGCCACAGCCGCTCACCGGAGCGCTCCGCCGCGGCCAGGAGCGCTTCCTGGAGCGCCGGGTCGTTCGCGAAACAGCCCGCGGCCTGGCTGCCCAGGGCCACACCGATGGCCCCGGTGAGCGTGGCCAGGTCCACCACCGCCTGGGGGCGAAAGCGGGCCACGTAGGCCAGGGCATCCGCAAGGACCAGGCGGCCCTCCGCGTCGGTGCTGATGACCTCCACGGTCTTGCCCGTCATGCCGGTGAGGATGTCGCCCGGGCGGTAGGCCCGGCCATCGGGCATGTTCTCCACACACGCGGCCACGCCGATGACACGCCGGGGGACCTGCAGACGGGCCACCGCCTCCAGGGCACCGATGACCGCCGCCGCGCCGCCCATGTCGTCCTTCATGTACCACATGTCCTCGGCCCGTTTCAGGCTGATGCCCCCCGTATCGAAGGTGATGCCCTTGCCCACCACCACCCACGGCGGCTCCTCCTGATGGCCCTCCGGGGCGTGCTCCAGCACAATGAGCTGGGCCTCGTTGGCGCTGCCCTGGCTGACGGCCAGGAGAATGCCCATGCCCAACTCCCGCATGGCCGCCTCGTCCAACACAGTCACCTTCAACCCCACCGAGTCGGCCACCTGCCGGGCTCGAGCGGCCATCTCCACCGGGGTCAGAAGGTTGGGAGGCTCCGCCACCAGATCCCGGGCCGTGGAGACCCCCTGGACGATGGCCCGGGCCTGGGCCACGCCCTTCTCCACAGCGGCCAGCCGCTCCGAGGCGAACTCCACCACTGTGCAGCGCTCGGGCCTCTGCTCCGGGACCTCGCGGCGGTACTGGGGCATCCGGTAGGCCGCCAACAGCGTCCCCTCGGCCACGGACCGCGCGGCCAGGGACACATCCAGGCCGCCGGCACCGCCGCCGTGGACCACGGTGGCCAGATGGCGGACGCTCGGCACCTTCCGGAGGGCCCGGACGGCCGCGGCCGCGGCTCGCCGGGCCCGATGATGGTCGAATCGTTCCGGGGGCCCCAGGCCCACCACCAGCACCCACGAGGCCGGCAGCCGTCCCCGCGCGTGGAGCAGGACGGTGGCATGGCTCTCCCCGACGAAGTCACCGGCCGCGATCAGCTCCCGGATGGCGCCCCCCAGCGCGGCATCCACCGCGGCGGTCGCGCCCCCGGGCTCGGTGACCCCTTGGAAGAGGTTGACCACGATGCAATCGGCCTGGAACTGGGCGATGTTGCCCTGTTGGACACGGATCTCCATGGTGCTCCCTCGTCTGGACGGATCCCTCATCTGGGCAGAAGTGGAGAAGACCTCGCGAGGCCAGGGAACCGCCCTCGGTGCGCGCCCCACGTCCAGGGCAACGTCCGAGGCGGATCGGGCGCCCTACCCACTGCCAAGACGCACAGCGAGACGACGGGCCGCCTCGTCCAGGGCCTCGTCGGTTTTGCAGAAGGTGAAACGGGCCAGATGGGCCACCAGATGCCTGTGGCCCGGGCTGTAGAAGGCCGAGGGGGGGATGGCCGCCACTCCCACCTGGGTGGTGAGCCAGCGACAGACGGCCACATCCCGTCGCTCCCCCTGGGGCACCGGCACGTCCAGGTGCCCGGTGTCGGCCAGGACGAAGTAGGAGCCATCCGGCACGGTGGGGGTGAGGCCGGCCTGTTCCAGCGCCCGGACGAGCTTGTCCCGTTTGGCCTGGTACATGGCCACCAGCTCCTGGAAGTAGCCCCGGGCCTCGGCCTGCTCGAAGGCCACCGCCACAGCCTCCTGCAGAGGGGTGGCCACACAGAAGGGGATCCACTGGTGGGCCATGAGGATGGCGTGGACCAGGTGGGGCGGCCCGATGGCCCACCCGATCTTCCACCCCGTCACCGAGAAGGTCTTGCCCGCGCTGCCCAGGGTGACCGTTCGCTCCCACATGCCGGGCAAGGCCCCGATCCGCACGTGGGACGCGTCCGGGTAGACCATCCACTCGTAGACCTCGTCGCTGAGCACCCACACGTCGTGCTGCTGAGCCAGCTCGCCAATGGCCTGGAGCTCCTCCCGGGTGAAGACCTTGCCCACGGGATTGTGGGGCGTGTTCAGGATCAGGAGCCGGGTCCGGGGCGAGAAGGCCCGGGCCAGCTCGTCCCGATCCAGGCTCCACTCTCGAGCGCTGTAGGCCCCGGCAGGGGCGCGGAGAGGCACGTAGACCGGGACCCCCCCGGCCATGGTCACCGAGGCGGGATAGCTGTCGTAGAAGGGTTCGATGAGGATGACCTCGTCGCCGGGATCCACCAGAGCCTGGATGGTGGCGAAGATCCCCTCGGTGGCGCCGGTGGTGACCACGATCTCCGTCAGGGGATCCACGGTGCGCCCGAAGAGCGGGCTGTAGATCCGGCTCAGCGCGTGGACCAGGCGGGGATGCCCGGCACTCCGGGTGTACTGGTTCAGGTGGCCGTCGATGGCCTCCTTCGCGGCCTGGAGGATGAAGGCCGGGGCCGGGAAGTCGGGAAAGCCCTGGCCCAGGTTCACGGCCTTCACCTGGTTGGCCAGCGCGGTGAACTCCGCGAAGACGGTGGTGCCGAAGGCCCGAACCCGTCGGGCAGGCTGGAAGGGCTCCCGAGCTCGGGCACCGGAGGCGGGAGAGGGGACGGTCATGGTCGAACGCTCAGCTGGGTGGATGGCCGGATGGAGGCTTGATCCCGATCAGATATCGATGGTGGGCCCAGATGGCCTTCACCTGCCAGGGCAGAGGGGCCCGTTCCAGCCAGGCGAACCGCATCACCCGATCCCGCAGATCCGGCTCCTGCCCTGTGTAGTAGGCCATGGTGCTCCACTGCCAGCGCTCCTCCGAGAACCGCCGCTCCAACCACGGGGTGCGGATGCCCAAGCGCCTGAGCACCTGGTTGGCCGGCATCACCGTGTCCGGCCAGGGCGGCACGTCCAGAACCCCCTGCTCCACGATGGTCACGCCCGCCCCTTCCAACACCCGGCGAATGCGGGCCATGTCCGTCCAGGAGGCATCGTGGGTCGCGAAGAACTCCCGATCCAGGATCCACCGACGCATCCAGTAGCCCACCTGGAGCCGATTGGGCATGGCCACGAAGACCACATGCCGACTCACCCGGACCAGCTCCCGCAGCAGGGCCGCTGGGTCGGGGATGTGCCACAGGGCCGCCCATTCCCAGGCCAGGTCGAAACATCCATCGGGAAAGGGGAGTTGCCCCCACCCGGAACGGGCCACCTGGACCAGGTGCACGGGCCGGCGCAGGTGCTCCTGCCAGATCCGCTGCACCCCGGCCAGCCGCTCCGGGTGGTCGTCCACCAGGGTCACCCGGACCCCCTCCCGGGCCAGCGTGTAGCTGTTGATCCCGCTGACCCCGGCCATGCCGTAGAGGGGAGCCTCCAACAGGGTCCGGATCCCGTAGAGCTGCCGGAGACGGCGCAGGAAGTCGTCGAGGACAAAGCGCTCATAGACCAGCCCCAGCCCCTCGTTGTGGTCGGTCAGGTGACGCCGCCAGGGCTCCTCCTGGGCGTCCCCCTCCCCATCCAGGCTCGACCAGATCGGTTGAGACTTCGTTCCGGGATCCGCAACCATTGTGTAAGAACTTCCATGGACAATGGAGCCATGGAGCTGGGCCATGGACAGCGAGGCGGCCTGAGGCCTCAGTCCACCCCCACGCCCCAGCCGTAGACCAGCTCGCCGCCCAGCCAGCCGGTGAAGGCCAGGATGGCCAATCCCAGGAGAAGCTGCACCATGGTCCAGATCCGACGCTCGGGCAGGTCCCAGAACCCCACATCCGGCTGGGAGGCGGCTGGCCCCCTCTGGGAAGAGCGCCGTCGGCCCCTGCGGAGCCATCCCCGATACAGGAGGTCGCCGTAGACCGCCAACAGGGCGAAGCCGCCGGTGATGTGGAGGTTCAACAGGCCCCGATAGGGGGCATCGGGCGGCAGGATGCCCTGGGCCAACAGCCCGGACAGGATGGCCAGCCCGTTGCCCACCCATCCCAGGCCGAGAAGCCACCAGGCCAGGGTCGCCATCTCCGAACGGCGCCAGCCCATCAGGTACAGCAGGGCCACCACGGTCCCGGTGGACAACAGGGCAACGGGGAAGTGGACGACCATGGCATGGAGGCGGGGAAACATGGCTGTTCCGACCCTCGATATGCTGGGATGGGTGATGGGCAGAGGCTTCGGGCCGATCTGTCCCGATAGTATAGCATATCACCGAGAGGGGGGCGAACCCATGCTATAATGGGCGGTGCCCAACCGACAGGTGAACCCAGATGAACCGCTCTGCACTTCGACAGGAGGGAAGTCCCATGGCCTATCGCGACCCGTCCATCCCGTGGTGGGAGATCACCCCGGAACATCTCTACCTGGACCGCCGCCGGTTCATGCGAGGGCTTGCGCTGGTGGCCGGAAGCGGCCTTCTGGCAGCTTGTGGGGCGGGGGACCGAGCCCAGGAAGCCGAGGCTCCCGCGCCCGGGGCCCAGGAGCTGGAGGTCCAGGCCCAGACGGATGAACTGGGCGATCCCCTGAACACCTATCGGGAGATCACCAACTACAACAACTACTACGAGTTCTCCACGGACAAACAGGCGGTGGCCCAGATGGCCCGGGAGTTCCCGGTCCGACCATGGACCGTGACCGTGGGCGGGCTGGTCCGCAACCCGACCACCTTCGATGTGGACGACCTGAAGGCCCTGTTCGACATCGAGGAGCGGATCTACCGGCTCCGCTGCGTGGAGGGATGGTCCATGGTGATCCCCTGGAACGGCTTCCCCCTGCGCAAACTGCTGGAGAAGGTGGAGCCGCTGCCCCAGGCCAAGTACGTGCGGTTCGAGGCCATCCACGCGCCGGAGCAGATGCCCGGCCAGCGCAATGGCTTCTTCAACTGGCCCTACGTGGAGGGGCTGCGTCTCGACGAGGCCATGCACGACCTGACCATCCTGGCCACCGGCCTCTACGGCAAGGACCTGCCCCCCCAGAACGGCGCGCCGGTCCGGCTGGTGGTGCCCTGGAAGTACGGCTTCAAGAGCATCAAGGCCATCGTGAAGATCGACCTGGTGGAGATCCAGCCCGTCTCCCTGTGGATGGCCGCCGCGCCCCACGAGTACGGCTTCTACGCGAACGTGAACCCCGAGGTGCCCCACCCCCGCTGGTCCCAGGCCACAGAGCGCCGGATCGGCGAACGAGGCCGCCGCAAGACCTTGCCCTTCAACGGCTATGCCGACCAGGTGGCCCATCTCTACGCGGGGATGGACCTGAGCAAGTACTTCTGAGGGCTGCCCATGACCACCTTGATGCAGCGGCTTCGGGTGGGCCGCCGAACCTCCTGGGAACGGCCCATCCCCCGGAGAGAGAGCCCCTGGCTGCGGAGCCCGGCCCGGCTGCGGTGGCTCACCCATCTGGGCGCGCTGTTCCCCCTGGCCTGGCTGCTGTGGGACGCGTACACCGGCCGCCTGAGCGTGAACCCCATCCAGGACATCACCTTCCGCACCGGGAGGCCGGCCTTCGTCCTCCTGATCCTGTCCCTGGCCTGTACCCCGGCCTACATCCTCACGGGGTGGCGGAGCGTCATCGGGGTCCGGCGGCTGCTGGGCCTGTACGCCTTCTTCTACGCCACCCTGCACTTCCTGGTCTTCGTAGGGCTCGACTACGGCTTCGACTGGCCTTTGATCCAGGAGGCCATCTTCGAGAAGCGCTTTGCCCTGGCGGGCTTCGCGGCCTGGCTGGTCCTGTTGCCCCTGGCCGTCACCTCCACCCAGAACTGGATGCGCCGGCTGGGTCGGCGCTGGAAGAGCCTACACCGAACCGCATACCTGGCCGGCGTCCTGGCGGTGGTCCACTTCCTGTGGCTGGTCAAGGGAGACTACCGGCGACCGGTGGCCTGGGGCATCCTGCTCGCCTTCCTGCTCCTGGTGCGGATCCCCCCCATCCGCCGGGCCATCGTCCGCCTGCGCGGCCGCGGTCTCGGGCCTCGCCCAGCGAACCCCTAGACCCGGCCCAAGCGGCTCCCCCCGAGGCCGGGAACCCCCACCGGGGAACACCCGCCCCCGCGGACCGGCGCGAAGGACGCCCCCGTTCCTTGCCGGCACGGTTCACCCCCCATGGGGCCGTGGGGCAAGCGAGGCCCTCCCCGCCCCGGCAGCCCGGAG